>JGI2065J20421_1002088_pt1 | contig 11828 bp, 10 predicted proteins | sample Biomet5_FD_20421 | JGI IMG/M metagenome (IMG submission 20421)
CGCGAACCGATCAGATCGACGCCATAGTTGCCCGTCAGGATCGAACCGCTGGCCGTGGTCGTATCGACATCGGTCAATTCCTTGATGAGCGTTCGCACCGTNTTCATCTGGGAAACAAACGTCTGGATATTGGACTTAATGCTATCGGTATCCGTAGTGGTAGTAATCGTTACCGTTCCCGTACTCTTGAGATTGAGAGTAAGTCCGTCGATCAGATCAGAAACAGTGTTGCTATCCCTGGTAATGTAGGAAGATGNCGGCCAGCCGTCGAGTTTCAGCAACGCGCTGCAGTTTGAGGTGATCGTCTCGAAATCGGAGGCGGAAAAACCGCTTAGGGCGGAGTTGGAGGCAATGGTCAAGGTGGCGTCGGCACCGGTGTCCATACCGCGCAGTTGCAGGTAGTACTCCGATCCGTCATTGACGATACTGGCCTTGACGCCGGGGTTGTTGGCGTCATTGTTGATGAGATCGGCCAGCTCGCTTAAGGTGCAGTTGGCGCCGACCGAGACATTGTATGTGGTGCCCTGATAGACATAGCTGAAATTCACATCGGCGTTCGAGGAATTGATGTCCACATCCTCGCTGGAATAGCCCGTGGTGGTGACCATGGACTTGGCCGCCGCCAACTGCTCGACCTCGATCGTATGCGTACCGTCGTCGGCGCCGGACCCCGTCGTCACGGTCAGCACCGAGGAATCCGTGGAAGTGCTCGTCTTGGCCATGAACTCGCTGAGCGTGTCCATGCTCTCCAGCGTGGTCTGCAGGGAGAGCAAGGCGGAATTGAGCTCCGTGAAACATTCCTGTTTTTCGACCCAGGTCTGCTTCCATGATTGGAGCTTGGTGATCCTGGTCTGTTCCACGGCCACCAGCTTGGAGATCAGCTGGTTGAAATCCGTGCCGTTGCCAAGACCCGTAAAGGTGATCTGGCTTGATGAAGTGACCGGCGTGTAACTGCTGAGCGAAACATCCGACATGGCATTTCCCTTGGAGGAACAATTTACCTTTGATCGGGACTCCCGTTCAATCCCAATGCAAGCAAGATGCCAGTCGGAGGGCCGGGCCGCCCGGAGCGGCCCGGCCGATCACGCTCCCCGGGCTATCCCTGGATGAGGGTCAGCGCCATCTTGGGGAGAGAGTTGGCCTGGGACAGCATGGCCACAGCCGACTGGGTCAAAATCTGCTCCCGCACATATNCCGTCATTTCCGTAGCAACGTCCACATCGGTGATCTGCGACTCGGCGGACGTAAGGTTCNCGGCCTGAATCTCCAGGTTGGAAATGGTGTTTTCCAGCCGGTTCTGCAACGCACCAAGANTGGCCCGGATCTTATCCTTGGACACGATGGCCTTGTTGATCTTGTCCAGGGCCAACTGGGCCAGGGTTTGCGTGGAAATGCTCCGGCCGGCGTTGGTCGTCGTACTGGTGGCCCCCATGCCCAGGCCGAACGCGGAAGACGTGGAATTGTTGATCGTGATGTAATAGTAGTCTTCCGCGGATAAGTTGCCGGAACCGAAGTGCACCTTCAGCTTGCCGGTGGGCGTCAGGGAGGAGCCGTTATGCACGGAANTTGAAAGGTTGCCGTTTAACAAATATATACCGTTGAAATCCGTGGCATTGGCGATTCGGGTGATTTCCGAGGCCATGGCCTGATATTCCGAATCGATGATGAGGCGCTGATCCGAAGTGTAGGTGCCGGTGGCCGCTTGTTCGGCCAATTCCTTCATGCGGACGAGCTTTTCATCGATGACGGACAGCGCGCCGTCAGCCGTCTGGATGAGCGAAATGGCGTCGTTGGCGTTCCGCACGCCCTGATTGAGGGACGCCACGTCGGCCTTCATGAGTTCGCTGACGGCCATGCCGGCGGCATCATCAGCGGAACTGTTGATCCGGAGACCTGAGGACAGACGGTTCGTGGATGTGGCCAGGGCGCTGTAGGAATGGTTCAGATTCCGGGCCGCCGTCATGGCCATCAGGTTGGTGTTGATGGACAGAGCCATGGTTGTTTCCTCCTTGAATGGATACGGGCTTCCTTGCCCTTGTGGGTGCCAGGCCCCGGCCAAGCCCACCGCTGAGCCACCGGACCGGGATCACGCCTAATTGTTGTTCTTATCGGAAGCCTTGAACCGGTTCTTTAGTGCGGGAAGAAGCGCGGCGACAAAAACGCGCCGTCCCCGTCCCGGCCGCTTGCGGTCGGGACGGGGACGGCGGGGCATGCTTGTTCCGGAGGAATGCGAAAAGAAGACGTCGATGTTCAAGCGGTCGCCGGGAGAAAGGCCGGCAGCGGTCCGCCCCCTGGCACGCACCCGCAAGAGAGGGTTTCCACAGGGCTTGGCCCTTTGGCCGCCGGAGGCATCTCGCCGGCCCGGCGCCGGCTCCCCCTGCTCAGTCGCGGCGCAGGGCCTGGCGCAGGCGCTCCCGGGCCACCCCGGGAGACAGGCCGAAACCGGCGGCGAAGACGGCGAGATTTTCTTCGGCGTCCGAGGGACGCAGGTACAGCGGTTCCACGGGACAAAAGCCGTAGGAAGCCGCAGCGGCGGCGGTAAGCAGCACCTCCGGAGCGGGCGCGTTGCCCTCCGGACCGACGAACACGGCCTGGGGGGATGCGGCGGCGAAGACCTTTCGATAGCGTTCGGCCCCCTCTCCGACCAGCCAGAGCGGCCCCACGGCGGCCGCCTCGGCCACCCGGTCGGCGGCGCCGGCCACGGACAGGGCCTCCAACGGCCCCATCGGCACCACCCCGTCGTCGGCCAGAAAGGACTGCACATACACCTGATCGGTCCGGGCATGGGTGAGGACCACCACCACACCCGTGGCCCGCCGGGCGGCCGTGGCCGCGAGCAACGGCAGATAGTCCAGGCCGGCCATGGGCAGGCCGGCCCCGATCGAAAGGCCCAGCGCCGTCGCCAGTACCACCCGGATGCCGGTGAAACTGCCGGGGCCCCGCACGCAGGCCACGCCGGCCAGATCCTTCACGGACACGCCCGCCCCGGCCAGGACCTCGGCCACCATCGGGGCCAACGTCTCGGCCGCCCGGCCGAACGCCGGAGCCTCCCGGTGGGCCAGCCCGGCGCCCGGCCGGCCCAGGGTGACGGTAAGCGCCGGTGAGACGCCGCACAGGACCAGAAACGGTCGCGCATCAACCATCGAACACGCTCAGTTGGCGGCGGATGTCGTTGACCGTGGCCAGAATCATCAGCGCCAGCAGAAAAGCCAGGCCCAGCCGGGTGGTGAGCTGGCGCAGACGCGGGCTCACGGGCCGGCGCATACAGATTTCCACGAGGTAGAAAAGCAGATGGCCGCCGTCCAGGACCGGAATGGGAAGCAGGTTCAGCACGCCCAGGTTGACGCTGATCAGGGCGGCCAGGGCCACCACGTTGCCCAGGCCCTCGGAGGCCTGCTTGCTCACCATCTGGGCGATCATGATGGGACCGCCGAGGCTGTCCAGGGGGACCACCCGCTCGATCAGCTTGAGCAACCCCGTGTAGGTGATGGCCACCACGTTCCAGGTCTGGCGGACGGCCTCCCCGGCGGCCGATCCGGCCCCCAGCGGCACGGCCCGGGTCTTGCCCGAGGCCACGATGCCGACCAGCGGCACCTTCTCCTGTTCGCCAAACAAATTTTTGACCGTACGGATGGAAGGCGTCACCGTGATCCGCTGGCTGCCCCCGTCGCGCGCAACGGTCAGCTCGACGGGGCGCACCCCGCCGGCGCGGATGGCCATGGCCAGCTCGTCCCAGTTGGTCACCGGCGTGCCGCCGATGGAGGATACCGTGTCCCCGGCCCGCAGCCCGGCCAGTTCCGCCGGGCTGTCCTTTTGCACTTGGCCGATCACGGGCAGCATCTCGAAGCGGCCCTCGACCAGCAAAAGGCCCCAGAACAGCAACCAGGCCAGGATAAAGTTGAAAAGAGGACCGGCCGCCACCACGATTATGCGCTGCCAAGCCGGACGCAGCCGGAAATAGGTCTCCGGCGGGAACTGCTCCGGCGCCTCCTCGTCCGGGTCCTGGGCGACGAGCTGCACGTAGCCGCCCAGGGGAATAAGCGACAGGACATAGCGGGTCGCCCCCCGCGTGAAACCGGCCAGTTTGGGGCCAAAACCCAGGGAAAACGTCACCACGCCCATGCCGAAGACCCGGGCGGCCAGAAAGTGTCCCAGTTCGTGGAAAAAAATCAAACCGCCCAGAACCAGGATCACGGCAACAACACTTTGCATTATGGGATCTCAGGGCGCGGTCGCCCGGGTTTGACCGCCAGGGGACCGGACGGCGCATCCACCCGGCCATGACAGACGATAGCAGTGCATAATAAGCCCTTTTTGCGGCAAGGCAACGTCAGCTCCGGCGAGACCGGACCCAGGCCGCGGCCCGCAGCCGGGTCCGGCGGTCGAGGTCCATGATGGCCGCCGCGTCGGGGAGCCGCTCGCCGGCATGGGCGGCCAAAACAGCTTCGATGGCCGCCGGAATGCCCAAAAACGACAGCTCTCCCCGCAAAAAACAGGCCACGGCCACTTCATTGGCCGCGTTGAGGGCCACGGTATGGCTGGGGCCGGCCAAAAGGGCCCGGCGGGCCAGCCCCAGACAAGGGAACGCCTCTTCCCGGGGCGCCTCGAAGGTGAGCGCCCCCAGGGCGATCAGATCCACCCGGGGCACGGACAGGGGCAGCCGCTCGGGATAGCCCAGGCAATAGGCGATGGCCACCCGCATGTCCGGCGGCCCGAGATGGGCCAGAAGCGAGCCGTCATGGAGCTGGGCCAGGGAATGGACGATGCTTTGGGGATGCACCACCACGTCCACCCGCGAGACCGGCAGGCCGAAAAGCCGACAGGCCTCGATGACCTCCAGGCCCTTGTTCATGAGCGTGGCCGAATCCACGCTGATCTTGGGGCCCATGGACCAGTTGGGATGGGCCAGGGCCATCTCCGGTGTGACCGCCGCCAGCGCGGCCGTCGCCGTGGCCCGGAACGGCCCGCCCGAGGCCGTCAGCACCAGCCGCTCCACCAGGGGCAGATCGGGCAGGCCCCCGCCGCCCATGGCTTGGAACAGGGCGTTGTGCTCGGAATCCACCGGCAAAATCACCGCCCCCGACCGGCGGGCCAGCTCGCGGATGCCTTCCCCGGCCAGGACCAGGGATTCCTTGTTGGCCAGGGCCACCACCTTGCCGGCGGCCACGGCGGCCAGGGTCGGGGCCAGTCCGGCCGCCCCCACGATGGCCGAAAGCACCACGTCGGCCTCGGGCATGGCGGCCATGGCCGCGTACCCTTCCGGGCCGGTCACGATGTCCGGATGATAGCCGGGCGGCAGCAGCGCCCGCAGGGCGTTCGCCCTCGCCCCGTCGAGCACGGCCACGACCGACGGCCGCCATGTCGCCGCCTGCTCGGCCAACCGGCTGACGTTATGGGCCCCGGCCAACCCGAGCACGCTGTAGCGGTCGGGATGCTCGGCCATGACCTTAAGGGCGCTCGTCCCGATGGAGCCCGTGGCTCCGAGCAGGACCACCCGGCGCGGCCGCTCCGTGGCGGCGACCGTCAAACCGGAAATATACCCCGCACCAGGGGCAGGACTGTCCATAGAGGGCGCGGCCGGCGAACCGGCGGCAAGAGGTCTGGTCATGCGTCGTGTCGCGTTCTGGCCGCCTCGGCGGCGCCGGTGGGGGTAATCCCGTAGCGGCCCAGAATTTCGGTGATGCGGGCGGACAGGTTGGTGGTCACCTTGTCGAGCGCCGCCAAGTTGATGCACACATACAACTCGACCTTGTAGGGGGCGGTTTCCCACAGGCCGGTCACGGCCCGGACCAGCTCGGGCTCCACCTGGAGCAGGCGCAGCCGGGCGTCCAGATCGGATGCGTTGCGCGCCTTGAAGAGCACGCTCTCGGCCTGGTCCGGATCATCCTCGAAGAGCTGCTTGCGCCGGATTTTGGAAAGTCCCGTCTCGGCCAGGGCGTCCACGGCCTCCCGGGAGGCCCGGCGCACCCGACTGGTCTTGATCTGAATGCGTCCGCCCTCGGATTCGGCCTTTTCCCGCAGCAGATAGGCGAAGTCCAGCTCCATCACATGGTCGAGCACCTGACGCAGCCGGTGCGGATCGAAAAAGCCGGCCGCCGCCACCAGCCAGGCCGTCTCCTTGGGAGAAAAATTCCGCAAGGCCTTGGCAAAGTCCTCCCGGACCACCCGCAGCGACACGGCAGCCCCCACGGCCAGTCCCGCCACCTGGTGCATGCGGAACAGCCGCTTGGCCTCGGCCGTCTCATCCGCCTCGACCCGATCGGCCTCGCCGGGCGCCACTTCGGACGCCACCGGGTCCATGGCCGCCACCCGGGCGGCAAAAACCAGTTCCTCCCGCTCCGCCCGGCTGGCCCAGGGGGCGAAATCGTTGCGGGCCAGCACCGAGGCCACCGCTTCCGTGGCCCGCCGGCCTGCCTCGGTGTCGCCGGTCTCCTCGAAAGAGGACTGGATGCGGGTTTGCGAAATGGTCTTGGTGGTGCCCATGAGCTTGGCCAGGAACCGCGTCGAAGGGATAGGCCACCAGCAGGAGCTGCCCTTCCCGGGACAGCCGGTAGCGGCGATCGGCCAGGATGTCGTCGTAGGCCCCGAGCACCTCTTCCTTGACGAACCGCTCGATGTTGGCCCGCCAATACTGCTCGTCGAAGACCATGGTGGCCGTGATCTCCTCGATCTTGGCCAGGGAGCCCTCGCCGAAATGGCGGATGAGGGCGTCGCTCAAATTGTCCTTGACCAGACTCGTGGCATAGACCGCCCCCTGCAGCATTTTGGCCAACAGGGTCTCCTCGACCTCAAGCTTCCGGGCCAACCGTTCGACCTGGGCGGCATCGCCCACGGCCTTGGCCTTGCCGTAATGGTTGAGTTCCACCAGGTAGGCGACGAGCCGCTCCCGGATGATCGCCTGCCCGGGATGCAGCCCTTCGGCCCGACGCAACAGCATGTCCATGAGGCTTTGCTGCTCGGTTTCGAGCAGGGGGAATTCGTTGAGCCGGCCCCGGTTGACCCGGAGGAATTCCAGAAAGACCCGTTCCTCCATCACTTCCCGACGGGCCTTGACAGTCTTGAGCTCTTCCAGCTTGGCCAGGCAGGCGGCGAACCGGCTCTCCCGATCCTGGGGCGGAGCGGCTTCCGAAGCAGCGGTTGCGGTTCCCGCCGCGCTATCCGCAGTGGTGTCGTCCATGGGCGTTTCCTCCCGGCCCTAACCGGCCAGCCCCCACCAGATGCGGCAGGCGGCATAGACCAGGATGGCGGGGAGCAGGCCGTCGATGCGGTCGAGCACCCCACCGTGGCCGGGCAGTACCCGCCCGGAATCCTTCACGCCGGCCGCGCGCTTGAGGGCGGATTCAAAAAAATCCCCGAACTGGGACACAACGGCCATGACCGCACCGAGACTCGCCAGCGGCACCATTCCCCGGGGGCCGAACAGCCCGAAGCCGACCCCGACCAGAACGCCGGCGCCAAGCCCGCACAGACTCCCGGAAACGGTCTTGGCCGGCGAGACGCGCGGCCAGACCTTGGGACCGCCAAAAAAGGACCCCCCGTAATACGCGCCCGTGTCCGTCGCCATGACCACGGCCAGGATGAAAAACGTCTCCAGCGGCGCCAACCGGCCCAAGACCGCCAAGCCGGTCGGGACATAAAGCACGGAGGCCGAAAGGACGCCGCCGGGCAGCGTCTTCGCGCCCCCGGAGCCGAAACGACGCAGAAAATCGAACTGTTCGAGCCACAGGGCGAGCAGCGGCGGCCCGACCAGCCAGCCGAAACCATAAAACGCCGTCCCGACCACGGATGCAATCCCAAGTCCGAATCCGGCAAACCGGAGCACCGGCCCGGGGCGGCCGACCATACCGAAAAACTCTTCCATCCCGACCACCGAGGCCGCCCCGAGCAGAATCCACCACGGCCAGCCGCCCACGGCCACGGCGGCGACAAGCACCGGCAGCCCTATGGCGGCGGTCAGCAGACGTTTTTTTTGCGATGCAGCATGCATAACGGCTCTACGCATCCCCCGGACGCGTTTCCTCTGCTCTTAGGCAATTTATCCGGCCAGGGCAACGCCTCCCGGATCAGACCTCCGGGGGCTCCGGCTCCCACCAGTTGACCGGCTCGAACACGATGGGCATGACCGCCGCCAGTCCCGGCAGCACCGCATCCTCCACCAGCGGCCGAATCCGGCCGGCCAAGCCTTGGTAATAGATGTCGAATTCCACCACGAACCAGACATCCCCCTCGGTCAGGCCCTCGGAGACGATCATGATGTACTGGAAGCCCTCCCCGAAACGGGCCCGTCCCGACACCGCGTCGGCGGCCGCGGCGAAACGGGCGAACCGCTCGAACACGGCGGCCAGGGCGGCCCGTTTTTCCGGCTCCGGATCCGGGTCGGCCTGCAAGGTCAGGGTGATGTAGCCCGAGGCATCGGGCCGGATGAATTCCGCGATCTTGAGCACGCCTTCCTTGGCCGGCCCCCCCAGCCCGAGATCCAGACGAAACCCGGTAAATCCGGATAATTTCTCATGGGCCCTGAGTTCCCGCAGCTGCCGTTGCAGATCAATGCTATCCTTGGTCATGACGGCGTCCTCCCCATCCGGTCCGTTGTGCCCATCACGGCTCGGGAGCTCCTTGTAAAAGCTTCCTCCGGGACGTATGCTGTTTTATCGATTTTTGCTATACGTTCTATCCTCTTTGGGAGAACCGGCTTGCACGACCGCCATTATTACCGATCCCTGACCAGATCCATGGTGGCCTGGGTCGTGGCGGTTTCCCTGATTCCGCTGCTCGTGTGCGCCGTGGTGCTCGGCCGCCAGTTCCAGACGGCCTACCGGGCCAAGATCCTGGCCCAGATGGAGGAGCGCGTCCTCAAGCACAAGCAGGATATCGACTTTTTCCTGCGCGATTGCGCCGCCGAACTGCGGATGCTCGCCGCGCTCGCGCCGTTTACGGCCTTGCGCGACGAGGCCTCCCTGGTCAAACTGCTCGCCACCATGCGGGAAGGACGCGGCGGCGTGTTCGAGGACCTCGGCCTTTTGGACAGCGCCGGGAACATGCGCGCCTATGCCGGCCCCTTCCACCTGAAGGACGCCAACTACGCCGAGGCCGGATGGTTCCAGGCGGCCGAAGGACAGGAACTCTCGATCAGCAACGTCTTCCTGGGGCGACGCGGTCTGCCCCACTTCGTCGTGTCGGTGCGCTACGACGTTGCGGGACGGCAGTATCTTTTGCGCTCCACCATCGATTTCGCCTCCTTCACCACCCTGGTCCAGCATATCGGCCAGGGCTCCTCGGCCCAGGCCTGCATCATCAATAGCGCGGGGGAATTCCAGACTCCCCCGAAAAAGGGCCTGCAGCTGGACATCCCCTTCCTGCGCGGGAAGATCTGGGGCGGACCGGCCGGCCAGTCCGGGCTGGCCGCGGGCGAGGTGGCGGTCTTCACCCAGCCCAATCCGATTTCCGGCCAAAAGGCGCTCACCCTGGCCACCACCCTCAAGGAGGGTCAATGGGCCCTCATCTACCAGCAAGACGAAGCCGACGCCTTCCCCGACCTGGACCGCATCCGACTGCTGGCCTTGGCCATCGTGCTCCTGGGCGGGCTCGGCATCCTGGCCGCGGCCCTGGTCCTTACCCGGCGCATGGTCGGCCGGATCACGGCGGCCGACGCCGGCCGCGACGCCTTAAACGAGCAGGTCATCGAGGCCGGCAAGATGGCCGCCGTAGGCGAGCTGGCCGCCGATATCGCCCACGAGATCAACAATCCCGTGGCCATCATGACCGAGGAAGCCGGCTGGATCCTGGACATCCTGGCCGGGGACGACCAGACAAGCCCCGCCAATCTGGCCGAAATGCGCCGGGCCCTGAACCAGATCCGGGTCCAGGGGGCCCGCTGCCGGGACGTCACCCATAAGCTCTTGAATTTCGCCCGCAAGGGCGACCCGCTGGTCAAAGCCGTCGATCTCAACGATCTGGTGGCCGAGATGACCGAACTTTCGGCCAGACGCGCCCGCTACGCGGGCGTGCGTCTGCGGACCGATCTGGCCCCGGGGCTCGCCCAGGTCGCCGGCCTGCCTTCGGAACTCCAGCAAATTCTCTTAAATCTCATCAACAACGCACTGGACGCCATGGGGAAAAACGGCGGCGATCTGACCATTACCACCCGGCCGGCCGACAAACGGGTGAAACTGTCCGTGGCCGATACCGGACACGGCGTTCCAAAAGCCCTGCAGCCCCGCATCTTCGAGCCGTTTTTCACCACCAAGGCACCTGGCACCGGCACCGGGCTCGGCCTGTCCATCTGCGCCGGTATCGTAAAAAAATTAGGCGGCGAAATCACGGTTGTCAGCGAACCGGAACAGGGGGCCACCTTCACGGTGCTCCTCCCGGCGGCTCCGCTGGCCGCCAAGGATGGCGCCGATGCCCAGGGAAAAGATGCCTCCGGCGGCCGGGAGGCATGATGCCCCCCCGGATACCCTCACACGAAAAATCTGTTCGGGAGACGGCATGAGCGCACATTCCATGCGACTGTTGTTGGTGGACGACGAGACGGGCTTTACCGATGTGCTGGCCAAACGGCTGGCGCACCGGGGCGTTGCCGCGTCCGTGGCCCCCTCCGGGGCCGAGGGCCTGCGGCTGTTGCGCAAAAACGGCTTCGACGCGGCCGTGGTCGACCTCAAGATGCCGGATATGAACGGCATCGAGGTCCTCAAGGCCTTCAAACAAATGATGCCGGCCATGCCGCTGGTGCTGCTGACCGGACACGGCTCCGAGGAAGCGGTCCGGGAAGGTCTCATGGCCGGAGCGAGCGACTACCTGCTCAAACCCTGCGACATCGACGAGCTGCTGGAACGAATCGAAGCGGTCCTGGCCAATGCCGCCTCCGCCAGGGAAAGCCAGGACGAGATCAAGCTGTTCGACGCCCGGGCCACCGCCTGGGACGCCAGTCCCCGCCGCCGCAAGATGGCCCGGGACATCGCCGCCGCCATGGACGAGGAAGGGGCTTTCGCCGGCGTGGGAAACGCCCTGGACTTCGGCTGCGGCACGGGACTGCTCACCCTGGAACTGGCCGAACGCCTTCCCTTCGTCACCGGCCTCGACACCTCCCCCGGCATGCTGGCCGAACTGTCGACCAAAATCACCCGGACCGGCCTCGGCAACGTGGGCACCCGGCTGGCCGATCTGGCCCGGGGCGACGCCGTGGACAATACCTTCGACCTGGTGGCCAGCGCCATGGCCCTGCACCACGTGGCCGACCTGCCCGCCGTGCTGCGGCGGCTTTTCCAACTGACCTCCCCGGGCGGACACCTCGCCCTGGCCGACCTCGACAGCGAAGGCGGCGCCTTCCACGACGATCCCTCGGGCGTCCATCATACGGGCTTCGACCGCGAGGCCCTGGCCGCGACCCTGCGCAAGATCGGCTGGACCGACCTGCACGCCCGCACGGCCACCACGATCGAAAAGCCCACGGCCGACGGCGGCACCCGCCCCTTCACCGTGTTCCTCATGACCGGCCGCAAGCCCGCCGAGGACAAGAAAAATGCCTCCGGCGGCCGGGAGGCATGACGCCCCCGGACTCCCTCGCACCGAAGGTTTGTTATGACGGCCGCCGTGCAACGGAGGGACGCGGAATTGTAAAAATCCAGGACAGGGGGAGAGGGAAATGATTCCCCCCGGCAGGTCCAGGGCAGCGCCCTGGCCGCCGGAGCATCTTACTTCCTGTCCCGGGGAAAACCGAACAACCGACCGCGGATGATGGCCTCCCGGCCGAACCGCCCCCGGATGGCGTCCAGGGCGGCGTCGATCCGGCCGGCCCGCTGCCGGGCCTTTTCGTCCGGATGCTCGAA
>JGI2065J20421_1002090_pt1 | contig 11824 bp, 13 predicted proteins | sample Biomet5_FD_20421 | JGI IMG/M metagenome (IMG submission 20421)
ACCAGTAATAGGGATCGCCGTACGGGTATCCGGGGTACCCCGGATACCCGTACGCGGGCGGCGGCAGGCCGGGACCGCCCCAGGGGCGCCAAGGCCCGGGGTGCGGCCAGTATGGCCCCGGTCTCGGTCCGGGCCCTGGCCAATGGCCTGGACCGAACCCTGGTCCATGTCCGGGACCGAACCCTGGTCCATGCCCGGGACCGAACCCTGGTCCATGCCCGGGCGGCGCTCCCCTCGGCCCGCCACCCGGCCATTGCGCCCAGGCAACGCCAGCGGCCAGGAGAAGGCTCAGGGTCAAGGCAAGCACGCCCGCCAAACGTTTCATGCGGCGACTCCTCGGGGTGGTTAGGACAGGCCATAAAAAGCCACCCACCATGCTCTTATTGTCCAGTTGACCAGCGATGACAAGGGGCATGATCCCCCGTATGCTGGAACCCAAAAGGGAGGTTGTGCCATGGGAGAACGGCCTCGCCCCCCGTTCGGACCGGGCGGGCGTCTGACCGTGCTCGTCGNCGAGGCGGAAACGGCTCTGCGCGAGGTGTTGGTCAGGACGCTCTCTCCCCGCTTCGGCAACGTGGTCGAGGCCGAGGACGGGGCNGAGACNCTGACCCTTCTTGAACGGTGTCGGCCGGACATCGTGGTTGTCGGCGCCCGGTGTCCCGACATGGGGGCCCCCTCCCTGCTTGTGGCGTTGCGCCAGGCCAGCCGGCACCTCCCGCTTTTCCTGGCCGGTACGGCGGAGGACATCCTGGCCGTTTTTTCCAGTGTGGCCGTGCCGGGCGTCCGCCCGCTGCTGCGACCGTTCGATCCGGCCGTCGTGGTCGAGGTCCTGGAGGATGCCGCCCTGGATGTGTCCGCCAGGCGATCCGTGGCCGAGGCCTGGGAGCTGGTGAAGTTTTTTCTGGATGAAAGTCCGCATCCCGCCGTCATTTTCACCGGGGAGGAGGTCGTCTCCATCAACAGGGCTTTTTTGCGCTTTCTGGGGGTGGCCACCGCCCATGATTTCAAGGCGCTTAGGCTGCCGTTGGAGCGCTTTCTGGCCGATCCTGCCCCCGAGGGCGGGTTGGCGGCCTTTGCCCGAAATCTGGCCGAGGATCGGCTTGACCGGGAACACCGGCTGCGGCTGGCCAACCCGGACCGGCCGGAGCTGCCGCCCCATGTCTTCCAGGCGGTGGCCGCGCGTCTGCCCGGCCGGGACCGCTGGCTTTTGACCCTGTCCGACATTACCGAACTGGAGCTGGAGCGCCGGGAACTCCTTGACCTGGCCAATCTGGACCCCTTGACCAGGGTCTGCAACCGCAGGAAACTCCAGGAGATCGTGGAGGACGAGACGGCCCGGTCCGGTCGGTACGCCACGCCGCTTGCCGCCATGATGCTGGACATCGACCACTTCAAGGCCATAAATGACAGCCATGGCCACGATGTCGGGGACGCCGTGCTGGTGGAATTGGCCGGCCGTCTGGGCAAAACCGTACGGCAGGTGGACCGGCTGGCCCGATTCGGCGGCGAGGAGTTCGTGGTGGTGGCGCCGGGTATCGGCCTGGAGGCGGCCACGGAGTTGGCCGAGCGGTTGCGCCGGGCGGTGGCGGAGACGGATTTCGCGGTGGTCGGGCGGGTCACGATAAGTATCGGCGTGGCGGCGCTTCGGCGCGGGGAGGCTGCCGAGACCATGCTCAAGCGGGCTGACGAGGCGCTGTATCAGGCCAAGGCGAGTGGCCGCAACCGGGTGGAATCCGAGAGGCCGCCCCAACCCTTCGGCGGATGAGCATGGATCAGACGGACAAGCGCATTCTGGATAGCATTCAGACGGGGTTCCCCCTTGTGTCCCGGCCGTACGCGGCCGTTGGCTCCCGGCTGGGCCTGACCGAGGCGGAGACCCTGGCCCGGGTGCGGGCCTTGCGGGAAAAGGGCGTCATCCGGCGCATCGGGGCCAATTTTCAGTCGGCCAGCCTCGGTTTTGCCTCCACCTTGTGTGCTGCCTCGGTGCCGCCGCAATCCCTGGATGCCTTTATCGCGGTCGTCAACGCGCATCCCGGCGTCACCCACAACTATTTGCGGGACCACCGGATCAACGTCTGGTTCACCATGATCGGCGTCTCGCCGTCGGCCATCCGGTCGGCCCTGGCCGCCATGACCGCCGCCACCGGCATCCGGATTCGCAACCTGCCGGCCGATCGGTTCTTTAAGATCAAGGTGGATTTCGCCATGAGCGAGGGGGAAGGTTGACAGCCCCCCTCCTGGTAAGAAATAAAAAGCCCGTTCGTCTCGCTTGGTAGAAGCGCGCAGCCGGCTGTTTTTCGAAATCCCAAACAGCGCCTTTGGAGCATACTCCCATGATGAACGGAAAAAAGGTGGCCGTGGTCATGCCTGCCTACAATGCGGCCGCCACGTTGGAACGCACCTACGCCGAAGTCCCCAAGGACATTGTGGATGAGGTCATCCTCGTCGACGATTGCAGCCGGGACGGCACCATCGAGCAGGCCAGGAAGCTTGGCCTGCGTTGTTTTCGCCATGAGCACAACTGGGGCTATGGCCGCAACCAGAAGACCTGTTACGTCGAGGCACTTAAAACCGGGGCGGATGTGGTCATCATGGTCCACCCCGACTACCAGTATACGCCGAAGATCATACCGGCCATGGCCAATCTGGTCACCTGCGGCGAGTATGACGCGGTGATCGCCTCGCGTATTCTCGGCGGGACGGCCTTGCGCGGCGGCATGCCCCTTTATAAGTATATCGCCAACCGTTTTCTCACGTTGGCCCAGAACGTGCTGTTATCGGCCAAGCTTTCGGAATATCATACCGGGTATCGGGCTTTTTCCCGGCAGGTGCTTGAGACGTTGCCGCTTTGGGAGAATTCCGACGACTTCGTCTTCGACAACCAGATGTTGGCGCAGACCGTCTATTTCGGTTTTCGCCTGGGAGAGGTTTCCTGCCCCACCAAATATTTCGAGGAAGCTTCCTCCATCAATTTTCGCCGCAGCTGCACGTACGGCCTCGGCGTGTTGCGGACCTCGCTCCAGTTCCGGCTCCAACGCTGGGGCCTNAAGGACTACAGCATCTTCGACAGCAAGGGACGCGGTCTCGCTAATACCAATCCCCGGTATTATTCGGACGAATCGAATCCCCCGGATTCGGCCAGTTGAATTCCGGCCCGGCCAAGGCTCTCAGCGTTGTTCCCCGCACAGGGAAGGTTCGCCGCAACCAGGCGGCGAAGCGTCGGATTTTGGCTAAAAAGGCGTCCACGGCCGCCTGATCGGGAAAGTGGGGGCTGGCGCCGGGCAGCATTTCCGAGGAATGCCAGAACAGGGTGAGGGCGCGCCCACCACGCCGCGCGTGGGCCAGGGTGGCCAGTCGCATGGTGGCCTCGGGCATCCACACCGGATTGACTCCCAGGGTCAAGGTTTTCATAAAAGTGCCGAGAAGGATGTCGCCGGCTCGTCCCGGCAGCCGCCGGGCCAGGGCGTGGGTCAGGCGTGGGCTGCCCGGGAGAAGCGGTACCTGGGTCGTGGGCGCTTCGAGCAGACGCTTGCCGTTCGGTCCGCCGATTCCGGTCCAATAGGGGTCGGCCGGGGCCAGGAAATGGTCGGGCCCGCCGGGCACGTGGCGCAGGGGCGCCACGCTGCTGTCCACGAGGATGCCGACATCGGGCAGTACGGCCATGGCCCGTTTGAACAGATTCCAACGTCCCATGCGGAAGGAGGCGGCCGGATGTCCGGAGGCGGCCTGGACCGCCGTCTGCAGTGTCTCCAGCTTGGCCCGGAAGGTCGAGAGGGGCATGACGGAGGTCGGCACGGGTTCGGGCCAGGGCATTTCCGGGAAAGGCGGCGTATTCCACGGATGCAGATGGGCGCCGAGTTCCCCGTCCGTCCGGCCGAGCAGTTCCGCGATGACGCCCAGGCTCGGGGTGTGGGTCAGCACGGGATAGTCGCACAACAGCGTCAGCGGCAGGTCGTATTCCCGCGGGAGGAACTCCAGTCGTCGCAACAGGGGAATATTGGTGAGGCCTCCCCCCTGGCGCGGATAGGCGCCGCAAAAAAGGCCTTCCTCCTCCACATCCAGGCTGACCACGACGGCGAGGCTCGATGTATGCATGAAAAAAACCCCCGGGCGCAGTGTAGGCAAGGGGGGTGGCCAAGGCAAGCAAGTCTCTCAGGTTTATCTGTCGAATTTCTTGACAATTTCCTTGAAGACTTATCTTTACTTAGAGGAAGCGGCTCTCTGCGGGCCCTGGAAATGTCATGCGACAACGACTGTCCCTTGCCGATTTGACCCCTGGTATGGTCCTGGCCGACGTGCTGCGTCGGGAGGACGGTGCGTTGTTATTGCCCGCCGATACGGTGCTGACCGCGCGGCATCTGGCCCTGTTCCCCACCTGGGGCGTGACGTGGGCGGTGGTGCGGGAGCCGCAGGAAACATCCGTCACGGCCGCGCCGCCGTCTCCGGAACAGTCCATCCCGTCTGCACAATGGGAAGAGGCGGCTGCGCTTATCCGGCCCCGGTTCGTCCATGCCCATCTGGATCAGCCGGCCATGGCCTGTGTTTTCAGCCTGTGCGTTCCCCGGGCGGCTTCGCGGTTGGCCGAGCATGATCGAGCTTCCCTGGTCCTGCCTGCGCCGGTGGCCGTGGAATCCCTGCCGCCGCTGCCGGGAACGGCGGTGCCCGGTCCCATGGCCCTTGTTGCTTTGGAGCCCAAGCTCACCACGTTGCCCGACGTGTTCGTGCGCATAAGCGAAGTCCTCAATGATCCCCTGAGCACCTCCCGGGAGGCGGCCGAGGCCATCGGCCGGGATACGGGCTTGTCCGCCGTCCTGCTGCGGCTGGTCAACAGCGCCTTTTATGGTTTTCCGGTCAAGGTGGATACGCTGTCCCGGGCCGTGACCATCGTGGGCAGCCGCCAGCTCACCACCTTGGCGCTGGGCTTGTCGGTCCTGGCTTTTTTCAAGGATTTGCCGGAGGACTTGGTCGACATGCGGTCGTTTTGGAAGCACAGCATCGGCTGTGGCGTCCTGGCCGCCGCCCTGGCCGGTCCGGACGGCGGCCTGGAAGTGGAACGGCTGTTCGTGGCCGGGCTGCTGCATGACGTGGGCCGGCTGGTGCTCTACCGCTGCCTGCCGCGGCATATGGCCCATATCCTGGCCGGGGCCAGGGCCGAGGGAAGGCTTTTGCGCGAGGCCGAGCGCCGGGCCCTGGGCTACGACCATGCGCTTCTGGGCGGCATGTTGCTCAAGCGCTGGCGGTTTCCGGAAAATCTGGAAAAGGCCGTACGCCAGCACCATGGGCTGCCGTCGCATCAGGTGTTGCCCATGTCGGCGGCCGTGCATGTGGCCAACGTGCTGGTCGGCGCCCTGGGACTGGGGTCGAGCGGCGAGGTCTATGTCCCGCCGCTGTCGCCTTTGGCCTGGGACACCCTGCGTCTGTCGCCGGAGCGGGTCACCACGGTGGTGGAGATGGCTGCCGCGCAGATCGGGGACATCCTGCGCGTTTTTTTGCCCGACGAGGCGTAGGCCGCGTCTTTTTCGCGGGTCGCCGGCGGGCCGTTTTGTCGGTTCGGCCGGGATGGGCCGGGAAGGGGCTGCCGGTGGGGGAAACCGGCGATCAGACGATGTTGGCGTGGCGGTCGCGCAGCTTGCCCACCAAAAAGCCGATGGCAATGCCCAGGATGCAACTGCCGATGCAGCTGATGCCGAAGATGGTCACGAGGTCGTTGACGTTGCCGATGATTTTACGGCCGAACAGGATGTGGAAGAAGCCGTAGCAGATCCACAGCAACATGCCGGCGTGGAAGCCGAAAAACAGTCCGTCCATCATCCGATCGTGCACGTTGACCGATTCGATGTGCTTGTAGCAGACTAGCTGGGCCAGGACGCCGAACAGGGTGATGGAGCCGAACGAAGCCAGGAGCTGGATGACCGGCACCACCAGGGTGGCGTGCCAGGCGTCGCCCTTGCGGATGGAGACGATGACCCCCGGCAAAAGGCTGCCGATCCAGATGGCGATGACGCCAATCTCTTGATAGTGGGCGGTCAAAAATTTTTTGAGCGTGTCGAGACAGTGCTTCATGGCGAGCCTCTTGGGCCTCCCTTCGTGTCGTCGGTGGCGGCGGTACCGTCCGCGGGGGGCGGCGCCTGAAAATTTCCTGCCCGCCGCGTTGTCAAGCGGACGGGAAAGAGACATACTGGCAGCCAGCGCGGAATGCAACGCGTTTCCCACAAAACAGGCGCGGCGGGCCACAGCCCTTTCTCCCGTCGCCATCGGCCGCCAGTATGGAAGATCCAAGGCTTCTCACCGACGCCGCCATGGAACGCCCGCCGTCCGTTCTCATCGTCGACGACGAAGAGGTCAACGTCCAGACCCTCGTCTGGATGCTGCGGGAGGCGGGGTTTGAAACCCTGTCCGCCACCAGCGGCCCGGAGGGCCGGGAACTGGCCGTGGCCGCCCGGCCCGATCTGGTGATTCTGGACATCATGATGCCCGGAGAATCGGGCTTCGAGACCTGCGGCAAACTCACGGCCGATCCGGCCACCACCGACATCCCCATTATTTTCATCTCCGGCCTCGACGACGTGGAAAACAAGGTTAAGGGCCTCAAGCTCGGGGCGGTGGACTATATTGCCAAGCCCTTCGCCAAGGAAGAGGTCCTGGCCCGGGTCAAGATCCATATCCGCCAGCGTCGGGCCACGCGGGCCCTTTTGGCCCAACAGGCGGCCAAGCTGGCCCAGATCCGCGACGCCCAGCGCGCCATTCTGGTGTCTCCGGACGATGTGCCGGAGGCCCGGTTCGCCATCAGCTACGTTCCGGTGCTGGAGGCCGGGGGCGATTTTTACGATGTCTTTCCCTGGACCGAGTCGGTCATGGGCTATTTCGTGGCCGACATTTCCGGGCACGATCTGGGGGCTTCCTTTGTTACGTCCTCGCTCAAGGTCCTGTTGCGCCAGAATTCGGGGCCGCTGTTCACGCCGGTGGAGACGCTCAAAAACATGAACAGCGTCCTGGCCACGCTGCTGCGGGACGGCAAACACTTGACGGCCGCGTTGTTGTGTTTGAATCGGGCCAGACGGCGGCTTACCCTGGTTTGCGGCGGCCATCCGCCTCCCGTTCTCGTCGGCGTCGACGGGACTGTCCGGCTGCTGGCGGCGGATGGGGACATCCTGGGCGTTTTTGACACGGCCCAGTTCGGCGTGCTGGAACAGGCCGTGGCGCCGGGGGATCGCATCTACCTTTACACCGACGGGGTGGTGGAACGGTTCGGCGCGGGCCAGGTCAAGTCCCGGACCCAGGGGATACGCGATCTGGTGGAAGATTGCCGACGCGTTGCGGGGCTTCCCCTGGCCGCGGCGGTAGCGACCATGGCCGCGGATATTTTGGGTCCCGACCGGCAGCCTGACGATGACATGGTGCTTCTCGGCATTGAGGTGTAGGCCGTATGTTTGCAGTGGACGTCACGCCCGGCGGTCGCCGTATCCGTTTTTCGGCCAGCCTGTCCCTGCTCGACCGGGCCGTGGCCACGGTCGTGGAATTTCTCAAGAATCGCCAGGCCACAGGCCGTCTGTTCGACGTCCAACTGCTGCTGCGCGAGGCGCTTCTCAACGCGGTGCTCCACGGCAGCCGGTCCGACCCGCTGCGGACCGTCAGCCTGGAGATTACGGCGCAGGAGGGCTGGCTGCACCTTTCCGTGGAGGATCAGGGGGAAGGCTTCGACTGGCGCGGGCGGATGGCGGCGTTGCCGGCACCGACGGCCACCTGCGGACGGGGGCTGACCATTCTGGCGCTGTACGCCGATGGAGTGGAGTTCAACGAGGCCGGCAACCGCGTGCGGTTGGCCAAGAGCGTTCCAGGCCTTCGCGGTCCGGCTCCGATCTCGGAGCGGACCGGCCAGGGCAATCCCGCTGGGAGGACGAACATGCAGGACATTCGCATCGAGAACGGCCGGACGATTTTTTGCCCGTCCGGGGACATTGTCGCATCCATGGCCGAGGCCATGCGGACCAGGCTCCGGGATATCATGCACGAGCATCCCGGCCCCTTGACCATCGACCTCTCCCGCGTGGAGCTGATCGATTCGGTGGGGATCGGCCTTTTGATCGCGGCCCACAATTCCCTGGCCAAGGGGGGGGGCAGGCTGGCGTTGGAAAACGTCAATCCGGATCTGACGGGACTGTTGCGCACCATGCGGTTGGACAAGCATTTTATGATCGAGCCCGCCTGATGCCGGGAAGGGAGCCGTGATGGACCAGATGGATGACGAGATCATGACCATGTTCGTAGAAGACTCCCGCGAACATCTGGGCAACATTGAAAGCGCGCTGATGGACATGGAGCGGGGCGGGGCGGATATCGACGAGGAGCTGGTCAACACGGTCTTTCGGGCCGCCCATTCCATCAAGGGCGGGGCCGGATTTTTAAATCTCAACAATATCAGAGAATTGTCCCATAGGCTGGAGGGGCTTCTGCATATGATCCGCAGCCGGGAGCTCGTTCCCGACACCCGGATCATCAACCTCCTGCTGGCCGGATTCGATCGGCTGCTCGGGCTGGTGGAGTCGGCCGCCGACAGCGATCGGGAGGACATTTCCTCCATGCTGGCCGACCTGTCGAGGCTGACCGCCGAGCATCTTTCTCCCCAACAGCTGGCCCAGGCCGCCGCGACCGTGCCCATCGCCCTGCCCGGGGGCGAGGTCGTTTTCACCGAGGACGAACTGAGCGTCCGGCAGGCCCTGTCCGGAGGCAAGAACCTCTATGTGGTGGAGTACGACCTCATTCACGATGTCCAGGCCCGGGGCAAGACCCCGCTTGACATCATCAGCACCATGGAGGCGAGCGGCCTGATTCTCGATTGCCGCATGGACCTGGCCAGCGTGGGGGACATCGACGCACCGCCGAGCAACCGCATTCCGTTTTACGTTCTGTTCGCCTCGATCGTGGAACCGGACATCGTGGGGTATCTGTTCGCCCTTGGCGGGAAGGCCATCCATGCCGTGGATCTGTCCGTCTTGTCGGCGGCGCCGGCACCCGAGGCCGCAGCCGCTTCGGGGCAAGAGCAGGTTTTCGGTCCCTGGCACCTGACACTGACCGGGGAGGGGGCCGCCCTGACGTTGGAAGCGGGGGCGGCGCCTTCGGCGGCCGAGGCCAGGCAGGCCTTGCTGGCCTGCCTGGAGCGTGGGGTGCCGGTGGCGGTCTCCTGGGCCGGGGCTTCTTCCGTGGATCTGTCCCTGCTGCAGGTGATGGTGTCCGCCGGCTTGAGCTTTGCCCGTCGGGGGCTCGGCTTCAGCCATCAGGGCGGGGCGCCCGAAGCGCTGTCCCGGCTGGCCGAACGGGCAGGCATCACCCCGACGACGTTGGAGGCCGTGGGGCTGCCGGCCGAGACGCTGTTTGCCCCTGGCGAAGGCCGTGCCCGGTGACGTTGCGGCGGAGCGACCGGGGACGCGGCCGTTCTCGAAGGGGGGCCAAGACGTCGGGATGCTGAACCCTGCATCGCTGTAACCTCCCTCGGCTTCTCTTCGACCTACCGCGTAAGAGGTGGCCTTTGCCGCCCATTTTAAACCGGAGGCATCAGTTCCATGAAAAAGCTTTTGTATGGATTGCTGACGTTGGCTATCCTGCTCGGCTCCAGTTATGCCGTGGTGGCAGCGCCCGGCCCCGGCGGCCCTGGTGGTCCCGGCGGCCCTGGTGGTCCCGGCGGCATCCTGCCCATGGTTTTGACCCTTGGCCTCACCGATGCCCAGAAGCATGACGTAGCCGTGCTGCTCAAGAAATATGAAGCGAAGTTCGAGGCCGGCATGGAAGCCATGCATACGGCTCTGCAGGGGTTGGGCGATGTCATGCGCTCCGACTCTGGCAATGAAAAGCTCGTGCGCGAGGCCTGCCGCAAGCTGGCCGCCGCCAGCGAGGAATTGGCCGTGTTGAGCGGGAAGCAGATGGCCGAGGTCAAGGCCCTGCTCACGCCGGATCAGATCAAGCGCATGGAGGAACAGATTCCGCCGCCGCCCCCCGCGCCCAAGAAGGGGCAAGTGAACCCCATGCGGGCGCTGGAGGATGAGTGGATCAACGCCCACGCCGGTACGGGCAAATAGGCAACGGGTGGTTATGGCCGAGGCCGTGGTGGACATGGAGGATGCCCGAATCCTCAAGGAAATACGGGCGGGCGACGTGGATGCCTATGCCAGGCTCATGATCAAGTACCAGGGACGCGTGTCCGGCATTGTGGCCGGACACGCTCCCCGGGAGCAGGTGGCCGAATTGACGCATGAGGTGTTCGTCCGGGCCTACCGGTCCCTGCACGGATACCGGGGCGACAGTCCGTTCGGCCACTGGCTGGCCAAGGTGACGGTGCGGACCTGCCATGATTTTTGGCGCTCGGAATATCGCCGCCGGGAGCGTCCGGAGAGCGAGCTTTCCGACGAGTGCCGGGCCTTCGCCGAGGAGGTGGCCGCCCTGGATTCGAGCGAAGCCGCCGAGGAATCGGCCTCGCGTCAGGAAGCCCGGGATATGCTGACCTGGGCCCTGGGCAAGCTCTCGCCGACGGATCGGATGGTGGTGACGCTGACGCATATCGAGGAACGGCCGGTGGCCGAGGCGGCGGAGATGCTTGGGATGAGCGTGCCCAATGTCAAGGTGCGGGCTTTTCGGGCCAGGAAGAAGCTGCGGGAAGTGCTTGGCACTCTCCTCGGCGCGTGAGGAGGAATCCTATGGACGGGAATGCGACACGGCGTCTGGAACGCCTGGAAGCGGTCTTACGAGCGGCTCATGCGCAACGGCAAACACCGCCGCCCGATCCCGGGATGATCCTGTCGGTGTTGGAAACGATCAAGGCTCAGGCCGAACCGGTGGCCAACGGGGTATGGTGGCGCATGGCGGCCGGAGCCGGTCTGCTTGCCGTGGGCACGGTCGTCTTGGCCTTGTTCTTCGGTTCGGGGCTTGAGGATGAACTTGGACGATTTCTGTTTTACGATCCGAACGGCCAAGTGCTGATCTCGCTGTTGGGCGTCTAGGGTGGCGGCATGAGCGGGAAGATGAAAAAGATTTTTGGCCGGCCTTGTGGTGTTCGTCTCGGGCGTGGTGGTGGGGACGTTTGGCATGCGTGTTTTGGCCGAGCGGGGGACGCTGGCCGTGTTGCATGGCGACCCCGATCGGTTCGTGGATATGGCCCTGCATCATTTGACCGTCGACCTCGACCTGACGTCCGAGCAAGTGGGCAAGATTCGTCCCATCATGACCGAAACGGCCAAGAAACTGGCGGCGATCCGCCGAGAGCAGGAGCCGAAGATCCAGGAGGCCCTGGACAAGGATGTCGCCTCCATCAAGGCGGTCCTCGAACCCGGGCAGGTGAAAAAATTCGAGGGCATGCTCGCCCGTCTCAAGAAACGACGGCAGGACATCGATCATTTCGGCCCACCGCCGCCCGGCATGCCACCGCCGCCCGGCATGGGACCGCCGCCCGGCATGGGACCTCCGCCCGGGGAGCTTGGCGGGCCGCCCGGTCCGCCGCCTGACGGCTCCCTGCCTCCTCCGCCGCCGGGCGGACCACCGCCGGAGGAGGACAGGACGGCAATTTGAGGATGCTTTTTTTGCCCGCGTTCCGCTGCTCCTCCAGCCGAACGCGGGCGTTTTTTTGCGTTTTGCGACGGTGCCCGCGGAAGGCGGAGGAATGCCTCCGGCGGCCAAAGGGCTCCGCCCTTTGGAAACCCACTATTTTAACCAGTTGCAATTTCAGAATTGGGGCATCGGAATGCCGTCATGGAATTGGGCAGCAGTCTCCGCAGGGGAACTATGGTCCCGGGACAGGGGGCCCGGGGGGAATGATTCCCCCCGGCGGGTCCAGGGC
>JGI2065J20421_1002111_pt1 | contig 11685 bp, 10 predicted proteins | sample Biomet5_FD_20421 | JGI IMG/M metagenome (IMG submission 20421)
CGATGAGACTGAAGAAATGCTACTGACATCGACAAAAAGGATGCTGGAGATACTGGAGGCCTTTGCGAAGGAAGGTGACATCTGATGAGCAAGAAGAAAAGAGATCCACCACCGAGCTTTGCGACATCGGGAGACTGGCATATCAATACTTCACGATCTGAAGAAGCAAATGCAGGAAAGGCATATTGTTTTTGATATTTCAGATCTACCATTAACAAATCCAACTGAAATTAATATTGCTCGTCAACGATTGGAAGATACTCTAGCAAAAACTGATGAATTGAATTATGCTGCAGAACAACATGAAAAGTGGAAAGAGATTTCGGATTATATGACACTGCTTATTAAAGGCGGTGGTAGGATCGAATATGACGATGACAATGTGATAGAAGTTCCAAAAGATGAAACACCGGCATATCTTGAATGGACTCTTTGGAGAGCGGCGCTGGCTATTGATCACATGGTGAATAAACCATATGAAGTACGTGGTTTTAGATTAGATTCTGATTTTATGTTTTGGCAATACGAACCTTTATTACAGGATGATGATCGAGGAACCTGTGAAGGAAAAGAAGAAAAAGAAGCATTTAAAAATGGGAAGAAGGAGAGAAACGGAAAGGAAGGAAAAGCATGATAAAAACACTTACTAATACCATGAAGCAGGACCGCGAGAGATTCGAGGTGCCGAGGAAGGTGCAGGATATAATACCGGTGAAGACAATATATCCGGACGGAGTATTTCTTGTCGGAAAGAACAAGTACAGCAAGATGTTCCGCTTTGAAGATATAAACTACGCCGTGGCATCACGCGATGATAAAGAAGCAATGTTCCTCGAATACTCTGAGCTTCTTAATTCACTTGACAGCGGATCGACCACAAAGATCACCATCAACAACAGGAGACTGAACAGAGTCGACTTTGAGAAACAGATCCTGATAGATATGAAGCCGGACGGGCTCAATCAGTACAGGCAGGAATATAACGATATGCTTCTTGAGAAGGCAACAGGGTCAAATGCCATAGTGCAGGACAAATATATCACAGTATCTGTTATCAAGAAGAGTGTCGAAGATGCAAGAACTTACTTTTCAAGAGTAGGCGCTGACCTTTCGACTCATTTCAACAGGCTGGGATCATCCTGCGTGGAGCTTGATGCAGTAGACAGGCTGAGAGTGATACACGACTTCTTCAGAACGGGAGAGGAGACCAGCTTCAGCTTTGATCTCAAGGATCATATGAAAAAGGGGCATGACTTCAGGGACTATATCTGCCCGGATGTATTTGAAAATGAGAGAGATCATTTCAGGATAGGAGATAGATACGGCAGAGTGCTGCTTCTGAGAGACTATGCGTCATATGTAAAGGACAGCATGGTGACGGAGCTTACCGATATCAACAGAAACATGATGCTTTCGATAGACATCGTGCCGGTGCCGACTGATGAAGCGGTCCGTGAGGTGGAAAACAGACTGCTTGGAGTTGAGACCAACATAACAAACTGGCAGAGAAAACAGAACATGAACAACAATTTCTCGGCAGTAGTTCCTTATGATATGGAGCTTCAGAGAAAGGAGAGCAAGGACTTCCTTGATGATATGACTACAAGAGATCAAAGGATGATGTTTGCAGTCATAACTATTGTTCATACAGCGGATTCACTCAAGCAGCTTGATGATGATACGGAGGCGATACTTACGACCGCAAGAAAGCATCTCTGCCAGCTGTCCGTATTGAAGTTTCAGCAGCTTGACGGTCTCAAGACCACGCTGCCTTACGGAACAAGAAAAATCGATGCCTTCAGGACGCTTACCACAGAAAGCCTTGCGGTATTCATGCCGTTTCGGGTCCAGGAGGTATACGATAAAAACGGCATATATTACGGGCAGAATGTAATCAGCAAGAATATGATGATCGCTGACAGAAGGAAGCTTCTTAACGGCAATTCATTCATACTCGGAGTATCAGGTGCAGGTAAATCATTTGCCGGAAAGAACGAGATAACAAATCTCATGCTAGCATCGGATGCAGATATAATCATCATAGATCCTGAGCGTGAATACGCGCCTCTTGTAAGAGCAATGGGCGGATCAGTGGTAGAGATATCAGCAACCAGCCCAAATCATATCAATGCGATGGACATGTCAAAGGACTACGGCGAGGTAGACCCTATCATAGAGAAGTCGCAGTTTCTGCAGTCTCTCTGCGAACAGATAATAGCAGGGCACAGATTTGCTAAAGGGCAGCAGTCCATCATAGACAGATGCACTGAGACGGTCTACAGAAAGTTTGCAGATGAAGGTTACTCTGGAACGCCGCCGACACTGCAGGATTTCAGAGATGAGCTTCTTAAGCAGCCTGAGCCTGAGGCAAAGTCGCTGGCACTTGAACTTGAGCTCTTTACCAGAGGATCGCTCAATACCTTTGCCAAGCAGACCAATGTAAATACGAAGAACAGACTGGTATGTTACGACATACTTGAACTCGGTGAACAGCTTAGAGCAATAGGCATGCTGGTGATCCTGGACTCGATCTTAAACCGCATTACGGCAAACAGGATGAAAGGCAGAGAGACCTTCATCTTCATAGATGAGATATACCTTCTGTTCATGCATGAATACTCGGCGCAGTTCCTGTTCAAGCTATGGAAGAGGGTAAGGAAGTACGGAGCATACTGCACAGGCATCACTCAGAATGTGGACGATCTGCTGCAGTCTCATACAGCAAGGACCATGCTTTCAAACTCGGAATTCATAATAATGCTGAATCAGGCAGCGACCGACAGAATAGAGCTTGCAAAGCTACTCAATATTTCTGATCTTCAGCTTTCATATATAACCAATGTGGATGCAGGACATGGACTGATAAAAGTCGGATCGAGCCTTGTGCCTTTTGCCAACAAGTTCCCTAAGGACACCAGGCTGTATAGACTAATGACTACAAAGCTTTCGGACCTGTCCGAGAAGTAGTATAAGTATTGTCTTCACAATATAACAAAAAAATTGACTTTTAACACATATAAGGTTAAAATAAAAGAAAAAATGTTAAAAGGTGATGAAATGGATAAGATAAAGGAACTGTTTGGGCTTGAAATAAAACTAAGCAGATGGCCTGGGGAAGAAGAACTCCCTTTGTATTTAAGAGAGCAGTACGGGTTTGAAGCAGCCATGATCGGCGATGCCGAATGTCTGCTTCTTACCCCCACATCTGAACTTGGAACACTGCCGGCAATCAAAAAGCAGATAAGAGTTATAGAGCAGATGGCCAAAAGACATGTGGTTTTTGATCTTGTTCAGATATCAGAGTACAGGCAGGATTCGCTGATAAAAGCAAGGATACCTTTCCTTCTTAGCGATAAAATGATTTACCTGCCATTTATGACGACATATTTGAGTAAAATGAAAAAACCAAGGCAATATGAAAAACTGCAGCCGTCGGCACAGGTAGTGCTTCTAAAAATGCTGTATGATAAAGATCGGGAAGTAATGCTTTCTGAACTTCGCAGTGAACTTCCGTATTCAGCTATGACTGTGAGCCGCGCAGCCGAACAGCTTGTGCAGACCGGACTAGTGGCCACACATAAAGATGGAGTGAAAGTCATAATCGAACGTAATGATAATTCAAAGACACTGTTTGATAAGGCCAGGCCGTTTCTTATCGACCCGGTTATTAAAACATGTTATGTAGAACGCAAAGCCGTTAGTGCTCAATGTATTAAAGCTGGACTCACCGCACTTTCTGAGAAGACGATGCTTGCGGATGATGCTTTTGAAACATTTGCGATAAAATCGGGTGTGCTGGATGAAGATATCCTGCATGATGAGAGGATAGATCCAGCTCGCCAGGTGCGTATGGAAATATGGAAATATGATCCGCAGCTGTTACAGCGTGATGGAATAGTTGATCCGCTTTCTCTGGTGCTGACACTTGATGATAGTGCAGATGAACGTGTTGAGCAGGCAAAAGAAGACCTGATGAACAATTGCTGGGAGGAATTGACATGGTAGGAGGAATAGACAGCTTTACTAACTGGTTCAGAGGATATCAGGATCAGTATATAATTATCGGAGGGACTGCATGCGATATGCTGATCGGCAGCAGGGGCGGAGACTTCAGAGCAACAAAGGACATTGACATGGTATTGATAGTTGAAGCAATAACACCTGAATTTGGCAGGCAATTCTGGGGATATGTCAAAGAAGCAGGATATGAGCATATCAATAAGAGTACAGATACTCCGCAGTATTATCGCTTTTCAAAACCGAAGAGCAAAGCCTATCCATTTATGATCGAATTGTTTTCAAGAAAACTGGAGAACATACTTCTCGATGAAGATGCTGATATTACTCCAATACCGGTTGACGATGAGATATCCAGCCTGTCTGCTATTCTCCTTGATGACGACTACTATTCTTTTATGCGCAGCGGAACGATGGTGATTGATGAGATCCCGATACTTGATATCGAACATCTGATACCATTCAAAGCAAAGGCCTGGCTTGATCTTTTGGAAAGAAGCGCAAAGGGAGAGCATGTAGACAGCAGAAATATCAAAAAGCATAAAAATGATATCTTCAGGCTTTACGCATATATCAGCAAAAGCAGCAGGATGGATCTTCCTGCAAGTATCAGAAATGATATGGCTGAATTTTTTGACCTTATCGAGAAAGAAGATGTTGAGCTTAAACAGTTTGGTATAACAAGGGAAGACAAAGATGATATAATAGCGGCGCTGAAAAAGATATACAACATGGATTAACAAAAGCAACAGAATACAGAATATAGTTAAATAGAATTATAAGCCAGCAGGCAGTATTTGCGGATACAGCCGGCTGGCTTTTTGCGTGGGAAGAAAGGAGAAAATATGGCAGACATAAAGACAAGACAGAGCAATAAAGGAACGATAAGATCGCTGGACAAAGCGGCAAATATCAGTGACCATATGCGTGCAGCTTATACAAAGACTAAGGAGCATGCAGAGCCTGTGTCTGAACGCGAGCATGAATCGGCAGTTTCATTTGCTGCTGATCAGATGTCAGGTGCAGTGAAAGCCGGCACAGAGAGAAGTACAGATGCTGCAGTCAGGGCAACGCAGAAGTCATATCGTGCTGACAGAACGAAACACAGGACTGCCGATGTAAAGACCAGACGGAAAATATTTGAACGTAATAATGCAGTACGATCCAGAGAGCATGCAGGCACCAATCAAAAGAACCTGAAAGCAAAGCACTTTGCTGACAGTCGTAAGATAAAGACGGCAACACACCGTGGCGAGGCAAAAAAGCTGACAGAACGCAAAGCACAGAAACACTTTGAGCATACAGCAAAGACCACGGTCAAACGCAACGCCCGAGAGACAAAGCGTGCTGTAAGGAACACAGCAAAAGCCATAAAAGCGGCTATAAACGGAGCCAAGGCACTTGCAGCAGCAATTGCATCAGGCGGATGGATCGCAGTAGTTATAATACTGGTGTTCTGCCTGTTTGGAGCTGCTTTTTATTATTTCGGCGATGAAAGCTCCAAAAGCTATACGCCGGTAAGTGCTGAAGTCGAAGCATATACTCCGGTCATCCAGAAATATGCAAAACAGTACGGTATCAGTGAATATGTCGAGCTGATCAAGGCAGTGATGATGCAGGAGTCCGGCGGAAAAGGCAATGATCCGATGCAGGCATCGGAAGGAAGCTTTAACAAGAAGTATTCTCATTCGCCAAACGGTATAAAGAATCCGGAGTACTCAATAGAATGCGGCGTACAGGAACTTGGGTCGTGTTTGAAGCAGGCAAAGAGCAGGAACCCGCTGGACATGCCGCATATCAGGTTGGCGTTGCAGGGATATAACTATGGAAACGGATATATAGGCTGGGCAGTAAAAAGGGACGGCGGTTATACTGTTGAGAATGCGGTAGTTTTTTCAGAGGAACAGGTCAGGAAGCATGGCTGGAGTTCATATGGCGACAAACAGTATGCAGCTCATGTCCTCAGGTATTATCCTTATGGAAGTTACAACTACGGCATTGGCAACACGGCGATAACAAAGGTGGCTGCTCAGCAGATCGGGAACAAGGGAGGACGCAAATTCTGGAGCTGGTATGGATTTCACAGCCGCGTGGAATGGTGTGCGATATATGTTTCATGGTGTGCTGATCAGTGCGGATATATAAAGAGCGGTACGATACCGAAGTTTGCTGCAGTACAGTCCGGAATCGACTGGTTCAAATCGAAAGGACAATGGCAGAGGCGGGGATATAAGCCGAAACCTGGAGATATTATCTTCTTTGACTGGGGATCAGACGGCGCTGCCGATCATGTCGGAATAGTTGAGAAATGTGATGGAAGTACTGTTTATACGATAGAAGGCAACAGTGGAGACCAGTGCAGAAAAAGAAGCTATGGGGTTAAAAGCAGTTATATTTACGGATATGGAATCCCAAAATATTAAATAGAACAAGGAATAGTTGATATTATTCAAGATCGCTTTAGTAATAAGATAAATATTAGTTTGCTGTTATTCCCTTATTTATAACAAATTAGGGAATAACAGTCGATTAAAAGATCTGTTAGGGAAAGATATTTACATATTGATTGTTAGTATATTCGATAATATCAATGCAATTGCGATTGACTATAGACTAAAAATAAACTATAATTAGTCTATAAACAGGAGGATAATATGAAAAACTCTAGAGTGTATCTTGACACATATGTACTCCAACAAGATATGAGAATCCGATTGCCAAAATCAGTATTAACAAATATGAAAGCGGAAAAAGGGAAAACCTTCTTTGAAATATATTTTGACAAAAATTCTAATGAACTGATTTTGAAAGTAAAACAACAAGTGAAGGAAAACAATAATGAAGAATAATGATATAGAGCCGTTGCTGATACAATCAGACTATATTGATAAATGTGATTGCATTGAGGGCATGAAAAAGTTACCAGATAATTGTGTTGATGTAGTAATTGCTGATCCGCCATACAATCTTTCAAAAAGTGGTGATTGGAAGTGGGATAACAGTATTTCTTTGTCTGGAATGGGAGGCAATTGGAATATTACGAATGAGAATTGGGATGACATGACATTAGAGGAGTACTTTAATTTTTCTATTACATGGCTTAGAGAGGTAAAACGTATTTTAAAGCCAACTGGATCTTTATGGATATTTGGTACTTACCATAATACGGGTATTATTAATGTTACTTGTCAATTGCTTGGAATAGAAATAATTAATGAAGTCGTTTGGTACAAGAAGAATGCATTTCCAAACCTATCGGGGCGACGTCTTACAGCGAGTCATGAAACAATTCTTTGGGGGCATACTGGCGGAAAGAAAAGAGAATATTATTTCGATTATGAATATTCCAAGGAGGGGGATTTTTCGGATGATGATTTAAAAAAGCCGGGTAAACAAATGCGAACTGTTTGGTCTTTATCAAATAATAAGAAAGCAGAAGAATTAAAATATGGAAAACACCCAACTCAAAAACCAATAAAAATATTAACAAGAATAATTAAATTGTCGTCCAAGGGAAATGATATTGTTTTCACTCCTTTTGCAGGTTCAGGAAGTGAGTGCGTTGCAGCTAAAATGACAGGACGACATTATATTGGATTTGAAATAGAAGAAGAATATTGTAAAATTGCGGAGGAAAGGCTTCTCCATACACAGATAGAAGATTGTTATCAAATTAATCTTTTCCAATCAGTGAAGGAGACTAATAAGAATGTTTAAACCAGTAATTAAATGGAGCGGTAGTAAACGATCGCAATCTGCCCAAATAAAAACGTATTTTCCTGATATTTTCGATACATATTATGAGCCCTTTCTTGGGGGCGGATCAATGTTATACGCTATTAATCCTGAACATAGTGTATGCGGTGATATTTGTAAACCATTAATCGATTTATGGAAAGAAATTAGGGATAATCCTGATGGTTTAGCAGAGGAATATGAGTTACGTTGGAAGCGACTTCAAAATGAGGGGTATACCGCTTATTATGAGATTAGAAATGATTTCAATAAGGGAAAATCGCCATATGATTTATTGTTTTTGTCACGAACATGTGTGAATGGGCTTATCCGTTTTAATGAAAAAGGTGATTTCAATAATTCATTACATTATTCACGCCCTGGTATAAAACCGAGTAGCTTAAAGAATATAATTGTAGATTGGTCGGAGCATGTTAAAAATAGTGAGTTCTTTGCAGAAGACTATGCAGTTACTACAGCGAATGCTAAGAGTGGCGATGTTGTTTATTTAGATCCACCATATTTTCATACAAAAGGAAGATACTTTGGCACAATAGATTTCGATGCGTTTTTACTCTATTTAGAGGATTTGAATCAAAAGGATATAAAGTATATATTATCTTTTGATGGAATACGTGGAGATAATAATTATACAGTTGATCTGCCAAAGGATCTATATAAGCAACATATATTTATCCCATCAGGGAATTCTACTTTCAAAAAAGTAATAGATAAAGAAACTGAAAAAGTATTCGAATCTCTTTATCTAAATTACTAATTATTTAAGCATATATTGTTTATCGCCGCTGGATTTGTATAATTGTAAAATGTACTTTTTTAGGACTTTACTTTTTCTTGAGGATGGGATGATCTCAATATCCCATCCAATTTTTGATTTCGTCATAATTGGATCCATAATAAACAAAATCTCACAATTTTTTTTGAAAACAGTAGGTGATGACTCCGCATATTTTTTTAAATATGCTGCTGCTGACATAGTTTCAAAATGATTAAAGTCAACTTTTGAATCTGCCCAAGTCCAATCACTCTTTGATAATAGTGGTTTCTTCGCACTAGGTATATAATTCATTAATTCTTTAATATAGGTTATTAGTTTTGTCCCAACATCTGGTTCAAGATCAACTGATTTTTCTTTTGATTCAATAGATAATAGAAGTGGTTTATCAAAAACTTCAAAGAGCTCCAAAATATGATCAGGACGCTTACCATTCACAACATCACTTACCCTTGGTAGAGATAACCATCTATTTTCAAATTCATTATCAATGACGGAAAATCCACTCCAGTCGCCACCAGGAGGATTACACATTCCTTCAAAGCAATGTTCACCAAGGATATGAGTGAAAAGATAGTGTATGCCGGTATCCACATCGTCTTCTCCATAATTAACTGGCACACTTGAAAATGTTGGCAGAGCGACTAAACTTTTTCCCTTGCCTAAAGAATTGTAAAAAGATTTTAATTCACTTGTATAATACAACCTTGTAGCATCATATTTTCTTCGGCCAAGGACAGGAACATCTAAAAGAACAAAATCACTCAGCGAGAGAATGGACCTCCAAAGCCCATTTTGTTTTGCTAATTTCTGTGGCTTTGAATCTAGTAGATTTAAATTTGCTTCTATTAATGGACCATATATAAATGTTAATACATCTGTATCTGAAGCTGATAGCATAGATGCCAAGGGTAAAAGCCCTCTATCAGGTCGGTTGTCATCTCCACGTGGCTTGAATCCCTTAAATACAGCAATAATTAAATGTTTTTGGCTAATAGCTATTTGATTAATAACAGATGAATCTGCTTTGGGATATAATAAAGCGAGTCCATTTGCAAACGTTGGGCGGTCATTAGCAGGTATTATTCCAAAAGGGAGATCTCTAGAGCCAAGTCCTACACTTAATTTGTCAATTAATTCAATAATTTGACTGGATTGACCATGTTGACTTTTACCTGAAATGGTTTTATGAAATCTAAAGCGATTTTTCTCAACTGAATAATCAACAATATCTTCGCTTACTAAACCATATATATCTTTCCACTCTTTTGCAGAAAGGTTTGTTTCATCACTAGTTTTCTTTGATAAAAATTGAACAACGTTCATGTTTTTATTAAGAATATTAGTTTCTTCCGCAGATGTGTCTAAACCACGAAGAAGTTTGACCATGTAACGGCCAAGATCTTCACTTCCAAAATCAGAATCGTTAAATGAAGCAATTAAAGGATCTTTGGATTTATCGAATTCTTCGGATTTAGTGTATAACTGGGCAATAAAATTGCCAGTTGTTTTTGAGTAATTAACATAACTATATGGAACAGCTGCATTTGGAAATCTAAGATTTTTTCTTTCACGTGTTGAATTATCAAGTTCGTATTTTACAAAATCTACGATATAGAGATATGGACATCCAGTACGTCCGGTAGAGAAAGCACGAGCGCTTCGTTGCCATGCTTGATTTCCTGCTTGTAGGGCAGAGCAAAATTCGATAGCCAACTTTATTTGTTCATTGCTACCACAAACTTCAGATATTATTGCATCGGGCGTTTCATCAAAAAAACTCCCAGCGTCTTTTAATGCATCAAAAATATTTTGCTCCCAGCGTTTCTTGGTATTTTTGTTAAAACCAGGGAGCAATTCCAGTCTCCATTCAAAAGAAATATCAGAGTATGTAGCTTGTATTTCTATTGCAATAGTTGAAGGTGAAATGAGATGAGTACTAACTTTATGTGGATTAAGTGTCTGTATAATAATATTAGCTATTCTTTCACATTCGACAATATTATCACCATGTATTCTAAATGCTTGCATAGTATTTCTCCTATCATCATATATTATAACTCATGAAATAGTTCACTTAATGAAACGCCAAGGCCATCGGCAATTTTTTTGATATTAATGATGGATACATTTCTATGTCCAGCCTCAACAGACGCAAAGTATGTTCGATCCATCCCAATTTTAAGAGCAAATTTTTCTTGACTTAGACCAGTTAATATACGAAACTCTTTTATTCGTTTCCCTAGTTGTTCGGTAATCATATGTAATACCCCCTATTAATAAATTATATTTGAATTCCGACTTTAAGACAACGGTATATAAGTAACAAACGATACGTCTATGAACGCCTGAACAAAAAAGAACATATGTTTGCTTTTTGATAAAACATGTTTTATAATATATCTATCAACGGAAGGTTCAGACAGGAGATAAATAAATGCGATATTCACATTGCTGCAAATGCAGTTGTGAAAATATAATTATGAAATTCGCTCAAAAGCAAGAATCGAAGTGTGGTATTTCGTTCTGAAGGTTCTTTTCCCTATCCTTCGGAGCGGCCGGATCTTTGTTGATTCGAGAGGGGGCAGTTTCTGAGGGGGAACCTATGAATAACAATAACACGAGGAGCCGTATCCATCGAATGTGTACGGCGAGCAAGCTTGATGAGAAGGATCTTTACGATAAGGCAAAGCTTCTGCTGGAGATATATCGTGATGTATGCTGGAACACGGTCGACTATGTTAATGACTTGAGAGAAGAGTTCCAGGAATATGATGGCGATTACTGCAGCGGGGATATGGACGATGCACTCATATATCTCGAGAACTTTGCACCGGATGAAGGAAAAGAACGATTTGAAGAAAGAATAAAAGGCCTGTTCGAGACGAAATGGATGATCGAGATAGTCGATGCTGCAATGATCAAGGTAAAGGACTGTCCGGTGAACGGCGAACTGTACTTTTCCATTTTGTCGACATACTACCTCAGCAAGTTCTCGTTTACCGAAAGTGAGATGCTTGAGGAGTTCGGACTTGAAAGAAGCTCTTATTACAGACGGAAGAAGGAAGCCGTCACAGTATTCGGACTTGCAGTCTGGGGATCATCAATCAACGAGCTTAAGAGAGAAGTTATGAACA
>JGI2065J20421_1002112_pt1 | contig 11683 bp, 10 predicted proteins | sample Biomet5_FD_20421 | JGI IMG/M metagenome (IMG submission 20421)
TCCTATAAATTCGTAAGCCCAACCATCGCATGTGCCCCATTTAACTTCGAGTTACAGAATGTTTCGTTGGGAACAAACCTTAGTTACTACTACGATTTTGGCGATGGTAGCGATTTGTTAACTACGTCGACGGGAAACATAACTCATCCATATCAAAATTTGACAGCTAACGTTGCCTCATACCTTTTAAAACTTAGAACTACAACGCAATATGGTTGTAAGGATAGCACATCACAGATGGTGTATACATACCCCATGGTAACCGCGGCATTTAATTTCGATCCGTTAAATGCGCATTGTAACCCTTATACTGTTAACTTGGTCAATAGTAGTGTGAATACTTACAACTATTCATGGGATTTTGGCGATGGACAAGGTACGGGATTAGAAAATCCTTCTCACCTGTTTATCAATAACACTGAGTTGGACAAGGTTTACAATGTTAAGTTAACTGCTGCCAGTCAATATGAGTGCTCCGATACAATTTCACATAATATGACAATTTATGCAGCACCAGTTGCAGCATTTCAACCTGATCCTCCACTGAAAATTTTCCCTGATGCAACTTTCGGCATTGAAAATCAAACAAAACCAGCGGCCGATACTTGGAACTACCGATGGACCATGGGTGATGGACAAACACGCTTTGGTAAGGATTTTAATACTTATACCTATTCACATTGGGGACCAAAAGCAGATGGATTCCGTTATGAGGTGATTCTTGAATCATGGAATAATAATTGTTATGATTCAACTCACCGATATATATATGTATTGCCGGCTCCACCTGTAGCGAGCTACGCTTCAGATACCTCTGCAACCTGTTCGCCGCTTATTGTTCACTTCTACAATAATTCATTGTATGGTGATTCATTGAGATGGAATTTTGGTGATGGAGGTACCTCAACTGAATGGGAGCCTATTCATACTTTTTATTCTCCAGGCTACTATAATGTTAAATTGACAATTTATGGCGATGGTGGTGTTGCATACAGGTATAAGACATTCCATGTTTTTCAGAATGCTGTAGCTAACTTTGAGGTAGACCCACATATATTGCTACTTCCCGATGCCGATGCACACTTTTTTAATACTTCCGAAAATGCAACTCGCTATTATTGGGAATTTGGAGAGGCTGGAGGTACGAGCATAGATAAGGACCCTACTTTCCGCTATTCATCACTTGGTGTATACAATGTAAAGTTGACGGTTTGGACAGATCCGTTGGATGGGAATTGTCAGGACGATACTACTATTGTTGCAGTAGTTAGGGTAATTGGACAAGGTAAAATTGCCTATCCCAACGCCTTTACTCCCAGTCAGCTAGGACCGAATGGTGGGGCATACGATGATGTCGATTATCAGAATCAAGTATTTCATCCTGTATGGGAAGGAGTTTCGAAATATATACTGAGAATATATAATCGATGGGGCGAGCAAATATTTGAAAGTCATGATGTTAAGGTTGGCTGGGATGGTTATTATCGAGGAAAGCTTTGCGAGCCAGATGTATATGTATGGAAAGCAGAGGGAACCTTTACTAATGGACAGCACTTTTCAAAAATGGGTGACATTACATTAATAAGGTAGTTTTTCCCAATAAATAGTTAATTTAGCGTTGCGATTTGAATTTTCTATAATGCTGAAGTTGCGAACTCAGATTAGTAAAAGGATACGATTTGCCGGTGTAATTCTGGTATGTTTTTGTTTTCAGCTTATTGCTGTAAATGGAACTTTATATGCTCAGGATCCTTCGTTTTCACAATTTTATTCGAGTCCAATGTTTATGGCTCCCTCTTTTGCTGGTGCAGTAAAGGGTAGCCGTTTAAGCTTAAACTATCGCGATCAATGGCCATCTATACCGGGCACGTTTGTAACTTATGGGGCTGCCTACGATCATAACTTTCCTGATTTTAATTCGGGATTCGGCTTTTTTATTTTGCGTGATGTTGCTGGATCTTCCAAATTGAGCCTCACAAATCTTGGTGCCGCTTATTCCTATAATATCAAAGTTTCTTCGGAATGGAATGTTCGACCTGGAATTTCGTTTTACTATTTTCAAAGATCGTTGGACTATTCTAGGTTAATTTTTGGAGATCAGCTTACCTCTAATCCAACTCCTTCTACTTCAGTAAATCCATATCCTGGAAAAGATAAAATTCAGGACGTAGATGCTTCCTCTTCAGTGCTTTTTTATAACAGTGTTTTTTGGGGTGGTGCAACGGTAGACCATCTACTTAAGCCCAACAGGGCGTTTACTGATAATTCTGATAGAGTTCCCATGCGAATTGCGCTTTATTCTGGGATACGTATTGTTCTCCAAGGACCAAGCAGGAAGTTGGTTCAGGAGAGTCTCTCCTTTGCATTTTACTATAAGCAACAAGATATCTTTAGACAACTCGATTTAGGAGTGTATTGGTATCGGATGCCATTGATTGTTGGTGTTTGGTATAGAGGTATTCCTGTTTTTAAAGAGTATCCGGGTAGTGATGCGGCCATATTCTTAGTTGGATATAAAATGAATGGGATTCAAATTGGCTATAGCTACGATGCCACTATCTCAAAGTTGGGGCCGCAGACGGGAGGTGCTCATGAAATTTCTTTCGTTTACGAGTTTAATATTACACCTAAAAAGAGATGGGGTGCTGTACCATGCCCTGAGTTTTAAACAAATTGGTAAAAAAATCTATTCAGATTTGGCTTTCATCAGTATTCAGCTATTTTTGCATCTTACAATTTACTAATTTATGCGTGGCATGAAAAATATCTCTCTTATTACAAACATCGTTTTGGCTGTTGCAATCGTTGTTTTGTACATACTCCATTTTGTTCCTAAAAGCAGCTCCAATGCGAGCGCAAATCTTCAGGATACCACTGGAAAATTTTCACCGAAAACTGGTGCAGTCGTATTTGTAGATATCGATACGTTGATCAGTAAGTATGATATGTACATTGATTTAAAAAAGGAACTTGAACAAAAAGGACAAGATAAAGAGGCTCAGTTTAATGTTAAGCTAAAAGGTTTCCAGAAGGAGGCAGCCGATTTTCAGGATAAAGTTCAAAAGGGATTAGTAACTCGATCTCAAGCTGAGGAAATGCAGCAAGGTTTGCAACAAAAGCAGCAAGGAATATACCAATTACAAGATCAACTACGCACTGAAATGGCTGATGAGCAACAGGTAATGAACAATAAAATGCTCAATAGTATTATGGATTATCTTAAGGAGTATAATCAGAACAAGGGTTACAGCTATATTGTAAGCCATAGCTTTGGCGGTCCTGTTTTGTTTGCCGATCAGGGCTTAAACATTACCAACGATGTTCTTAAGGGATTAAACGAAAAATACGCTACCACTAAAACGGATAGCAAAAAATAAAACCCCATGTGGGATAAAGTGGCCTCTAGCTATTTTAGCAAACAAGCCAATTTTAAGGAATTAGATTTAATAATGCCCAAGGAAGACTTGGGCATTATTGTTGTTATTCCATGCTTTAACGAACCAGATTTAAAGCTAACCCTTGAGTCGATATCAAAATGTTCTGATCCGGGATGTGGTGTGTTGGTTCTGGTGGTGGTTAACTTTCCCGTTGGATCTACAGAAACGGTTAAGCAGCAGTGCGAAAGCAATGTTTTTGATGTGGCTCAATGGCAGCAAAAATATTCCTATGACTGGTTGGCTTTTCAGAGCATTGAACTTTTTGATGTTCCAATGAAAGATGCAGGTGTTGGCTTTGCTCGAAAAGTGGGCATGGACCAAGCTGCTTATACTTTTTTCAAACTTGGAGTTCCTCAAGGTGTTATCGATTGCTTCGATGCCGATTCGCTTTGCGATGCTAATTATCTATTTGAGATTGCTCGTCAAAGTCAACAACACATGGCTATGCAAGCTGCGTCAATTTATTATGAACATCCTGTGGCTGGTTTGGCTTTCTCTGAAAATTTGTATGAGGGAATTGCTAACTACGAACTTCACCTACGCTACTACGTTTGGGCTTTACGATCCATAAAATTCCCATACGCATTTCAAACAGTTGGCTCTAGTATGCTGTGCAGAGCCTCGTCTTATGTTCGCTACGGTGGTATGAATAGACGTAAGGCTGGAGAGGATTTTTACTTTCTTCAAAAGATAATTCCACATGGAGGTTTTTTTGAGATTACTTCAACCAGGGTAATCCCTTCTCCACGAATTTCGGAACGTGTTCCCTTTGGAACTGGACGTGCAATGCTTAAAATGAGTGAGTTAAACTCCGCTCATTTTGTGACTTATTCATTGGACTCCATTCAAGCAGTTGGTGTTTTATTTGGTTTGGTTGAACGATTATACCATCATAAGGAGCTTGCTCAATTGGAGATTCTATTGCATCCATCTTTGCAACAATACCTGCACGACATTGATTGGGTAGACGCAGTTAGAGAGGTGCAGGCTAATGCATCTACTCTAGAAAATTTCATGAAGCGTTTCTTTCTATGGTTTAACGCATTTCGAGTTTTAAAATATCTAAATTATGCACACGATGGTTGGTTTGAAAAAAAGCCTGTGGTAATAGAGGCGGAGAGATTGCTTAGACAATTAGGCCATACTGTGATAAGTCAAGGAGAATTTGGTGTTCTTATGGAGTATCGAAGAATGGATAGACAAGGTTGGAGTGGATTGAGCACTATTCAACGATAAAGATATCCTCATTTGGTTTTTTCATGAGGTATTGTTCTCGGGCAAACTTCTCTAAGTTTTTGCTGTTGGTTCTAAGTTCTTTTATCTTTTCTCTATCACTCGCTATTTTTTTTTCGTAGTATTCCTTTTCATTTTTGTGTGAATGGATTTTAGCCATTTCTCCAAAAAGGTCTATTAGGTTGTTTTTGTCGAAAAAGGTTAACCATAGAAGAAATATCATTCCTGTTAGGAAAAATTTGTTCTTCAGAAGATTAGGCGCTTTTATGGCCTTCACTTGTTGTATTATCTTCTCCCAATTCATGCGGTAAAGTTATAAAAAAATCAACCTCCACTAATTAGGTGAATAACCTTTACGTCGTCGTTGGGGTGAACAATCGCTGTACTATAGTCGTCTCGCTTAATCACTTTACCGTTAATCTTTATCACCAACATTCGAAATGTAAAGTTTTTTATAGTCAACAACTCTTGGATGCTGAGTTGTTCTAAGCCATCTAACTCCTCGGTTTTATTGTTTAGGGTTATTTTCATTTGTAATGTTTTTAAGCAGTAATTCAAGAACGGTATTGGCTTCCATACAGGCAACAATCCCAACCCTTGGCCCAAGTGGAGGATTTATCTCTGATGCCTCTTCTGTTCCATCTCCACAAATATATACATTGTCGAAGCATTCCACCTTTAGCTTGTTGGTGTTCCCCCAACCGGCCATTCCTGAGCCTGCAACCACGGGCAAGTTTGGCAATAAAGTTGATGCTTGTTCAATTAGCATTTGTTTTATTTCTGCGGCATCAAATGCCTCCACCAGCACATCGCATCCTGAAAAAAGATGAACGATGTTCTCTTTGCATACCATTGCTTGATAAATGGTAATCTGAGTTTCTGGGTTTGCTCGTAAAATATTTTCCTTTAATGCAACAACTTTGGGCTTCCCAATTTGATCGATAAAGTAGTATTGTCTGTTTAGATTGCTTGCAGCTACTAGGTCAAAGTCTACAATAATTAGGTGGCCTACTCCAGTGCGTGCTAGTGCCATGGCGCAGTTACTTCCCAACCCACCAGCTCCAGCAATGCCGACAGTTTTGTTCTTTAACAAGGATGTTATGGTTTCGATTGTTGGCATAGATTACTTAGTAGGTTTATAGTAAACTTTTTTAAGATAGGGAAGAAATTGTTTGGTCCCACCGCCTTTGCTTGCTAAATCAAAGATGTTTGTATTGTCTAATACTATTGAACCAAATAAAAATTGAGCATTAGCAATTTCAAAAAGGAGAGGGCAAAGTGGTGTTGATGGGCCCAACATTAATATTTTTGTTGCATCTCCCTTTGAACTGGTAATGTTTGAAAGTGTATTATTGGCCAATGTTGTTGACGAAATAATTACAATGTCTGCTTGGTAGATAGTCTCGTATTCTTTACTAATTGGTGTAAGGTAGGACGATTGCTTATGAATGTCAAAAATGGTAAGTGGAATGTTCTCCTTACGAAATTTAGCCGCCAGTGATTCAAATAGGCCTACCATAACAATGTGCTGATATGGTTTGAAATCAATCTGCTTAAAGATGTCGTTCTCTGGTAAATCGATATGTTGATAGTTAACGAAGGAGTTTATCCAGGCATTTACAGCAACACGATGAGCATAGGAATCAAAATTGGGCTCTTGTAATTCATCTAATTCTACAGCTGATGGTTCTTCAAGGTTTGCGGCAAGACCAATGTTGCCATCACTGTTTTCTACTACAAAATATTTGACTCCACAAACGATTTTTTTTATTGGGGGAAGTGCGTCTCTATAATGGTCGTAAATCTTTTTGAGAATATCCATGGACAGATTATTAGTTTACCTAAAAATAAAGGTATTCTTTTTTAAGTTCTACAACAAAATTAGTGCATAACCTATGGAACAGAACAAAGTTAATATCGTTGGTTGGAATTTGTAAAGCCTAAATGAAGGTGATTTAATTTTTCAATATTGATGTTTCGGTTTGTTGCATTTCTTATAGCTGGTGGATATGCAATAAATTGCCAATTGACAATAGTCATTGTATTATGCTAGCTACTTGCTGTATTTTTAGAATCTTATAATGAATAGTCAATTTACGAGATAACCTAATCACCAATTATATGAACATCGCCGAAATGAAGTCTCATCACAAGTTGCTCGCTAGTTGGAAGTATGAGTGGAAACCGGTGCTCAAGGGATACACCGATAAAACATTATACATCAATCTTACTAGCAACGAGGTTAAGGACAAGGTAGTGCCGCCTCAAATGAAGGAGAAGTTCATAGGAGGAAAAGGATATGATCTTCGCCTGCTATGGGATGCCACAAAACCCAAAACTAAGTGGGATGATCCCGAAAACGAAATTGTTATCTCCTCTGGCCCTATTGGTGGAATTACTCAATACTCTGGAACGGGGAAATCCATTGTCGTTTCTATTTCGCCACAGACAGATATCGTTATTGATAGTAACGTGGGTGGATTTTTTGGTCCATTCTTGAAATTTTCTGGATTTGATGCAATTGAACTTCAAGGAAAAGCACAGCACGATGTAATTGTGTATATAGATGGTGTTGATCATAAGGTTGAGATTTATGACGCACCTTCTGAACCAATAGATAGCCATGTGTTGGGAGAGGTACTCACCGATATGTTTGCCAACGATGATTCCGAGAAGAAGAATATTGGGATTGTTTCTACCGGTGTTGCTGCTGACCATTCGCTCATGGGGATGCTAAACTTTACCTTTTACGACAATAAGCGTAAATGCATTCGACTGAAGCAGGCGGGTCGTGGGGGAATTGGAACTGTTTTCAGAAATAAGCACATTAAGGCTATTGTTTGTAAGATTCCAGGTGTAAAAGGAAATCTTAATAACGTTGTTGACTTGGAGGCTATTTCTGAGCGTGGTCGTAACTTCAACAAGGAGATGCGCGATCTTGATGATAAGCAGTGTCAGATGCGAGCAAAGGGAACTGCTCACCTTGTTGAGATAATGAACGATTATGATTTGCTACCAACGCATAATTTTCAATATGGATCTCATCCCGATTCGCCCAAGATTAATTCAGAGGTTTGGAAGAGTTTCTTTACACAAGGAGTGCCAGATGGGTGCTGGATTGGTTGCAATATGGCATGCGCCAAAGGAGTGGATAAATTTCGTCTCAAAACTGGACCCTATGCCGGACAAGAGGTCATCGTGGATGGTCCCGAATACGAAACAGCTGCTGGGCTTGGTTCCAACTGTGGCATTTTTGATCCAGAATATGTTATAGAGGTTAACTTCTATTGCGATACTTATGGAATCTGTACTATTTCATGGGGAACAACCATGGCTTTTTTGATGGAATGCTACCAGCGTGGTATTCTGAATAAGGAACGTACTGGTGGACTAGAGTTAACTTGGGGAAATACTGCTGCGGCTTATGAAGTTATTCATCAATTGGCTCGTAATGAAGGTTTTGGTAAGTTAGCCGGAATGGGTATTCGTAAGTTGAAGAAATATTTTGTGGAGCATTTTGGTGCTGACGAGAAGTTGCTGAATGATATTGGAATGGAGAATAAGGGTTTGGAATATAGCCAGTATGTTTCCAAAGAGTCGTTGGCGCAGCAGGGCGGTTATGCTATGACCAACAAAGGGCCTCAGCACGACGAAGCTTGGCTAATTTTCATGGATATGGTGAATAACCAAATTCCAACATTTGAGGCTAAAGCAGAGGCGTTGCACTACTTCCCAATGTTCCGTACTTGGTTTGGATTGCAGGGGTTGTGTAAATTACCTTGGAACGATGTGGAACCAGAGAATAATCACACCACCAAGGAACCGGCAAAGGTTCCGGAGCATGTTGATAACTACATTACTATTTTTAACGCTGTTACCGGTGGCCATATCGACAATAAGGAGTTGATTCGCCAGAGTGAGCGTGTGTATAACTTTCAACGTATTTTCAATATTCGCCGTGGTTATGGTTTGCGTAAGCAAGATGCTCAGCCATACCGTGCAGCAGGTCCAGTATCAAAGGAAGAGTATGAGAGCCGTTCCGAGCGTTACGATAAGCAGCTGAAGGAGGCGCTTAAGTTAGACCCGGCAAAGATGTCCCTGGAGGAGAAGATTTCTGCACTTCGCAAATACCGTGAGGACAGATATGAGCAGCTGCTTGATGCGGTTTACCTTCGCAGAGGATGGACCAGCAATGGTGTTCCTAAGATAGAGCACCTGAAGGATTTGGGAATGGATCTGCCTGAACTGATTGAGGTGGTAAAGCCTCTTCAGTAGGTTCTTGTTATACTTTAAAATTAAAGAATTAGGGATGTCCATTTGGACATCCCTAATTCTTTTTACCATCCTGCAAAAATGCGCAGTAAAAATCCATGATGCCAGTAGAAAATGCTTGGATCAAACCCTAAGTCTGTATTTTTTACAGCGGCCCCGCTAAAATTTCCAACCATGGCTCCACCAAAATCATAGCCTGCCCCTGCAATGATAATACCTTTTCCGATACGGTGGGAGTATTTTATTCCTAATGAAAGATTGTATTCTATAAGGGCTGAAAAGAGTGAAGATGTCACGGCGTTTTTCCCGGGATTTACTACCTCTGCTCTTTGCACTGCCTCTTTTGTCATATAGCACATGCCTAAGCCTACCTTGTCCTGTGTTGCTGCAAATACACCAAAACCACCTTTGAATGAACCTGGATTCATCGATTCGCTGGTAAGTAAATCAAAACCAAACATAAATGAGTAGGCCTTAATGCTGTAGAGTGAATCAAAAACGGCATTGCCGTATGTCTGATTTTCTTTTCCTCCGCTAGTGACCAAGGTATTTACCTGTATGGGAAGTTTTAGCGAAGTGTAACCTATGCCAAAATAATATAAAAGTGAATTTCCACTTTTGGGAAGGAGTAGAAGGTCGATGTTGGTGTATCGGTTATTAAACGGGAATTCCGTTGTAGCACCTTCGATAGCGGTTCCAGTCCAAGTAGCTGTTCCCTTCATAAGGCCTGTTTGAATTCGAAGTGCAATTCGCTTTATACCTAAGTATCCTGCAAATCGATAAGTTTTGCCAATTAAATTATTTTCAAACTCTGCATCTATTCCAATTTTTAATGGGAATTTCTTTATACTGTAGTTAGCCTCATAGGTGGTAAGTGCAGTTGCGGTAAATTTATACTTTAACCATTGTTTTTGTCCGATAATACTATTTACGCCCCAATTGTTAGAGGGAACGCAGGAGACACCAAACATTCGCAAGAGTTTTTGGGAATTTTCTTTGTCTGGTTTAGAACCTTGTGCTAGAGAAAAATTGTGATACAGGAGTAGGGCTGCAATTAGGGCTAGTGTCTTTTTCATAGTGGGAATATTTGTATACGAAAATTACGATAAGGTTAGACGCACTTCGTTCCGTTTGTCAAAAGATTGTATGGGTATATCAATTGTTCTATTATTATACAGAAAAAGCTCGACGAGTTTCCTCATCGAGCTTTTAGACAAATGCTCCCTTGTTTTTATATATCGAACTTGATACCCTGTGCAAGGGGCACTGTTGTGCCGAAGTTAATATTGTTGGTTTGACGTCGCATATACACTTTCCATGCATCAGAACCAGATTCTCTTCCTCCTCCGGTGTCCTTTTCTCCGCCAAAAGCACCACCAATCTCTGCTCCTGAGGTCCCGGTGTTTACGTTGGCAATGCCACAGTCGGAGCCAGATTCAGATAGAAAGATTTCCGATTCACGTAAGTTTTGGGTGTAAATTGCAGATGATAACCCTTGTGGAACATCATTGTTAAGTGCAATTGCTTCCTCTATCGTATCATACTTTATTAGGTATAGAATGGGAGCAAATGTTTCTTCTTGAACAATGTGAAAACTGTTTTTTGCTTCCACTATGGTGGGAACAACGTAATTACCACTTTCAAAGCCTTTCCCTTGTAGTATTTCTCCACCAAATATAACCTTGCCGCCCTCTTTTTTTGCTTCGTCAAGGGCATTGGTAAAGGCCATTACTGAATGTTTGTCGATAAGCGGTCCAACAAGTGTCTCTTGGTCTAACGGATTACCTATTCTTTTAGTAACTTGAGCATAGGCATTTATAAGGCTTTTCTTTACATCATCGTAGATGCTGCTATGGACAATTGCCCTTCTGGTGGAGGTGCATCGCTGTCCTGCAGTGCCTACAGCACCAAAAACGATGGATGGGATGGCTTGATGGAGATCGGCTGTTGAGGTAACTATGGCGGCATTGTTTCCACCAAGTTCAAGAATAGTTTTGCCAAGCCTTTTTCCGACAATTTCGGCCGTTCTCTTACCTACGGAGGTAGAACCAGTGATGGAAATTAGCGGAATACGCTTATCTGCTAAAAAGTTGTCACCCATTACTGCGCTCTTGGCAATTATTAAGTTAAATACACCCTCAGGTACATTGTTCTTGAGTAGTACCTCCTTAATAGTATTTTGAACGGCGATGGCAGTAAGTGGTGTTTTAGAACTTGGCTTCCAAATAACAACGTCACCTGCAATGGCCGCAAGCATGCTGTTCCATGCCCATACGGCAATTGGAAAATTGAATGAGGTAACCAATCCCACTATTCCTAGCGGGTGGTATTGGTCGTATAGTCTATGATCGGGTCGTTCCGATCGCATGGTATATCCATTAAGCAATCGAGATTGTCCAACGGCAAAGTCGCAAATATCAATCATTTCTTGAACTTCTCCCAATCCCTCCTGAAATATCTTACCCATTTCAAGGGAAACTAAATAGCCCAGTTCTTGCTTCTTTTCACGAAGTGCAAGGCCAATTTGACGTACCACTTCTCCTCTAGCTGGAGCAGGAAATGTTTTCCACGTTTTAAATGCCTCTTCTGCTTTTTTTACCACTATTTCGTAATCGGCAATGGAGGCATTCTTAACGGTTGCAATTAGTTTTCCGTCAATGGGGGAGTGCGATTCGGTAATGTCGCCAGAGGCGGTCAACCATTTGGTCCCCAATGAAAGCCCCGAGTTTTCGGATGAAATT
>JGI2065J20421_1002131_pt1 | contig 11597 bp, 3 predicted proteins | sample Biomet5_FD_20421 | JGI IMG/M metagenome (IMG submission 20421)
GTAAACACTATGTCTGCAGCGGATTTGGCAGCATCTGTAGCCCCTGCAACAGCAATTCCAGCATCAGCCATTTTAAGGGCAGGGACATCGTTAACTCCATCACCTGTCATGCCAACAATATGTTCTTTTTTCTGAAGGAGTTCAACGATCCTGTATTTGTGCTCGGGAAAAACCTGAGCAAATCCGTCTGCCTTCTCTACAATTTCCTGGGCTTCAGAATCGGATTTTTCTACAAAATCATCAGCTGTAACTATGTCCGTGCCCAGGCCTACCTGGCTTGCTATCTCTTTAGCAATGGCAACGTGGTCTCCAGTTACCATTTTCACATCTACGTTAAGGGAGTTTGCTGTTTTTATTGTCTCAGCAGAATCTTCATGCGGCGGGTCATAAAGTCCAAAAAGCCCTACAAACCTGTATTTTCCTTCCTCTTCCACACAAACTCCCAGAGCACGATATCCTTTTGAAGCCATAGAATTTACTTTTTCTTCTACTTTCTGCCTTATTTCTTCTTTATTGCTTGACATGCCCAGAATAACCTGGGGAGCGCCTTTGGCAACTTTAAACTCTCCTTCAGACCCTTTAACCATAGCTTCAGTGTGCTTTATGACAGGGTCAAATGGCGTGAATTTCATGACTTCATAAGTTTTTATTTTGTCTTCAAGGGATTCCGTTTCTTTTGCTTTCTGGAGGATTGCATTGTCAATAGGGTCATTATCCTCTTCCCTTGAAGACAGTGAGCCGTAGATAAGAAGGTCGTTTTCTTTGAAGTCTCCGAAAGGCACTAACTCGGATAATTTTAGTTTGTTCTGGGTAATTGTACCGGTTTTATCCGAACATAGAATGTCCATTCCTGCCATTTCCTCGATGGAGACCAGTTTGCTGACAATAGCTCCTTTTTTTGCAAGTTCGGTAGCTCCTACAGCCATTGAAACGGACATTACTGCTGGAAGAGCTGCAGGAATTGCAGCGACTATCAGCACAAGAGCAAACTGAAGTGTCTCCAGAAAAGGAGTATGCCTGAAAAGCTCTTCTACAACTAAAACAATTGCAACAATACAGCCTGCAAGGACAATCAGGTAGTTTCCGATTTTGAGAACAGCTTTTTGAAAATGACTCCTGGTCCGAATCTCGGCTACCAGTTTTGTTGTCTCTCCAAAATAGGTATTCATGCCCGTAGCCACAACAAGTGCATTCATTTCCCCTTTCTGGATCACAGATCCTGAATAGGCAATGCCATCAGATTTTTTTTCTACAGGCAGGGATTCTCCTGTAAGGGCTGACTCATCTACCTGCAGATATTCTCCTTCAATGAGCTTAAGGTCAGCAGGCACAACATCCCCTGAACGTACACGGACAACATCTCCCGGAACAAGTTCCCGTGCAGGTTTTTGGGTCCATTGCCCTTCTCTGAGTACTCTGGCATTCAGAGCCATTTTCTGTTTAAGGAGCTCAATCGCATTGTCAGCCTTATGTTCCTGCCAGAACCCCACGACTCCGTTTAAGATAAGGAGCAAGGAGATTATCACAAAGTCTTCCCATCGATGGATTACACCTGAAATTGCAGCTGCCACTTCGATCATCCAGGGAATTGGACCCCAAAAATAACTTAAAAATTTTATAAGTGGGTTGACCTTCTTTTCGGAAATTTCATTATAACCATACTGCTTAATACGGTTTTCAGCTTCCGATGAAGAAAGTCCCTTATTACTGGAATCAAATTTTTTCAGAACTTCATCTGCAGGTGAATCCTTTATTTCATTGATTTTGAGCTTTACATTTTCCCCTATAAATAGACCCCCAATCCATGATTTTTCTAATCAAGGCTGCCCAAAATATTGACGACGTAGAAAGATAACATATATTCAGGACTTAAGCGGCTAGACTAAAAAATCAATATTACTTTAATTATGATTTTTTAACTACAGTATTTATTGTAATTGATTTTATACTTATGTGCTTAAGTCCTGATATTTTTAAAAAATTAACTCCTGCGGTCCATTATCTGATAGTACTTAACTTTCAGAAAATCGGTTATGACAAAAGCCGCCAGTGCGTAGATCCAGATAAAACCCGCCAGTTTCCATCCGATTGGAGATATATAAAATCCATACACTGCAACGAGTGTTGCCAGCACTTTTGTAACCACTGCAGCCCAAAAAAGAAGTTTTCCCGGAGGAGGTGACCAGAAGTGCCCCCGGTTGCGAGCAACGAAGATGGTCAGGTGCCCGGCTACTGCAAGCTTCAGGAAAATAAAAGACTGCAGTACACCTGGATCGAGGTAAAGAATCCTGGCTCCAATATAGTATATTGCGAATGAAACAATAACGCCTATAATTCCCAGAAAGGTGGACACCCTTACGACTTCGCGCATGTTCCATTCTTCTGGGACTTGGGAATATCTCACGTTATCATATGCAATAGCCATTATAGGAGCATCATTGAAAATTGCAAGCAAAACAATCATTATAGCGGTAATGGGATAAAAATTAAACACAATTATTGCAGTAGCAATAAAAAATATCACCCTTACAGTTTCAGCTATTCTATAGATGGAATAGCTCTTCATCCTCTGGAATATCTTGCGGCTTTCTTTTATCGCATTAATAATGATCGAGAGCCCTGAGATTGTAAACACTATGTCTGCAGCGGATTTGGCAGCATCTGTAGCCCCTGCAACAGCAATTCCAGCATCAGCCATTTTAAGGGCAGGGACATCGTTAACTCCATCACCTGTCATGCCAACAATATGTTCTTTTTTCTGAAGGAGTTCAACGATCCTGTATTTGTGCTCGGGAAAAACCTGAGCAAATCCGTCTGCCTTCTCTACAATTTCCTGGGCTTCAGAATCGGATTTTTCTACAAAATCATCAGCTGTAACTATGTCCGTGCCCAGGCCTACCTGGCTTGCTATCTCTTTAGCAATGGCAACGTGGTCTCCAGTTACCATTTTCACATCTACGTTAAGGGAGTTTGCTGTTTTTATTGTCTCAGCAGAATCTTCATGCGGCGGGTCATAAAGTCCAAAAAGCCCTACAAACCTGTATTTTCCTTCCTCTTCCACACAAACTCCCAGAGCACGATATCCTTTTGAAGCCATAGAATTTACTTTTTCTTCTACTTTCTGCCTTATTTCTTCTTTATTGCTTGACATGCCCAGAATAACCTGGGGAGCGCCTTTGGCAACTTTAAACTCTCCTTCAGACCCTTTAACCATAGCTTCAGTGTGCTTTATGACAGGGTCAAATGGCGTGAATTTCATGACTTCATAAGTTTTTATTTTGTCTTCAAGGGATTCCGTTTCTTTTGCTTTCTGGAGGATTGCATTGTCAATAGGGTCATTATCCTCTTCCCTTGAAGACAGTGAGCCGTAGATAAGAAGGTCGTTTTCTTTGAAGTCTCCGAAAGGCACTAACTCGGATAATTTTAGTTTGTTCTGGGTAATTGTACCGGTTTTATCCGAACATAGAATGTCCATTCCTGCCATTTCCTCGATGGAGACCAGTTTGCTGACAATAGCTCCTTTTTTTGCAAGTTCGGTAGCTCCTACAGCCATTGAAACGGACATTACTGCTGGAAGAGCTGCAGGAATTGCAGCGACTATCAGCACAAGAGCAAACTGAAGTGTCTCCAGAAAAGGAGTATGCCTGAAAAGCTCTTCTACAACTAAAACAATTGCAACAATACAGCCTGCAAGGACAATCAGGTAGTTTCCGATTTTGAGAACAGCTTTTTGAAAATGACTCCTGGTCCGAATCTCGGCTACCAGTTTTGTTGTCTCTCCAAAATAGGTATTCATGCCCGTAGCCACAACAAGTGCATTCATTTCCCCTTTCTGGATCACAGATCCTGAATAGGCAATGCCATCAGATTTTTTTTCTACAGGCAGGGATTCTCCTGTAAGGGCTGACTCATCTACCTGCAGATATTCTCCTTCAATGAGCTTAAGGTCAGCAGGCACAACATCCCCTGAACGTACACGGACAACATCTCCCGGAACAAGTTCCCGTGCAGGTTTTTGGGTCCATTGCCCTTCTCTGAGTACTCTGGCATTCAGAGCCATTTTCTGTTTAAGGAGCTCAATCGCATTGTCAGCCTTATGTTCCTGCCAGAACCCCACGACTCCGTTTAAGATAAGGAGCAAGGAGATTATCACAAAGTCTTCCCATCGATGGATTACACCTGAAATTGCAGCTGCCACTTCGATCATCCAGGGAATTGGACCCCAAAAATAACTTAAAAATTTTATAAGTGGGTTGACCTTCTTTTCGGAAATTTCATTATAACCATACTGCTTAATACGGTTTTCAGCTTCCGATGAAGAAAGTCCCTTATTACTGGAATCAAATTTTTTCAGAACTTCATCTGCAGGTGAATCCTTTATTTCATTGATTTTGAGCTTTACATTTTCCCCTATAAATAGACCCCCAATCCATGATTTTTCTAATCAAGGCTGCCCAAAATATTGACGACGTAGAAAGATAACATATATTCAGGACTTAAGCGGCTAGACTAAAAAATCAATATTACTTTAATTATGATTTTTTAACTACAGTATTTATTGTAATTGATTTTATACTTATGTGCTTAAGTCCTGATATTTTTAAAAAATTAACTCCTGCGGTCCATTATCTGATAGTACTTAACTTTCAGAAAATCGGTTATGACAAAAGCCGCCAGTGCGTAGATCCAGATAAAACCCGCCAGTTTCCATCCGATTGGAGATATATAAAATCCATACACTGCAACGAGTGTTGCCAGCACTTTTGTAACCACTGCAGCCCAAAAAAGAAGTTTTCCCGGAGGAGGTGACCAGAAGTGCCCCCGGTTGCGAGCAACGAAGATGGTCAGGTGCCCGGCTACTGCAAGCTTCAGGAAAATAAAAGACTGCAGTACACCTGGATCGAGGTAAAGAATCCTGGCTCCAATATAGTATATTGCGAATGAAACAATAACGCCTATAATTCCCAGAAAGGTGGACACCCTTACGACTTCGCGCATGTTCCATTCTTCTGGGACTTGGGAATATCTCACGTTATCATATGCAATAGCCATTATAGGAGCATCATTGAAAATTGCAAGCAAAACAATCATTATAGCGGTAATGGGATAAAAATTAAACACAATTATTGCAGTAGCAATAAAAAATATCACCCTTACAGTTTCAGCTATTCTATAGATGGAATAGCTCTTCATCCTCTGGAATATCTTGCGGCTTTCTTTTATCGCATTAATAATGATCGAGAGCCCTGAGATTGTAAACACTATGTCTGCAGCGGATTTGGCAGCATCTGTAGCCCCTGCAACAGCAATTCCAGCATCAGCCATTTTAAGGGCAGGGACATCGTTAACTCCATCACCTGTCATGCCAACAATATGTTCTTTTTTCTGAAGGAGTTCAACGATCCTGTATTTGTGCTCGGGAAAAACCTGAGCAAATCCGTCTGCCTTCTCTACAATTTCCTGGGCTTCAGAATCGGATTTTTCTACAAAATCATCAGCTGTAACTATGTCCGTGCCCAGGCCTACCTGGCTTGCTATCTCTTTAGCAATGGCAACGTGGTCTCCAGTTACCATTTTCACATCTACGTTAAGGGAGTTTGCTGTTTTTATTGTCTCAGCAGAATCTTCATGCGGCGGGTCATAAAGTCCAAAAAGCCCTACAAACCTGTATTTTCCTTCCTCTTCCACACAAACTCCCAGAGCACGATATCCTTTTGAAGCCATAGAATTTACTTTTTCTTCTACTTTCTGCCTTATTTCTTCTTTATTGCTTGACATGCCCAGAATAACCTGGGGAGCGCCTTTGGCAACTTTAAACTCTCCTTCAGACCCTTTAACCATAGCTTCAGTGTGCTTTATGACAGGGTCAAATGGCGTGAATTTCATGACTTCATAAGTTTTTATTTTGTCTTCAAGGGATTCCGTTTCTTTTGCTTTCTGGAGGATTGCATTGTCAATAGGGTCATTATCCTCTTCCCTTGAAGACAGTGAGCCGTAGATAAGAAGGTCGTTTTCTTTGAAGTCTCCGAAAGGCACTAACTCGGATAATTTTAGTTTGTTCTGGGTAATTGTACCGGTTTTATCCGAACATAGAATGTCCATTCCTGCCATTTCCTCGATGGAGACCAGTTTGCTGACAATAGCTCCTTTTTTTGCAAGTTCGGTAGCTCCTACAGCCATTGAAACGGACATTACTGCTGGAAGAGCTGCAGGAATTGCAGCGACTATCAGCACAAGAGCAAACTGAAGTGTCTCCAGAAAAGGAGTATGCCTGAAAAGCTCTTCTACAACTAAAACAATTGCAACAATACAGCCTGCAAGGACAATCAGGTAGTTTCCGATTTTGAGAACAGCTTTTTGAAAATGACTCCTGGTCCGAATCTCGGCTACCAGTTTTGTTGTCTCTCCAAAATAGGTATTCATGCCCGTAGCCACAACAAGTGCATTCATTTCCCCTTTCTGGATCACAGATCCTGAATAGGCAATGCCATCAGATTTTTTTTCTACAGGCAGGGATTCTCCTGTAAGGGCTGACTCATCTACCTGCAGATATTCTCCTTCAATGAGCTTAAGGTCAGCAGGCACAACATCCCCTGAACGTACACGGACAACATCTCCCGGAACAAGTTCCCGTGCAGGTTTTTGGGTCCATTGCCCTTCTCTGAGTACTCTGGCATTCAGAGCCATTTTCTGTTTAAGGAGCTCAATCGCATTGTCAGCCTTATGTTCCTGCCAGAACCCCACGACTCCGTTTAAGATAAGGAGCAAGGAGATTATCACAAAGTCTTCCCATCGATGGATTACACCTGAAATTGCAGCTGCCACTTCGATCATCCAGGGAATTGGACCCCAAAAATAACTTAAAAATTTTATAAGTGGGTTGACCTTCTTTTCGGAAATTTCATTATAACCATACTGCTTAATACGGTTTTCAGCTTCCGATGAAGAAAGTCCCTTATTACTGGAATCAAATTTTTTCAGAACTTCATCTGCAGGTGAATCCTTTATTTCATTGATTTTGAGCTTTACATTTTCCCCTATAAATAGACCCCCAATCCATGATTTTTCTAATCAAGGCTGCCCAAAATATTGACGACGTAGAAAGATAACATATATTCAGGACTTAAGCGGCTAGACTAAAAAATCAATATTACTTTAATTATGATTTTTTAACTACAGTATTTATTGTAATTGATTTTATACTTATGTGCTTAAGTCCTGATATTTTTAAAAAATTAACTCCTGCGGTCCATTATCTGATAGTACTTAACTTTCAGAAAATCGGTTATGACAAAAGCCGCCAGTGCGTAGATCCAGATAAAACCCGCCAGTTTCCATCCGATTGGAGATATATAAAATCCATACACTGCAACGAGTGTTGCCAGCACTTTTGTAACCACTGCAGCCCAAAAAAGAAGTTTTCCCGGAGGAGGTGACCAGAAGTGCCCCCGGTTGCGAGCAACGAAGATGGTCAGGTGCCCGGCTACTGCAAGCTTCAGGAAAATAAAAGACTGCAGTACACCTGGATCGAGGTAAAGAATCCTGGCTCCAATATAGTATATTGCGAATGAAACAATAACGCCTATAATTCCCAGAAAGGTGGACACCCTTACGACTTCGCGCATGTTCCATTCTTCTGGGACTTGGGAATATCTCACGTTATCATATGCAATAGCCATTATAGGAGCATCATTGAAAATTGCAAGCAAAACAATCATTATAGCGGTAATGGGATAAAAATTAAACACAATTATTGCAGTAGCAATAAAAAATATCACCCTTACAGTTTCAGCTATTCTATAGATGGAATAGCTCTTCATCCTCTGGAATATCTTGCGGCTTTCTTTTATCGCATTAATAATGATCGAGAGCCCTGAGATTGTAAACACTATGTCTGCAGCGGATTTGGCAGCATCTGTAGCCCCTGCAACAGCAATTCCAGCATCAGCCATTTTAAGGGCAGGGACATCGTTAACTCCATCGCCTGTCATGCCAACAATATGTTCTTTTTTCTGAAGGAGTTCAACGATTTTGTATTTGTGTTCGGGAAAAACCTGGGCAAACCCATCTGCCTTCTCTACAATTTCCTGGGCTTCGGAATCGGATTTTTCTACAAAATCATCAGCTGTAACTATGTTTGTGCCCAGGCCTACCTGGCTTGCTATCTCCTTAGCAATGGCAAGGTGATCTCCGGTAACCATTTTCACGTCTACGTTAAGAGAGTTTGCCGTCTTTATTGTCTCAGCGGAATCTTCATGTGGTGGGTCATAAAGTCCAAAGAGCCCTGCAAACATGTATTTTCCTTCCTCTTCTACACAAACTCCCAGGGCACGATATCCTTTTGAAGCCATAGAATTTACTTTTTCTTCTACCTTCTGCCTTACTTCTTCTTTATTGCTTGACATGCCCAGAATAACCTGGGGAGCGCCTTTGGCAATTTTAAACTCTCCTTCAGAACCTTTAACCATAGCTTCAGTGTGCTTTATGACAGGGTCAAATGGCGTGAATTTCTCGACTTCATAAGTTTTTATTTTGTCTTCAAGGGATTCTGTATCTTTCGCTTTCTGGAGGATCGCATTATCAATCGGGTCATTATCCTCTTCCCTTGAAGCAAGAGATCCATAGATCAGAAGATCGTTTTCTTTAAAGTTTCCGAAAGGCACTAACTCGGATAATTTTAGCTTATTCTGGGTAATTGTACCGGTTTTATCCGAGCATAGAATGTCCATTCCTGCCATTTCTTCTATGGAGACCAGTTTGCTGACAATAGCCCCTTTTTTTGCAAGTTCGGTAGCTCCTACAGCCATTGAAACGGACATTACTGCTGGAAGAGCTGCAGGAATTGCAGCGACTATCAGCACAAGCGCAAACTGTAGGGTTTCCAGAAAAGGAGTGTGCCTGAAAAGCTCTTCTACAACTAAAACAATTGCAACAATACAGCCTGCAAGGACAATCAGGTAGTTTCCGATTTTGAGGACAGCCTTTTGAAAGTGGCTCCTGGTCCGAATCTCGGCAACCAGTTTTGTTGTCTCTCCAAAATAGGTATTCATGCCCGTAGACACAACAAGTGCATTCATTTCACCTTTCTGGATCACAGATCCTGAATAGGCAATGCCATCAGATTTTTTCTCTACAGGCAGGGATTCTCCTGTAAGAGCTGACTCATCTACCTGCAGATATTCCCCTTCAAGGAGTTTAAGGTCAGCAGGAACAACATCCCCTGAACGTACACGGACAACGTCTCCAGGGACCAATTCCCGTGCAGGTTTTTGGGTCCATTGCCCTTCTCTGAGTACTCTGGCATTCAGAGCCATTTTCTGTTTAAGGAGTTCAATCGCATTGTCAGCTTTGTTTTCCTGCCAGAACCCTACAACCCCGTTTAAGATAAGGAGCAAGGAGATGATCACAAAGTCTTCCCATCGATGGATAATGCCTGAAATTGCAGCTGCCACTTCGATCATCCAGGGAATTGGACCCCAGAAATAACTTAAAAATTTTATAAGTGGGTTGACCTTCTTTTCGGAAATTTCATTATAACCATACTGCTTAATTCGGTTTTCAGCTTCCGATGAAGAAAGTCCCTTATTACTTGAATTAAGGTTTTTCAGGACTTCATCAGCAGGCGAATCCTTTATTTCATCGATTTTGAGCTTTACATTTTCCCCTATAAATAAACCCCCAATCCGTGGTTTCCCAATATAAAATGCCCAAAATTCAGGCTTATTTTTCCTATTGAGCTCTTCTTTTGGACCTCTTCTCTGAACCTGTCATTTTTCGCAGTTGTAAATCTGTATCATAAACCCGATAAAATTCCCATTTATAACATAGAAGCAGAAAAAATAAAAATATATGACATAATTTATAATTTATTATTGACCCGGAAACCCTGGATTTCATCTATACTGGCAATTTTTGGCAGTGAGCCCAGCGTCTCCGAATGATATATGGATTTTACAGGCAGCAAGCTAATGCTAACGAAAAAAATAGAGCTGTTCCTGTATTCTGTTTTTTTAAACTGTATGCAATATTTTTCAAACTACATATAGTATTATTCAGGACATTGCATCCCAGGACATTCACGGATATACTGCATAACGTCGCTCATTTTTGCACTGGCCATTGCTACAGACATATCTGCACTTCCATAATAAATACGGAGTTCATCGCCCACAAGGATCCATCCACACGGGAAAACAACATCATTAACGTCTCCAGTCCGCTCATACATTTCACGAGGCCCGAAAACCCATCCTTCTGACCTATGGAGTACTTTTGTGGGATCTTCAAGGTCAAGAAGAGCAAGTCCTAGCCGATAGCTCTTTTTAGATGTTGTTTGACGTACCCCATAGTACATAATTAACCATCCATCAGATGTTTTCATTGGCGGAGGGGCTAATCCAATTTTATGGGCATCCCACCATCCTCCTTCTCGAGCGTACAGAAGAACCTCATGTTCTCCCCAGTATTTCATATCAGGCGAAAAAGATATCCAGATATTTGCCTTTGCGCCCACAATGTTAGATACGGGCCTGTGTAACATTGCCCATTTGCCATTAAGTCTTGTAGGAAAAATAGCAGCATCTTTATTTTCAGGCGGCATGATAGGCCCTACTCTTTCAAAATTAGTGAAATCTTCTGTATAGGCAAGCGACGTTAATGGACCAGAGTCCGAAAAAGCCGTATAAGCTATAGCCCATTTTCCCATCTCATCAATGTAAGTTATACGTGGATCTTCAATACCATATATCTCTTCAGAATAGTATGTTGGATCCGAGGCAAAGGTTGGTTTGGGATCAATTTCCCAACTGTCAATTCCATTCTTGCTTCTAGCTACTGTAAGATGAGAAAAACCTCTGTGATCTTCAGCACGTACCAGTAGTATAGTTGCATTATCAACCATAACTGCTGCAGGGTTAAATACAGAGCTGACTTTATAAGGCCAATAATCAGCTGTAAGTATCGGATTCTTCTTACATCTTACAAATAATTCTCCTTCATCTTTCCAGATCATATTATCCCCCATTCCTCCTGATTTAAAGCCTATCCTAAAATATGTGACGAATTGCAGATATTACAATGGGCACATACACAATTTGAATAGTCTAGATATCTGATAATACTAATATTATAACCAATTCTAAATTAAAACACGCTCTTAATGACTTAGGATAAGCTCTGAGTTTTAGAAATAAGCATTAGAGAGGTAAAAGAAGCAGTCTTTTTATCAAAGAGGGCGGGAAGATCCATTCCTTGACAATTCCCAGCAAAAAACGGAAAGTGGCAGGTGGGAGATGTAGTTCACTCAGTAATCTCAGTAACAATCATTCCATTACCGAAAACTACTAAACTTTTTTGATATTTCTAAATGTGTTTTGGTCTTACTAAATCTGTTATTCTTGTTCAGATTCGTGTTCCTGTATATAAGGCACCGAGAACTTTGATTCAACAGAGTCTCTATGGAAGTTATTGTATGCGCAGAAAGGAATTATTCTACCATCTGGTATGGCATAATGTACTCCGCATTTTTTGATTCTTTCAAGATCTATGTTGTATAAATCCTGAAAATGCATTGTTCCGAGGAATAGTGTATTTCTGTG
>JGI2065J20421_1002140_pt1 | contig 11536 bp, 8 predicted proteins | sample Biomet5_FD_20421 | JGI IMG/M metagenome (IMG submission 20421)
TGCAATTTTGATGTCTTTACTGCCGATTCTTCAGCTTTTATCCGTTCTTTTTGGAGAAGGACATTGTAGAAGCGTGCGAACAGCTCGCCTATAGTCCGGTTCTCTTTGTCAGCTATCTTCATGGCGGCTATTGTCCTCAGCTCGCCTGACTGTCTGCGCATCGCACTGTTTTTCCCGCCGGAATAGATGATTTGTTCCAGAGTTGCCCCGGCTTCTCTGCTGTCATACCGGGATGAACCGTCAGTTGTCTGATTTTCCTTCTGTTCATCTATGCTGCCGTATAAGGTTATGCTAGGGAGTAATGTCCCGTCGGCCTGCAATTTAAAAGCGTCAGCTTTTAGCGCTTCTTCCCTTATTGAGCGCAGTTCGGAGTTGTTTTTCAGTGTAAGCTCGATTGCCTCGGTCATATCTAGCGATTTGCCGGTCTCCGCATAAGAAGGCAGTACTGTAAGGATTATCAGCGCCGCCAGTATTAAAATTTTTGAAGTAAGCTTCATTGTATGTTTTCTCTCCTCATTCGCCTCTGCCTGTTTTTGCATTTGCCGATTCCTTAAGGCGTTTGTAAGCCCTGTATCTGTTTATTGCCGACCTTGCTTTATCAGCCAGGTTGTCAAGTTCAAGATAAATGACCGGAATAACCAGCAAGGTCAGCATGGTAGATGTGAAAAGGCCTCCTATTACAGTTACGGACATCGGCTGGCGTATTTCACCGCCTTCGCTTAACGCAAGTGCTACCGGAAGAGAGCCTATCAGTGTTGATATAGTGGTCATAAGTATAGGGCGCAGCCGCAGCGGCCCTGCATTTATCACGGCTTCCTCCTTGCCCATTCCGCCTGCCCTCAGCTGGTTAATGAAGTCTACGAGCAATATTGCGTTGTTTACTACGATACCTACAAGCAGGATTATACCCATAAAACTCATCACGCTTAATCTGAGGCCGGTAAGGGCAAGAAGGCCGAAAGATCCGGCGGTCATAAGCGGCAGTGAAAACATTACAGTGAAAGGATGAAGGAACGATTCAAACTGTATCGCCATCACCATATAAACAAGAAGTATTGCGAAAATAAAAGCGATGGACATGTAGTGGAAGCTTTCCTTCATATCCTCGGAATCGCCGGCTGGAATTATGCTGTAAGTCCCGTCTTTCGGAGCGTACTTGCGGAAAATTTCTTCCATTACCAATATGCCTTCGCCAGGGGAAATGCCTTCGACATTTGCCCCTATTTTTAGTGAACGCTGCCGGTTATAACGTTTTATGACGTTCGGAGCCATTCCTATCGAGCTTGAAACCAGGCCTTCCGCCCTGATAGTCTGTCCGCCCATTGTAGTTACGAGAGTGTTCAGAACTTTGGCAGGTGTATTTCTCATGTCGTTCTCCGCCCGTATACGTATATCGTAACGGTATCCGCCGTCATTGAATGAGCCTGCGTTGTCTCCGCCAAACCATGTAAGAAGCTCATCCGAGAGATCGCGGATGTTGATATTGAGGTCATCGGCCAAAGATCTGTTAAGCGCAAGGTTTATCCTCGGCTTGTTCATCTGGAGGTCGGTAGTTATGTCAACGAGCCCTCTTGCGTTATGCCCGAGATCATTCTTTATCTGTTCACCTATCTCTGCCAAAGATTCACTGGTGGGGCCGAGTATAACAAGCTCTATGTCAGATCCTCCCCAGGTTCCCATTTTTATGTCCGCATCACGGAAACGTGAAAGTTTTTCCCTGAGCTGTTTCATGATTATGCCGGCCCTCGGGCGGTCTGCCCTGTTTACAAGTTCAATGTTTATAGTTGCCTTGTAAACTTCCTGTCCTCCTCCGCTCCCGGCTACAGCATATGTATAAGCTACCCGCCTGTCTGCCTGTATCAGGTCTACCATGTCCTTTACGACACTTTTGGTTACTTCCAGTGATGAATCCGCCGGCAGCTCTACCTGTACACGAAGCCGCCCCTGGTCCTCACTCGGGAAGAACTCTGTGCCGAGTGTATACGCCATCCCTATCCCAAAAATGAACAGTGCGAAGGCCCTGATAGTATAGTCTTCCTGTGGGAGACAGAATAACTCAGCGCTGTCTTGTATTTTTTTTCAAGCCACACGAATGGTCTTTCCAGTTTTATCTGCAGAGGCCCGGTCTTTTTTCTGCCTAATATCCTGGAGCATAGGAACGGTGTAAGTGTCAGGGAAATTAAAAGAGATATTGCTATAGTCGTTGAGACTGTCACTCCGAATGAGTTGAAAAAGCGTCCCATCATGCCGCCCATGAAAGCAACCGGAACGAAAACTGCAAGGGTAGTAGCAGCGCCTGCGATAACGGCGAACGCCACTTCCGAAGAACCGTCCTGTGAAGCCCGGAAGGCTGTTTTCCCCATATCGCGATGCCTGGTTATGTTTTCCATAACTACCGTTGTCGCGTCAACAACCATCCCTACAACAAGGGACATCCCCATCATAGACATATTATTTACAGTTATGCCCATCCAGTACAGTACAGACATGCTTCCGAGCAGGCAGACAGGTATCGTTATTACAGCAATTAAAGTAGCCCTGACAGTTCTTAGAAAGAAGAACATTATAAGGGAGGTGAGGCATATCGAAGCTATTATATCCCAGAATACGCCGTTCATTGAGCGAAGTATGAATTTTGCATTATCCTGGATCACTACAAGGCTGATTCCGGATGGTGCCGTTTTATTCAATTCAGATATCCTGTCATGTACGGCGCGTGACAGCTGTACCTCATTAGCGCCCTTCTGTTTCCTTATCTGCACGATGATTACCGGTTTGCCTTCATAAAATGAAGAGCTGCGTTCGTCCTCAAGCCCGTCTTCCACTCTGGCCACATCCCGCAGACGTATTATAGCCCCGTTGCGTGATGCTACTGGCAGATATTCAAGTTCCGCAACGGAAGAATATTCTCCCTGCAGCCTTATCCCGTATTCTTTTTCGCCTGTTTCAACGCGCCCGGCCGGTAGTTCCACGTGTTTGCTGTATATTGCTGCCTTTATATCCTTTGCGGTCAGGCCGTATGCTTCAAGGCTGTCTGTATTTAGAAAAACCCTTATTTCCCTGTCACGGAACCCTGCAAGCTGTATGCCTCCGACTCCTTTGACCGTCTGCAGGCGTTCGGTTACTATTTTGTCAACATAACGGGCCATTGCTTTAGTATCTGTCCGTCCGTCGTTTTTTACGGCTATGTTCATTATCGGCCTGTCATCAGGATCATATTTATCGACCTGCGGGTCCTCACAGTCATCGGGCAGCAAATCGGAAGCCATGCTGACCTTTCCTCTGACATCGGCTGCGGCGGCATCGATATCGCGATCCAGGTCAAACTCTATGACGATAACGGAACGACCTTCATAGCTGCTTGAACTCATGTTCTTTATTCCCTCGATGGTATTGATCCTTGATTCCAGGACGTCTGTAACGTCGTTGTCCATGATAGCCGGACTTGCCCCATCCATTGTGGTTCTGACTACGACAATCGGAAATTCTACATTGGGCATACGCTCCACGCCCATATTCATGTATGAATAAAATCCGAATACTATCAGAGCCATGGTAATTATCAGGACAGTCACAGGACGGCGGAGGGACATTTCAGTGATCTTCATAAAAGAGTATCATCCTTTATTTTCAAAATGGGTCAGATCCCAAGTATAGATATTACACGATATTGCATATATTTACATATATGCACTGCATAAAAAAAGAGGCGGATATCCCCGCCCCTGGTTAATGCAACTGTTTTTTTTATACTCCTAAATGCTTATATATCCAAGTTTTTGACCTCTTTGGCGTGTGTCTCTATGAACTTGCGGCGCGGTTCCACCGTATCGCCCATGAGGATGCCGAAGAGTTCATCAGCTTCCACTGCGTCGTGAACTTCGACCCTGTTTATTATCCTGTTTTCCGGGTTCATTGTTGTTTCCCAAAGCTGTTCGGCGTTCATTTCGCCAAGACCCTTGTAACGCTGTACGTCGACCTTTCTGCCTGTCATTTTTGCCTGTGTCTCTTTCATTTCCTTCTCAGAGAAACAGTATGAAACATCTTTTCCAGCCTGTACCCTGAAAAGAGGTGGCTGTGCGACATACAGATACCCTTTCTCTATGATCTGCGGCATGTAACGGAAGAAAAGGGTCAGCAGCAGTGTCCTTATATGCGCTCCGTCTACGTCTGCATCAGCCATTATAAATATTTTATGGTACCTTAGCTTTGTTTCTTCAAAGTCATCACCGACACCGCATCCCAATGCAAGAATGATGTTGCGTATTGTTTCACTGCCTAATATTTTTTCAAGGCGTGCTTTTTCAACATTGAGTATTTTACCGCGAAGCGGCAGTATCGCCTGGAATTCTCTGTTGCGTCCCTGTTTTGCGCTGCCTCCTGCGCTGTCTCCCTCAACTATGTAAATTTCACAGTCCGCAGGGTTTCTGTTTGAGCAGTCTGCCAGTTTGCCGGGAAGCGTGAGTCCGTTCATGACGGATTTGCGCCTTACGAGGTCCTTTGCCTTTTTCGCTGCTTCACGTGCCTGTCTTGCACGCAAAGCGCTTTCCACTATTGGTTTAAGTATTTCAGTACGTTCCTCAAGTGCATTTTTAATACCCTCATATACAAGCGAATCAACGATCCCCTTGACGTCGCTGTTGCCTAACCGCGTTTTTGTCTGTCCTTCAAACTGAGGTTCCATGACCTTGACTGAAATAACCGCAGTCAGGCCTTCCTTGAGATCATCCCCGGTAAGGTTGGAATCTTTTTCCTTGAGTATTTTAAGTTTGCGGGCCTCATCGTTCACAGCCCTTGTGAGAGCCGTCCTGAAACCGGCAACGTGGGTCCCGCCTTCGATGGTATTTATGAGGTTGACGAAGCCGTACAGGCGTTCCATATAGGAATCGTTGTACTGTATAGCTACCTCTATTTCAGTTTTCTCCTTTTCACCGCGTATGATCACAGGTTCTTTGAAAAGGACATCCTTGCCTTTATTGAGATACTCCACAAATGATGCTATGCCTCCAGGATAATTATATGTGCGCTGCTGGACTTTATCCTGGCGTAGATCTTCAAAATTTATCGTTATGTGCGAGTTGAGGAAAGCAAGCTCGCGCAGCCTGTATTTAAGTATGTCAGCCTGGAATTCGGTAACGGAGAATATTTCATCATCTGGCAGGAACTGCACCCTTGTCCCGCGCATTTCCGTATCGCCTGTCACAGTCAGCTGCGTTACCGGTGTACCGCGTTCATAGCGCTGATGATATTCTTTTCCGTTACGCCATATAGTGAGCTCAAGCCATACCGAAAGGGCATTGACAACTGATACGCCTACGCCATGAAGCCCGCCGGAAACCTGATACGCGCTCTTATCGAACTTACCGCCGGCATGAAGTATGGTCATGACAACTTCAGCAGCTGATTTTCCCGATTCATGCATTTCAGTCGGAATACCACGGCCGTTGTCAACAACGGTGATACTTCCGTCCTCATTGATGGTTACGTTTATTGTGTCGCAGAAACCCGCCAGCGATTCGTCTATTGAGTTGTCGACTACCTCATATACAAGATGATGAAGCCCTCTTGTCCCCTGGTCGCCTATGTACATACCGGGACGTTTGCGTACGGCTTCTAGACCTTCAAGGACATGGATGTCCTTGGCCGAGTATTGCGACTCCTGAGTTATGGGCGCGTTAGTGGGAATGTCCATATTCATATATATTTAACCCCTTCCTTTGATTGCTGATTTCTGCCATAGCTCCGTCTGACGCCGCTTTAGTGTGAGAGGTGTAAAGCTTGTTTTAACGACAGATCCGTCCCGCTCGAGGATATCGGTCCCGTCCAGATTTCTGTACAGGGCTACGATGTTTGCCAGACAGAGGATGTTTTCGTTTTCAAGAGGAATAAACAATAAACATCTCCCCCAATCATCATTTTTAACCTTATAATTATAGCATGGACGAACTGTTTATCATCTCAAATTCACCTGGTGAAGTTTCAGGATGGGTAAAGCCCGTAAGCTGTGAGCTGCTTCGCAGAAATATTCCGGCAGAAGTCACTCTTGCCGTTTTGCCGTGCCAGTATGCCAGCGGAATGGAAAAAGAATTCGGAGCCAAAATTGACGGCGTCGGAAAAGCTGTTGCCTTCAGGGAACTATACAGTCGTGCTGCAGGCTCCGGCAGAAAACTTGTACTTCAGCTCGGGGGCGATCCCTTATTCGGAGCTTTATTATCGATACGCTTCAAATGCGGGTGGATGATATATACGTCAAGGCCTAAATGGCGCATGTGCGTGAGCCATTATTTTTTACCGGACATGAAAGCTGAAGAGAGGTTTAAAACCTGCGGCATACCGCAGGAAAAATTTACCCGTGCCGGTAACCTTATATTGGACAGTGTACCTGAACTGGTCTCTGTTCATGAGGCTAAAGTCAAGATGGGACTCGGGACAGAGGAAGAATCCATCTGTTTTATGCCCGGCAGCAGACCTTTTGAATACAGGGACGGATTTGCGTTTTTCTGCCTAGCCGCGCAGGAGATACTCAGAAAATCGCCTGGCTACAGCGCCTTTCTGCCTGTCGCACCGACTGTAGAGGAATCGAGGCTTGAAGAAGGACTTAACCGGGCCGGACTGAAATGGACATCAAAAAACGGATATGCGGAAGAGATAATATGGGGCGGTCCTGGACGAATAAAAATGGTGAGGGAAAATAATTTTGAAGCTATCAAAGCTTCGCGTCTTGCAGTTGCATTTCCTGGAACGAATAATCTGCAGATAGCCTCTCTTGGTGTCCCGCTTCTTATGGTGGCGCCTCTTAATGAGGCTGAAAACATCCCGCTTGACGGGATCCCAGGAATGATCCCGATGTCCGTGCCGCTGGCTAAAAAGCTGAAAAGAAACCTTGTATCATGGTATAACCGAAGGGAAAAATTCGTTTCGCTGCCCAACAGACTCGCCGGCAGATCCATTGTTCCCGAGTACAGATGTATTATGACCCCGTCCATGGTGGCGGACATTGCTTATGATCTTCTGCAGTCTCCGGATACACTTCAAAGGATTACTGAAGAATATTCCCATGTGCCGCTCGAGCGCGGAGCCTGCGTTAAAATTGCGGAAAAGGTTATAAATTATTATGCTGGCTAATCTTCAGTTTCGTCGGATCCTTCTTTGTGGTCCATTTCGGTTTCGGAACATTCTTTCGAGAGGTCGTTTAGATAAATTCTCCATAGTCTCAGTGCAACCAGCGCGCAAAGAGTTCCGCCTATGAAGCCCATGGCAATCACCATCGGCCTGCCTTTGCCGAAAAGATACCCGCCAAGGCCGCCCAATGCATAGCCATATCCGATCATTGTGCTCATGGAAAGGCATAAAACAGTTATTCTGAGGAATACGATGCGATTATTCATATATATATATTATTATTCATAAAAACGATTCTGTCAAAGGACAGCAATAACTTATGTTTAAAAGATTATTATGGGAAATACTATAATATCCAATATGTTTACAGTCTTGCTAAAGGGTATATATATGCTAATATTAAGCGTTGTTGTACTACAAGGTGTTCAAAATACGACACCATGCGATTTGCCACGGGAGGTTTGAAAGCATGATACGCCGCTCCAGATTCTATAATACTTCCTCAGATTTTGTGTACATCGAGCTGCGCAGCAAGATTGTCAATAAGCATCTGAAACCGGGACAGAGACTTCCAGAGGTTAAAATATCGACAGAGATGGGCGTAAGCAGGACTCCCGTCAGAGAAGCGCTCAGGAGGCTTGCAAACGAAGGACTTGTCCGTATCATCCCAAACAGCGGCGCGAGAGTGTCTGCCCCAACAGCATCTGAAGTTGAGAATGCTTACGTGGTACGCGAACATCTCGAGGAGCTGAGCGTGGCCCTTGCCTGTAAATATGGTATAGACAAACGTATGATGGAGAAATTTGAAGAAATCATAAAAACAGAGGATGAAGCTTTTACGGTGCGCGACATAGAAGCTAACCTTGAGGCTAACAACTCATTCCATATGCTTATAGCAGATGCGAGTAAGAATGCCGTTCTCAGGGAATATGTTGAAAATATAATCCTCAGAACAAATGTTTATATACTTTTTTATGATCCCTTTACCGAGGATATCAACTACAGCGCGGCAGAGCATAAAAATATTGTTGAAGCAATTGCGGAACGTGATGCAGATACGGCAGGCAAACTTATGAAAGAACATCTTCACCATTCTCATAGGGTCCTGAAAAAACCTGAGGAGCGTGTTGCATTGATTAAAGCCAGACGCGGTCTGCAGCAGTAACCGCAGAATTCAAGCCAATAAGTCACTACAGGGAGGAAATATGTAATGGTGGAACAGAATAAAATACCGTCGTTTGATCTTGCAAGAAACTATTTGCGTGTAAAAGAAGAGATCGGAGTTGCTGTAAACAGGGTGCTTGAGTCGCAGCATTTTATACTCGGTCCTGAAGTGGATTGCATAGAAAAGGAAATATCGGCATATCTTGAAGTCAAAAATGCTGTCGGCTGTGCTTCGGGCACAGACGCGCTGATGCTGGCGCTCATGTCGCTTGATATAAAGGCAGGCGACGAGGTGATTACCACGCCGTTTACTTTTTTTGCGACAGCCAGCTGTATAGCAAGGAATGGCGCAAAACCTGTCTTTGCCGATGTGGAGCCTGATTCTTACAATTTGTCTATGGAGTCGGTTCTGGAAAAAATAACCCCGCGCACAAAAGCAGTGATCCCTGTACATCTTTTTGGCCAGACATGTAAAATAGATCTTATAAAAGACGAACTGAAAAAAAGAAATATCGCCATTATCGAGGACTGTGCACAGGCGATTGGTTCGCACAGGATCATAGACGGGAAAGTATGCCGCGCCGGATCTATCGGTGACCTCGGCTGCTTCTCGTTCTTCCCGACAAAAAACCTCGGCTGCTACGGTGACGGCGGAATGGTTTCCGTTCCTGACCGTGATGATCTGGCTGCGCGTCTTAAAAGTCTGCGTGTGCATGGCTCAGGCATGACTTATTATCATGAGGAGCTGGGACTTAACAGCCGCCTTGATGCTATACAGGCCGCAATACTGCGCGTCAGGCTGCGTCATCTTGAGGAATGGAACGAAGAGCGGCGCATAGTTGCTGAAAGATATATGCTTTTGCTCGGGGAAAAGGGACTTCTTGAGAAGGTAACGCCTCCGGCTGAGCAGCCAGGCAACAGACATGTGTATCATCAGTATGTGGTATGTGCCGAAAACAGGGACGAGCTCCAGAATTACCTTGACGGACGCGGAATCGTAACAAGGGTCTATTATCCGCTTCCGCTTCACCTGCAGCACTGTTTTGCATCACTGGGATACAGAGAGGGAGATTTCCCGGTTTCCGAAAAACTTTCAAAGAATGTGCTGGCACTTCCCATGTTCCCGGAACTTTTACCTGAAGAACAGGAAAGAGTAGTAGATGGAATTGCGGAATTCTACGGAGGACAAAAATAGCCTGACTAATATAGACTAATGTTATTATAACTTGTGGGGGTGTACACATAATGATGTTTCCGTATCTTGACCCGACAATGATCCTTCTTATACCTGCGATCATCTTCTCAATGTGGGCGCAGTTTAAAGTCAAGGGGACATTTTCGCGATATAGTGAAATCAGGGCAGCAAGCGGCGTAACCGCGGATTATGTTTCGCGCAAGCTGCTTGACAGGTTCGGTCTTGGAAATGTAGAGGTACAGCGTATACCGGGACAGCTTACAGATCATTATGATCCGAGAGACAAGGTCCTGCGCCTTTCGGAGTCTGTTTCCGGGAATGCTAGCATTGCCGCAATAGGAGTTGCAGCGCATGAAGTTGGACATGCGATCCAGGATCAGGAAGGATATGCATTCCTTAAATTCCGCAATGCTATCGTGCCTGTTGTCAATATAGGTTCGACCCTTTCGATGCCGCTTTTTTTCATAGGCCTTATAATGGGTTCGCTTAACCTGCTTAACCTCGGCATACTTCTTTTCTGCGGTGTTTTGGTTTTTCATCTAGTTACGCTGCCTGTTGAATTTGATGCAAGTGCGCGTGCTCTGAAGCTGCTTTCTGAAACCGGGCTTCTTGCGAGGGATGAAATAGGCGGTGCAAAAGCAGTGCTTGATGCGGCTGCGCTTACATATGTAGCTGCGCTTGTGATGACTATACTGCAGCTTGTAAGGCTGCTGGCTCTCCGTGGAGCACGCAGAGACTAGGAAAATAGTGTAGAATATAAGGAGGTGGCGTGTACGGCTGCCTCCTTTTTTGTTGTTTGCAGCAATCAAATTATTTTTATGAAACAGCGGCTTGCCCGTGTACAGAGGTGATAAGAAGCAATGAGAGGTATTGAAGCTGCTCTTCAGGTATACAGCGAAGTTGGTAAAGGGGCGTTCGCTGCTGAAGCGCTAAGAAAAATATACACGAAAATAGCTCCTTCCGATCGGGTCCTTGCCGCGACCCTTATATATTGTTCGCTGCGCAGACAGGGTTTGTGGAAACATCTTCTCGTGCGCTACTGCAGACGAAATATAAAAGAATTATCAGAACTTACGAACAGTTCACTGATAATAGGCATTGCAGGGATAGTTGAGCTTAAATATTTTGCACTTCCCGTCCTTATCAACGGGATAGTTCAGGCTATAAAAAATGAAGGTGAAGATAAAGATATCGGCCTTGTCAATGCAGTGCTCCATACAGTGGCGGATGAAGCGAAACCATACCTTGAGGAGCTGAAGAAAAGCAGCGCACTGAGGGATCTCGCGCTCTACTGGGGTGTTCCCGGCTGGGCGGCTGCACAGTGGTCCAAGGATATGTCGATACCGGATGCAAAAAGGCTTGTCCGTTCAAGCGGGATGAGGACATATTTATCTCTGAGGCTGTCACGCGGGGTTGACAGAAACGAATGGCTGGAGAACTATAATGCTTCATCTCAGGGTAAAAAAGCATGGGCATCCCCGATTTTTGAAAGTTCGGTACGTACGGCATCCAACCCGTACCCGCTTGATATATACGGATTCGGAGAAGGAAAAGTTACACCGCAGAGCGAATCTTCAATTTTTATAGCTGAAGCTCTGTGTAAAAGATGGAATGGCGGGCATTTGCTTGATATGTGCTGCGGCAGGGGCATAAAAACAGGCCAGATCGCCGACCTTATGCCTGAAGCGGAAATTGAAGCGTGGGATATATCAGAACCAAGAATAAAATCAGCTGAATATGAAATGATGAGGATGCACGTCAGTGAAAGGGTGGCTTTTACAGCAGGCGATGCCTTGGAGCTGGAACCGAGGATACGCCCCTCGGCTGTTCTACTTGATGCTCCCTGCACAGGAAGCGGAACGTGGGGGAGACACCCTGAAAGCAAATGGCGCTGTACGCCTGATATGGTAAGTGATACGGCTGGGACGCAGCGTAAGCTTCTGGACAGGGCCGTTTCTCTTGTTGAGCCCGGAGGATTGGTTGTATACAGTACCTGCAGCACCTTCAGGGAAGAGAATGAGAAAGTAGTTGCAGCTGTCATGGCTGAACATCCTG
>JGI2065J20421_1002156_pt1 | contig 11466 bp, 7 predicted proteins | sample Biomet5_FD_20421 | JGI IMG/M metagenome (IMG submission 20421)
ATATCCATATCTTTCAGTTTTTTAATCTGAGGCATTAGAGCACAGGAGTTTACATTAAGAACTTCTTTTATCTCGTTAATATCCATCGGCCCGTTAGCTAATTGAACAAGAAGATTTTTTCTTTTTTCAGAGAAAAAAATCAGATCTATAAGGGAACTCATGTTTATCAGCTTCCAATTACTCATATATTGTCTAAACCGAAACAAATTCGCCAGAATTTGCCCTAAAACCCACCACTATCATGGAGGCAATAGTTTCAGCCTTTAGTCAAGATGATAAAGTAAAAAGCGTTTCATATCAACGATACGTATCACGTTAATCAATATTAGAAGCAATGAAGATTTTATTCTTGCTTATTTGGATCCTGCTCAGAGACATATTATCCATGTATCAATTGATAAAACTCTCTCATCTTAAAAACGGGGAATAATTTTCAACCAAAACTAAATAAATATTGTGAGGATTATATTTAAGTTCTGATAATATATAATGTATATTGCGGAGATCATATTTAAAGTATATTGAAAAGAAAGCTTCTTTACTACGAATATTATAAATGCCATGAACCTGTAAGCAGGATCGAGTTCTTCAAAACTCTGGATACTCAGGACACTGGATTTCTATTATTAAATATGCAAGTCAAGCCTTCAAATTTTCAATACCCTTCAATATTTAATGACTTCTTTTTTTCTAGCCGGTAGAATTTTGTTATCCCCCTGTAATATTGAAAACGTAATGTGTTGGAAAATTCAGGCAAGTATGAAATTTCAGGAAAAGCTTATTTTCAAAAGGGGAAAATATTGCACCTCAATAAAAAAACAGTGTCGGTTAAGCTATATACAATTGAGAGAATCTTTAATTATAGAGTCAAAAGGAATAACGACCTCTGGAGATAACCCCGAAAAAACGTTTTTAAATGCTGGTGGCAGTGTCTCTCCATTTAAGACACCCTATAGAGATATTGCCACTACCCAGAGGGTTATTCGGACTCTTGCTTAACTTATGGAAGGTGTAAAGGCATGAAATGTATGTTAATCGGAGGATTCTCGGGAAGCGGGAAAACCACACTGATAAGAAAACTTGTTGAACATTTGGGAAAACAGGGACAGAAAATGGCAGTTATCGCTAACGAGGCAGGAGAAATAGAGATCGATGGAGACACGATCTCGGAAGGGGAAGTTGAAACCAGGGAAATTACAAGTGACTGTGTCTACTGCCCCATGAAAATCAGCATGGAATACACCTTGAGAAATCTCATTGCATCTTACAACCCGGACACTATTATAATAGAACCCACAGGAATAACTCCCCCTGGACAAATAAAAAGAAATATTGAGAATATGGGACTCCCGGGAATAACTTTTGCCCCGATAGTGAATCTTGTGGACGCTGGTCACCTGAGTCAGGAGGCAGGCGAGCTGCAGAATTTCATGAAAAATCAGATAGGTGAGGCTGAGGTCCTGGGCATCAATAAAGTTGAACTTATAAATAATCGTGAAGAACTCCTGGAAATCTGCCTGTTCCTTCGCAAATTAAACCCCAGAGCAAGAATGATTCATTTTTCGGCCCGACANGGAGGAGAAAATTTAGACAAATTCCTCGGACTGCTGGAAGAANCCAGTAGGAGAAAAATAACCCTGGACAGGGAAAACTCGATTCAAATGNCTGGAGTTTCGGCCTATTCATCCTAATTTGAAATCACTTCACAGGAGATCTCCATCGAAACAGCGATTTCTGTTTNCGAGTAGATTCTGGAAAGCATAAGAAATAAGGNAGANGAGCTGAACTCCGAATTCATAGGTCACCCAACCACATAAACNACCCAACCACATAAACTACCCAACCACATAAACTACCNNANCACATAAANCACCCAACCACATAAACCATATCACATAAACCACACAACCACATAAACCATATCACATAAACCACACAACCACATAAACCATATCACATAAACCACACAACCACATAAACCACATTAAGCTTTCTTTCAGCCATCAGGAAAATCTTGTAAAGGGAGGTGTAACTTCTGCGCACAATCCCTAAAATGGAAGTCCTTAAAAAATAAAGAAAATCTCAATCAAGAGTAGAGGTATTTTCTGCGGTAACGCCATGCCCAGAGGCGAACTTATTAAAGCTGTGGATGGCAATAAGCAGATGCCTGAAAGAAAGACAGCTTTTCTTCAAAATTTATAATTTTTCCTTAATAGTTCACAAAAGCCGTCATCTTTTTTGGAATACTCTTTATGATGTTACTAAGCCTTTAGCTCTGCAATTCGGTTGTTACAGCAGACCTGTTTTAACACATGAAAATGAAATAATTATTACACTGGAAACTTGATCATGAAAACATCAACCATGTACTGGTAGGCGACCAATTTTGCTATTTATACGATATTTGCGTTAGACTGTTTGCCCTATACAAACCACTAATTTTTAACCATTTTGTGATTTAAACCGACAATAGCTTCAATAGAACATTTAAGATATATGTTGTATGGAGTATACAATAACTATAGAGAATGTAGTGGCATCCACCACCCTGGCGGAAGATTTCGACCTGCTGAAGATAGAGGCCGGACTGGAGGGAGCAGAATATAATAAAGCGAAGTTCCCTGGCCTGGTCTACAGAATTGAGAATCCAAAAGCTGCTTTTCTGATTTTCACCTCCGGAAAAGTGGTATGTACCGGAGCTAAGACCGTCAAGAACGCTAAGATGGCCATAATCAATCTAGCTAACACGCTCAAGTCCATTGGATGCGAAAAAATAAATCTAGAACCTGAGGTTCATATTCAGAACATTGTTGCCACCGCTGATTTGAAAACGAACCTGAACCTGAATACCATTGTTATAGCCTTTGGTATGGAGAACGTAGAGTACGAGCCAGAGGTATTTCCTGGGCTTGTTTACAGGCTTGAGTCTCCCAAGGTAGTAGTGCTCATATTCAGCTCTGGCAAACTGGTGATCACAGGCGGCAAATCTCCTGAGGATTGCGAGGAAGGCCTGCAAGTCATAAAGACAGAATTTGATAACTTAGGACTTCTTTATTGAACCTTCTTAAGCCATAGAGCAAGAATAATCCATTATTCAACCTGGCAGGGAGAAGGAAACTCCAGAAGGAAGAATGTTTCCGGTTCGAAAGTTTCCGATTCAGGACGTTGCGGCATGGATGAAGATAAATGAAGGAGAAAAAATATGTCCGGTTCAGGATAGCCTTGACCTGCCATACAAAAACATTATATAGTATAAAATGGTCATCGCCCCCTGTCCGGAAGATGACCCTCGGATAGAGAGGTAAGGTACCCTTTCAGCTATCTGTAGAAAACTGGACCTGGATTAACAGCAGAATTTCAAACAGTGATAAAGAAGCCTGCTTCGTAAGAAATTAAGTACAGAGACTGAATAACCTGCCAGGAAAATAGCTTGCCTCTGTTTAAAAAAGAGTTGAAAAACGGCAAAAAAACGAATGTGAATAAACTCCAGAGAATTAAAAGATTAGAGTTATGGAAGCTCTCACGCAATTCCCATCGAAAGTAAGGAATTAGGGAATTCCTGAAGAGAACTGAACAGGAGATTCATTTCACTTGTACGCTTTCAAAAATATACTTTGATCACCTCATTTTGCCTGTTTCAAATCCACAATAAAAAACAAATCTACTTGATAACCTCCTCGCTCAAAATAAAAACCTCCATATCTTCACCCTCTGCAATAAAATTTTCATGGAATGGAAAATAATCGGCCCATAAATTTTGATCTCATTGTTTAGATCAATAGAGCGAAAAAAACACTTCTTTTTAATAAAATCATTTGCAGAGAAAATTGAGAAGAGAATTATAAAATTATAGTAATTCAAAAATTAACATCGGTGAAGGTATATGCAATAAAATCTAACTGTGATCTGCAAGTGCATCCCGGAATACTAAAGGGAGTACACTTATCAGAATTAACTGGAAAAAGATCCTTTAGAGCCAGGAAATAGAAAATAGGAAATAGAAGATATCTTAACCTGGCGATTTAAAAGCTTTCTGAAAATAGCTTCAAAAATGGGATAAAAACGGGAAGTAACTCAAAAGCTAATTCAGAAAGCTTGAAAAACGAGAGAAAGGACTGAAATCCGGTTTCTGAATGACCAGTACACCACTCAAAGTTATCCAATCCCCCTCAATGGAAGGAATTCGATCTGGAGGTTTTCGAATTCTCTGACATTATATTCGAGAAGCGTTTGGTAAAAAGCGCTTAAAAACTTCAGGGAGATGTAACTTGCAGAGTCAACGATCTGAGCAATCCGAGACTCTTTTGCTAAATGGAGGTTAAAATATGTTGGATTTGAAACTGGAAGACATCGACGGCATATTAGTACGCTACAACGTTGCCCTCGAAAAGGAAATGACCCCTGATGAAGCTGCAGAAGAGCTTTATCCCAAAGACGAACTCATCTATCCTGTTGCAAAAGCAATCTATGAAGGAGAAGAGGATGACGTAGTTGACGCACTCCAGGCTGCTATCGATGCAGGCAAGAAGCCAATCGACCTTATCGATGATGCCCTGATGGTAGGAATGGGAGTTGTAACCCAGCTCTACGACGATGGTATCATTTTCCTCCCGAACGTTATGATGTCCGCTGATGCCATGCTGGCAGGTATTGAATTCTGTAAGAGCCAGACCACCGAAGTTCCCGAACCAAAGGGCAAGGTTGTCTGCCATGTTGCAGAAGGCGACGTCCATGACATTGGAAAGAACATTGTTGCTGCCCTTCTGAGAGCAAATGGCTACGAGGTAATTGACCTTGGAAGAGATGTTCCTGTAGACGAAGTAATCGCTGCAGTTGAAAAAGAAAAGCCAATGATGCTCACAGGTACTGCTCTTATGACAACCACCATGTATGCATTCAAGGAAGTTAACGACAAACTCCTTGAAAAGGGAATAAAGATCCCATTCGCATGTGGTGGCGGTGCTGTGAACCAGGACTTTGTGTCTCAGTATGAACTTGGGGTTTATGGTGAAGAAGCTGCAGACGCCCCCAAGATTGCTGACGCAATTGTTGCAGGTAAGACAGATATCACAGCATTAAGAGAGGAGTTCCACAAACACTGAGGAGGGAGCAAAAATGGTAAAAAAATACACTTCAATGGCTTATGCTAACGCAGATGAACTGATTTTCGGGCAATCAAAATTCCCTGTAAAGGCAGGGCTTGGCCTTGAGATTGGTGCCGGTTACACGACTCCCGAAGTAAACTACGCCCCAAGGCCTGGAGCCGGCGCATCTAAAGAAAAACTCGTAAAGGAATACGAGAGAATTACCACCGACATTATGGCAAGGATGGTCCAGATCGGAGCTCCCTCTGTTGTACTTGAAACTGAACACGTTCAACAGATGTCCAACAACCCCGAGTGGGGAGGAGCTGTTGCACATGCCCAGAAGACCATCATGGAAGAATACCATGATGAATATGGAATAAAATGTGCACTCCGCCATACAATTGGTGACATTCGTGAAACCAGAGACTATCTGGCTCTGAGAGGCGACAAATACTCTGTCTTCCTTGAAGCCTTTGAGGAAGCTGCTAAGAATGGTGCAGACATGCTTGCAGTTGAATCAATGGGTGGTAAGGAAGTTTTCGACTATTCTATTCTGAGAAATGACACTGCAGGTATCCTGTTCGGAATTGGTGTTCTCGGCAGCATGGATATGGAAATGGTCTGGAGTGACATTTCAGATATTGCAAAGAAGACCGGAACTGTATCTTCAGGTGATACTGACTGTGCACAGGCAAACACTGCAATGTTCATTGCAGGCGGACTGCTTGACAAGAACCTTGCCCACACAACTGCAATCGTTGCAAGGGCAATCTCTGCAGCAAGATCTCTATGTGCATATGAAGCAGGTGCAGTTGGTCCTGGAAAAGACTGTGGTTACGAGAATACCATTGTAAAATCCATTGCAGGTGTCCCGATAGCTCAGGAAGGTAAGACTTCTACCTGTGCTCACTCCGACCTGATGGGGAACATTGTCATGCAGTGCTGTGACCTCTGGTCCAACGAATCTGTTGAGTATCACGGTGAATTCGGTGGTACAACTGTGCAGTGCTGGTCTGAAACCCTGGCATACGACTGTTCCATGATGAACGTTGCTCTTAAGACCGGAAAAGCAAAGGATCTCAGAGACATTCTCGTGCTCTCTGATAAATACAGAGACCCACAGGGCTATGTGCTTGCCTATGACAACGCCTACAAGGTAGGACAGGCAATCGCAAAGGACGGAACAAACAACTACCTCCGTGCAAAGAATGCAGCAATTGAATGTTGCAACATCATGGAAGAGGGTATCAGTTCAGGCAAGCTCAGACTTACAAGGTTCGAAACCAATGCTCTTGCAAAGGTAAAGGCTGACCTTGTAGCTCTCACTGATGATGCTGACCAGTTCATGAGCGACAACCTGACCAAGTTTAAGCAGGAAGTTGCAGTTTTCAAACCCGAAAACTATGGGCTTTAAGCCCTAAACTTCTTTTTTTATTTTTTTAAACTGGCTTCAGGTGAAAACCATGAGCGAAAACGTAGGAACTGTAATTGTTGACAAAACTGCAAACGCTGCGCCCCTTGGTTTTACCGGCCTTGGCCTTGCAGCAGTCCTATTGAGTCTAAGCTACATAGGGATATATCCTGTAGAATCAATGATTGTCTCCATGGCAATATTCTTAGGTGGATTTGCCCAGGTGTTTGCAGGAATTATGTCCTGGAAAAAAGGAGATATTTTTGCAGGGACTGCATTCTCTGCTTTCGGTCTGTTCTGGTTCTCACTGGCCGGATTGCTTGTTATGCCTGCAATCGGCTGGGCTGAGGCTTCATCCGGAACTGCTATGGCCGCATATCTCTTTATCTGGGGTGTATATACCTTTGTTATGCTGATGGCTACTATGAAAATTGGAGTCCGTGCTCTTCAGTTCGTATTTGTTACGTTATTTTTATTGTTTATATTGCTGGCTGTTGTAAACGCAACTGGAAGTACAGGGTTGCTTGTAGTGGCTGGCTATGTAGGACTTGTTATGGGCCTTGGAGCTCTTTATACAGCTCTTGGCATGGTAATGAACGAAATCCACGGAAAAACTGTAATCCCACTCTAATAGTAAAATAATCAGCATTCATTGAGTAAAACCCTCGAGCACTTGAGGAAAAGACCTGCAACAACCTTAATAAGTATATGAAATCCTAAAATTGCAGGAAAATACAGAAAAACAGCTAAAACCGACTCTTCAGGTAAGCACAGGTATTAAACCTGTGCTTACTAATCCTCCCAATAATATTACATGAGTGGTTAAACTCTGTATTGTGACCGCGTTATAAAGACACAGGTCCTCTAGGGCCTGTTCAATTTTTAGAAATAGAATCGTTTTTGTTACCAAGCCTTTTCAAAAACTGCTTGACTACAAGCCTTTTCAAAAAAGACTTGAACGAAAACCTCAGAAACATTTGAATTTGAGTACCTTATCCCTGAACCCTATCAGCGTGATCGACCGGTGCAACAGTTGTAGCACAAACATTTTCAAAAAATGTTTGATCGAAAACGAGGCAACGTTTGAGCTATAGAGAGAAGATTGGAAAAATTAATTAACGGTGAACTTCGAATGCAAGCGGGTAAAAAGCTTGACAAAACCCACAATAAAATCCGCAATAGATCTTATACAGGGTTTGCTTTGAGTTTGATACTGACACTTTTCAAGCTGTTAGCCGGGATTTTGGGAAATAGTACTTTGCTTCTTGCCGATGCAGTTCGTTCCTTCTCTGAATTTATTGATGAGTGTATAAAACTCCTGGATTTTTCTATTGGAAGCAAGCCTGGAGACGAAAGTCACAACTACGGACATGGAAAAATCACAACCCTCTGCATGGGAGCAGGGGCTTTTATTCTTCTTTTTGCAAGTTTTCATATGATTTTCCTGAGTTCTGGGAAACTGCTCATGTTTTTGCAGGGTAAAGAGCCCGAAACTCCTGGAATTATTGCACTTTATGCAGCAACCTCAGCCTTTATATTAAGAAATATTATGGCTGTTCTGACAGAAAATCCCGAATTACAGGCTAAAGAGGATTTTTCAAAAGCTCATATCCCTATAAAAGACTTATCAATTATTCCAGTAAAACGCTTGTTAATAACCCCAATAAAAGACTTATTAATATCCTGCTTTGTTATTTCAGGGATAGGATGCACATTTCTGCCTGGAAAAGGCTTTGATATAGCTGATTTTTTCGCTGCGCTTTTTTTAAGCCTCTATCTCCTTGGAACTTCAGGAAGACTTCTCTACAGGATTGTAAATGAGCTGATAGAAGCCTCTCTTGATGATGAAAATAACCTCAGAATCAGGGAGATTATAAACAAAACCGAAAACGTCACGGGTTCCGGAGAACTTAAAACTCGCAGGATAGGGAAGGATATAGCAATCAATGCCATTGTTAATGTGAATAACTCCCTGAGTGTCCTGGAAGCTGCAGAGATAGCAAACCTCGTAGAAGAGAGGCTGAAAGCAGCTTTTACAGAAAATACATACGTACTGATAAAAATAGAACCCGTCCCGGGAAAAAACCAGAATTTCGAAAGCAAAGGTAGATCTCCTAATGAGAAAAAAGGAGAAAAGGCAAGTTTATTTTAACAAAATAAAAACGTAGAAATAATAAAATAATATGGTAATAATGGTGTCAACTACCAACAGCTAAAGTAGCTGTTTGCCCTTCAAATTCCTCGAAAGAGGCAGAGGACAATAGGTTTATTGACTGAATCCCGGAGCATCGAACCGTTGCAACCCTCAAGGTTTGTGCCCAAGATATACTCAATATACGATTGGGATTTGAACTGTATGAAGTCAACACATAACGAAAAGAATGTTGAGAGAGTTGATGCATTCCTCCCACAGCTAAAGCAGTGGGCTTCCTGCTTCGACTTTCATGAAAAAACCAATGTGAAAACCAAAAGATAAGAAGAAAGCAAACCCGTTGCTTTAATTCTAGCAGCTATCCATTTAGCTACTACAAGATTTAACAGATATCCAGGTTATGTATATGGGTCTAAATTGACACCTGATTTAGAAAGCTCTGAATCTTATCGCTTGCTAAAGAAAACTTTACTCGAATTTAAAAGTAGTCCGAATTAAAAGTGATCTGAATTAAAAGTAGTCTGAATTAAAAAATCATATGGAAATCCTGGAAGTTATATATAACTCCCAAAAGAGGTTAAAAATGCACTTCAGTCTTGGAATCGATGCAGGGGGCACTTATACTGATGCCGCTATCATTAGAGATTCAGATGGATCTGTGATAGAATCCAGTAAAGCGCTAACTACATACCCCGATCCCCTCCCTGGAATGAAAAACACTATTGATGCGCTGAACCCGGAGCATCTTAAAGACATTAAACTGGTATCTGTATCTACAACCCTGTCTACGAATACCATACTGGAAAGCACGGGGTTTCCGGTAGGGCTAATCATGGTAGGAGATTATGTGATTCCTGAGAAACTTCCTACGGACTACTGGGTAGCAGTCTCTGGTGGGCATAACAGTGACGGAGAAGAACTGAAGGCTCTTGACCTTGACTCAGTAGAAGAATTTGCCCTCAAGGTAAAAGATAAGGTTTCGGCTTTTGCAGTTTCTTCATATTTCAGTAACCGTAATCCGGAACATGAGCTTGCTGTCAAAAAAGCCGTAAAGGAACTTACAGGGCACCCTGTGGTTTGCGGGCACGAACTTTCACAGGATCTTGGAGCCTATGAAAGAGCTATAACTGCATTTCTTAACGCCCAGTTAATTCCTATTACTCACAAGTTTATCCAGGCGATAGTTAAGGAGTTTGAAATCCGGGGTATAAATGCTAACCTGCTGATGCTGAAATGTGATGGATCGGTGGTGGGAATAGAAGAAGCCCTGGAAAAGCCCATTGAGACAATATTCTCAGGGCCTGCCGCAAGCCTTGTTGGGGCATCTTATCTGAGCAAGATCGATACCTGTGCTATGATCGATGTTGGTGGCACGAGCACGGATGTAGCTATGATGGAGAACGGGCTTCCCCAACTCAGCAATATGGGTGCCGTTGTAGGAGGCTGGCAAACCCGTGTAAAAGCAATTCGTATGGAGACATCTGCAACAGGAGGAGACAGCCACATCTGGGTAAAAGGCGACAGAATTTATATCGGCCCTCGCCGGGTAATTCCACTCTGTCGGGCTTCGGTTATATATCCCGGTTTTAGGGAAAAACTGAAATTGAACAGGGTTGCAAAAGGGTATCTCTGCGAAAGCATTCAGGTAACAAAATTTTATGTCAGGACCGGCTTCAAGCCTATCGAATTGAAGGCAGGAGAGCGAGAAATATACAGGCACATCGGAAAAGAGCCTGTTTCCTTCGGGGACCTGCTCATATCCCTGAAAAAACGTCCATCCCCGTCCATATTGGACTCGTTAGTCCAGAAAAGGTTAATCCAGGCAATAGGCTTTACGCCTACCGATGCCCTTCATGTGCTCGGAGAATATACCGAATGGGATGTGGAGGCTGCAACAATTGGGGCTTCCATGCTTGGAAGGATACTAAAGCAGAGTCCAGAAACTTTCAGTGCAGAAGCAAAACGCAGAGTTGCGCGAAATATTGCTGAAGATCTTATTGCTTATCTTATAGAAGGAATGCCTAGAAACGAGATCGACAGGGTTCTTCTTGGAAGGAACTTTACCCGTTTCGGAGTTGAAATTCCTGTGGTACTTCTAGGAGGACCTGTAAAGGCATATGTTGAGGATCTCAAAAGCCTGATTAATGCTGACTTCATAGTTCCAGAGCACGCTGAGGTTGGCAATGCTGTTGGAGCTCTTGTCGGGAAAGGAATTAAAAGAGTAGAAATTCTTATAAAAACAAAAGTTATAAAGTCTTTTGAAGGTAAGGCTGAAAATATAGATAACGAGGCTCATGAGAAGTGCACTGCAGAAGAGATCTTGCCGTATCAAACTAAAAACGAGTTCATTGTCTTTTCTCCATCTGAAAGAAATAAATTTGAAAGCTATAGTGAAGCCGTTGAATTCGCAGAAAAGCTTGGAAGACAGCTTGTTATGGACTACATGGTGAGTGCAGGACTTCAAAAGGAGAATATAAAAATAGACGTAAGCCGGAAGCATCTAGCTCCGAGCGGCTGGACTGATGTGCCCCTGGAAACAAAACTTGTTTTCGTAGGAATAGGAATTCCAAAAACTACGATTACGGCTTGAGAGGATAAGGATAAATTGGGAATATCAGCAGCTGGATATTATAAGCAGAAATATATATCTTGAGAATAATTTTATAAATCTATATAAAAAGGATGTATACCGCTAAAAAAGGATCTTAATTGTGTAATATAAAGTAAAAATGGGGCTGTTTTGACATGCAATATAGTCTGGGTATTGACGCAGGCGGAACCTACACCGATGCTGTAATTTTAAGAGATTCGGACAG
>JGI2065J20421_1002168_pt1 | contig 11437 bp, 8 predicted proteins | sample Biomet5_FD_20421 | JGI IMG/M metagenome (IMG submission 20421)
CGTGGCGCCGGAGAATGTCACCATTGACCAAGGCGCACGCCAGGCGCGGCGCCGGGAGAATGTTACCATGCTGGAGCCGATGGAAAGCGGAAGTCTGGCCCTGGATGTCCTGGAACCCGATCTGACCGCCGGGCAGCCCGTGCGGATCGCCGCCGCCGTGCCGTCGCGCGTCCAGAAACGTGACGGCAGTGTCGTGCCGTTCGACGCCGAAAAGATCGTTTCGGCCATCTGCCGGGCCGGCGCCGCCACCGGCGAATTCGAGGAGGCCGAGGCCAGGCTCCTGACGGCCCAGGTCTTAAAGGTCCTGTCCTACCGTTTCGCCGGCCAGGTTCCGGACATCGAGCGCATCCAGGACGCGGTGGAGCAGGCCCTGATTTCGGCCAACCACTTCCGCACCATGCGGGCCTATTCCATCTACCGCGAACAGCGGGCCAGACTGCGCCAGGACAAGAAAACCGTGGTGGACGTGGCCGCCTCGGTCAACGAATACCTCGACCGCCAGGATTGGCGGGTGGCCGCCAACGCCAACCAGGGGTATTCCCTGGGCGGGCTGATCCTAAACGTCTCGGGCAAGGTCGTGGCCAACTATTGGCTGAACCACGTCTATCCGCCGGAAGTCGGCGCGGCCCACCGCGAAGGCGACCTCCACATTCATGATCTGGACATGCTGGCCGGCTACTGCGCCGGCTGGTCGCTGCGGACCCTTTTGACCGAAGGCTTGAACGGCGTGCCCGACAAGGTGGAGGCCGATCCGCCCCGACATCTCTCCAGCGCCGTCGGACAGATCGTCAATTTTCTCGGTACGCTGCAAAACGAGTGGGCCGGAGCCCAGGCCTTTTCCTCCTTCGACACCTACATGGCCCCGTTTTTGCGCAAGGACCGGCTGCCCTATGCCGAGGTGCGCCAGTCCATCCAGGAGCTCATCTACAACCTGAACGTGCCCTCCCGCTGGGGCACCCAGACGCCTTTTACCAACCTGACCTTCGATTGGACCTGCCCGGAGGATCTGGCCGGCCAGCGCCCGGTCCTCGGCGGCGAGGAGATGCCTTTTACCTACGGCGAACTCCAGCCCGAAATGGATATGATCAACCGGGCCTACATCGAGGTCATGACCGCCGGCGATGCCAAGGGCCGGGTCTTCACCTTCCCCATCCCCACCTACAACATCACCAAGGATTTTCCCTGGACCTCGCCCAACGTCGATATCCTTTTCGAGATGACGGCCAAGTACGGGCTGCCGTATTTTCAGAATTTCGTGAATTCCGACCTGGAACCGAACATGGTCCGCTCCATGTGCTGCCGGCTCCAGCTCGATCTGCGGGAACTCTTGAAACGCGGCAACGGCCTTTTCGGCAGCGCCGAGCAGACCGGCTCGGTCGGCGTGGTCACCATCAACTGCGCCCGGCTGGGCTACACCCATCGGGGCGACGAAGCCGGTCTGTTCAAACGGCTCGACGCGCTGCTCGACATCGCCCGCACGAGCCTCGAGATCAAGCGCAAGGAAATCCAGCGCCGCATGGATGCCGGGCTTTTCCCCTACACCAAGCGCTATCTGGGGACGTTGCGCAACCATTTTTCCACCATCGGCGTCAACGGCATCAACGAGATGCTCCGCAACTTCAGCGCCGATGCCGAAAACATCACCACCCCGGCCGGCCGCGCCCTGGCCATCCGCCTGCTCGACCACGTGCGGGCCCGCATGACCGAATTCCAGGAGCAGACCGGCCACCTCTACAACCTGGAAGCCACCCCGGCCGAAGGCACCACCTACCGTTTCGCCAAGGAGGACCGCAAACGCTTCCCCGGCATCCTCCAGGCCGGCACGCCCGAAAAGCCGTACTATACCAACTCCTCCCAACTGCCCGTCGGCTTCACCGACGATCCCTTCGAGGCGCTCGCCTGCCAGGAGGAACTCCAGCGCAAGTACACCGGCGGCACGGTGCTCCACCTCTACATGGGCGAACGCATCACCAGTTCCACCGCCTGCAAGCATCTCGTCCAGAAAGCGCTGACCCGCTTCGCCCTGCCCTACATCACCATCACCCCCACCTTCTCCATTTGCGACGTCCACGGCTACCTGGCCGGCGAGCATGCGACCTGCCCGCGCTGCGCCGCCGAGGGCGCGACCCGGGCCTGCGAGATCTGGACCCGGGTCATGGGGTACTACCGGCCCAAATCGGCCTTCAATATCGGCAAGCAGGGCGAATACGACGAAAGGATCTGCTTCAGGGAGCCGAAGGATATCTAGCCGGAAAAAGACGAGGCCTCCGGCGGCGGGCAGGCAGGTATGCCTGCCCCCGCCCCCCGCAACCGAGGAGAAGGAGGGTGACGCGTGGATGGGATGCGGATCGGCGGAGTGACGGCCCTGTCCAGCCTGGATTATCCCGACGCCTTGTCGGCGGTCGTCTTTTGCCGGGGCTGTCCTTGGCGGTGTCCCTATTGCCAGAATGCGGCCTTGCGGGAGATCGGGCCCGGCGAGGAGGGCCAGGAGTTCTCCCGGTTCGTGGATTGGCTGGAAGGACGGCGGGGACTCCTGGACGCAGTGGTCTTTTCCGGAGGGGAGCCGACCTTGCAGCCGGGGCTGTCCGAGGCCATGACGACCGTCCGGGACATGGGCTTTCGGATCGGTCTGCATACCGCCGGCATTTTCCCCAAGACGTTGGCCGGCGTGCTGCCGCTGTGCGACTGGGTGGGACTCGACATCAAGGCCCCGCGCGCGCTCTATGCCCGCGCTTCCGGTATGATCGGCGGCGACCGGGCGGCTTTCGCCAGCCTTGGCCTGCTCCGGGAGGCCGGGGTGACCTTTGAAACCCGCACGACCTGGCATGCCGCCCTGTTCGACGAGGCAGCCCTGACGCGCCTGGCCGGGGAGCTGGCCGAGGAGGATGCGGGGACCTGGATGGTGCAGGCCTTTCGGCCGAACGGCTGTACCGATGCGAAGCTGGCCGCCGCTGGTCAGGCGGTTTTCCCGTCGGGGCTCCTGGACCGGCTGCGCGCGGTCGCTCCGGGGCTGACCATTGCCTTGCGGGACTGACGACGGCAAGATGCCGCGCAAGGGGGGAGAGGGGCTTGCGCCACGAGGCCCCGCGCGTCCGCCCGGAGCGGGAACTGTTCGTTCGCTGCGACTGCTGCACAATTGCCTGACAGCCGGCCAGTGCGCAAGAGCATGACGGGATTCCAAAGGGCTTTGCCCTTTGGCCGCCGGAGGCATCCTCTCCTGACCAATTTGCAGTGGTCGCGCACGGATTGTTTTTCGGGACTCCTGAAGCCAGAGACCTTGCCCTTGACGGTGGTCTGGTGCCATGAAGGGCGGCAGCGCGGGATGGCCGCGCCGTGAAACGGTCCGCACGGGGAAGTCCTCCGATGAAGGCAAGGCAAGCGGCGGCCGGGCAAGAAGAGCCGCTACGTACCGGCTGGTTGGAGCGGCTGGGCAGACAGCCGGTGTTCCTGTCGGTCCAACGCGGCTTGGTCCTGGCGCTGCCGCTCATCATGGTGGGCGCGCTGGCCCTTTTGCTCCGGGATTTCCCGCTGCCGGCGGTGCAACGCCTGCTTTCTGCGGTGGCGGGGCCGACCTGGCGCGTCGTCTGCGAGGACGTCATCGCCGGTTCCTTCGGCATTGCCTCCCTGGCCGTCCTTTGTTCCATCAGCAGCGCGCTGACGGCGCTGCACAATCAGCGGCACGCCGATCGGTTCGCCAGTCCGATCATGGCCGCGGTTCTGGCCTTGTCCTGTTTTTTCGTGTTGACCGCACCGGCCGCGACCGGCTCCTGGCAGAGCCTTTTTTCGTTGGATCGGGGCCTCGTGGTGGCGGTCTGCGTGGCCATGGCCGGAACCGGGCTCTTTTTACGTCTCTCCCGGGTCCGCTTCCTGCAACTGCCAGTGCGGACCGCCGGGGCCGATTTCGTGATTCGCGACGTTCTGGGGACCTTGCCGGCCGGGATGGCGACGATCCTCGTTTTCGGACTGCTGCGCTGGCTGCTCGTCGCCGGCGGAATCCCCGATCTCCATGCGGCCCTGCGCCGCCTGCCGATCGTCCCCTGCGCCGTCTCGGGCGACAGCCTCGGCTTTGGCCTGGTCTACTCGGGGCTGTCCCAACTGCTGTGGTTTTTCGGCATGCACGGGCCGAACATGCTTTACTGCATCGAGGAAAACATCCTGGCCCCGGCGGGGCTGGCCAACGCCGCCGCCATCGCTTCGGGGGTGCCGCCGCCCCACGTCTTGACCAAGGCTTTTTTCGACGCCTTCACCCGGATGGGCGGCTCGGGCTGCACGCTTTGCCTCATCATCGCCATCCTGCTCAAAAGCCGGAACAGCGGCTCGCAAAAGCTCTGTCTCCTGGCCCTGCTCCCGGCGCTGTGCAACGTGAACGAGCCCCTGCTTTTCGGCATTCCGCTGGTGCTCAATCCGATCTATCTCATTCCCTTCCTGGTGGCCCCCTGCCTGCAGACCGTGGCCGCCTACGGCGCGACGCTGGCGGGATTCGTCCCGTACACCGCAGCCAACGGCGCCTGGACAACCCCGGCGCTCATCAGCGGGTTCACGGCGACCGGCTCCATGGCCGGCACGGCGATGCAGGGCGTCAACCTTGCCCTCGGGGTGGCCGTCTATCTGCCGTTCGTCCGGCTGGCCGACCGGCTGCGCGAACGCCAGGGCAAGCGGGTGCTGGGTGCGCTGGTCCGGGCGGCCGGCAGCTGCCTCCGGGGCCTCATGGCTGGAAATGCCTCGGCCGACCGGCCGAGGAGGGATGCGTCGCCAAGGCCCTGGCCGACGATCTGACCCGGGCGCTGGCCAGGGGGGAGCAGCTGTTTCTGGAGTTCCAGCCGCAGGTCGATATGGTCGGGGCCCGCGTGTACGGCATGGAGGCGCTCCTTCGCTGGGAGCATCCCGTTTACGGGCTGATACCTCCGCCCTTGACCGTGGCGCTGGCCGAGGATCTGGGCTGCATCGACCGGCTCGGGCTGTTCGTGCTGCGCGAGGCCTGCGCCCAGCGGGCCGCCTGGAAGGGGCTGGTGCCCGACGGCCTGACCGTTTCCGTCAACGTGTCGCCCCGTCAGTTCGCGGATGCGCTTTTCGGTCAAAAGGTGCTTGGAGTCCTGGCGGCGTCGGGGCTGGACGCGACAACGCTCGTCGTGGAGATCACCGAGGGGTCGGTGCTGGAACCCGACGCCCGGACGGTGGCCACCTTGCGCTGGCTGCGGGAAATGGGCGTGCGCGTGGCCATCGACGATTTCGGCATGGGACATGCCTCGTTGCGCTATCTGCGGGAGTTCCCGGTGGATGTGGTCAAGATCGACCGCTCCCTGACCCTGACCGGCTCGGACGCCGTGAGCGAGCATATCGTGCGCAGCGTCGTGGGCCTCAGCCGTTCGCTTGATATCCTGACCGTTGTCGAAGGGGTGGAGTTGACGGAGCAGCTGGATCGTTTCCTGGCGCTCGGCTGCGGGACGTTTCAGGGCTATCTGTTCAGTCGGCCCGTCTCCGGCCGGGACTGCCTGACGTTTATCCGGCAGTGGCGGCCGACGCCTCCGTCGAAGACGCCTCAATCCTGGCAGCCGGCTACGTCCTGCGCAGGAATTCCCACCACGTCTTGAATTCGAAGAAGCGTTCCGCCTCGTCCTCGGTCTGGCATTGGGCGTGGAGGGCGCCTTCCATCTCGTCGAATTCGAGGTCGGTGAAAAAAAGTCCTTCCTCCTGCAGCACGGCGTCGCGTCCGTCCTGGCCGTCGGCGGCGTAGAGTTTTTCCCGCAATTTTTGATCCCGGTCCAGCCGCCTGAACAGCTTGCGGACATTGTCCATCGCCATCTGCGTTCTTCCTGGTAAAGTTTTTGGGAAAGGCGGGCCGTGGGGAAGGAAGCCCCTACGGCATCATGGGGGCGAAATGGAGGCCCGTATCCACCGGCAGGCCGGAGAGCAGGTTGGCGTTGGCCACGGCCTGACCCGAGGCGCCCCGGCACAGGTTGTCGATGGCGCTGACGATGATGAGCCGGCCGGTGCGGTCATCCACCACCAGGCCGATGTCGCAGAACATGCTGCCCCTGACGAACCGGGTTTCCGGCAGCTGGCCGGGCGCAAGCAGCCGCATCCAGGGTTTGTCCCGCACGTAGAGGGCGTAGATGTCGTGCACCTGGGCCAGGGTCAGCGGCCCGAGCAGCTTGGTGTAGATGGTCGAGAGGATGCCCCGGTCGATGGGCAGCAGATGCGGATTGAAGGAAACGGTCATGTCCACGCCGGCGAGCTTGCCGAGTTCCTGCTCGATTTCCGGGGTGTGGCGGTGCTTGCCCAGGCTGTAGGCCCGGAAGCTGTCGTGGACTTCGCAGAAAAGGTTGGCCGCGGCGGCCTTGCGGCCGGCCCCCGAAGCGCCGGATTTGCTGTCGGCCACGATGTCGTTGGTCTCGATGATGTCGGCGGTGAGCGCCGGGGCCAGGCCCAGGATGACGGAGGTGGGGTAGCAGCCGGGATTGGCCACCAGCCGGGCCTTTTTGATGTCGTTGGCGTAGAGTTCGGGCAGGCCGTAGACCGCCTGGGACAGAAGCTCCGGATGGCGGTGGGCCTGGCCGTACCAGGCGGCGTAGACCGCGGCGTCGGCCAGCCGGAAATCGGCCGAGAGATCGATGACGGTCAGNCCGGCGCCGAGCAGCTCGGCGGCGTAATCCATGGCCGACCCGTGGGGCACGGCCAGAAAGACCAGCCGGCAGGCCTTGGCCAGGTCGGCGGNGTCCGGGGCGCTCACGACCACGTCGCCGGCGGCGAAACCGTGCAGAAAGGGATACAGGGCGGAAAGCGGCTTTCCCCCCTCGCTCCGCGAGGTGGCGCGCGTCAGCGTCAATGCCGGATGGGTGGCCAGGATGCGCACCAGCTCCATGCCGGTATAGCCGGTCACCCCCACCAGGCCGACGGGAATCGTTTCCATGTGGTTCTCCGGGACGTTACTGTTTTTTTGACGAAGGCCAGGCGCAGTTCGCACAGCAGATTGGACAGCGCCTCGCTTTCCTCGTCCGAGAGGTTGCCCCGGGTCTTGCATTCGAGCATGGCCAGAATATTGATCGTATGCTTGGCTTCGGGCAGATTGGTCAAATACTGGCCTGTTTCCGGCTCCGGGGCTTCGCCCATGAGCACCATGGCCGAATGGGCCAGGGACAAAACGAAGGTGAGAAACGACACGGGCGGGAAGCAGGGTTCCCGGTCCGGGTGGGCTCCCTTGCAGGTCCCGGACGCCTTGGCCGACGCATCGCCGGCTTCGGTTGCGGGGCCGGCGGTTTTCTCGAAATCCGACGGAGTAACCATGAACCGTCTTCCTCCTTGACGGAAGCATTGGGCCTTGTCCTCCCGGGCAGTCCCCGGTACAAAAGGGAACGTCGCAAAACGGCAACCAGCCGCGGATAGTCTTACCCCAATCCCGTCCGGCCCGCATCCGCTTTTTGGCCACTTCGCCGAAGCGGCTCCGCCGAAAACGTCTGGAGGCACAGAGCATGCATACCAAGATCGTGGCCACCCTCGGTCCCGCGTCCCTTTCCACCGAAACCATGCGTGCCATGGTCAACCATGGCGTGCGGATCTTCCGGCTCAATTTCTCCCATGCCGATGCCGCGTATTTCGAACCGATCATCAAGACCATCCGCGTCCTGGAAGGCGAATTCGGCATACCGCTGACGGCCATGGCCGATCTGTGCGGCCCCAAGACCCGCATCGGCGAGGTGGCCGACTCGCCCCGCACCGTGGGCAAGGGGGAGTGCCTGCTTTTGGGCCTGCCCGACGAACGCCCCGATCCGGCCCGGGACGAGCGGGTGTTCATCTCCCTGGACGTGCCGGAACTCCTGGCCGGACTGCGGGTCGGCATGCCCGTGAATTTGAGCGACGGCCTGCTGCAGTTCCATGTGACCCGGGAAGTGAAGGCCGACCGCCTCTACGAGATCGAGGCCCAGAACGCCGGGCTGCTCACGTCCAACAAGGGTATCGCCTTCCCGGGCAAGCATCATCCCATGCCGGCGCTCACCCCGAAGGACGTCAAGGATCTGCACGAAGGCATCGACGTCGGCGCGGACGCCGTGGCCATCTCCTTTGTCCAGGGCCCGGCCGACGTGGCCATGGCCAAGGAAGACGTGGCCATGGCCAAGGAGGAGATCAAGCGCCATAACGTCTGGCTGCCCGTCGTCTCCAAGCTCGAACGCCAGAACGCCGTGGACAACCTGGAGGCCATCCTCAAAATTACCGACGCCGTCATGGTGGCCCGGGGCGATCTGGGCCTCGAATGTCCCATCCCCCAGCTCCCCATCATCCAGAAAAAGATCATCCGGGCCTGCCGCCATGCCCAGCGCCCGGTCATCGTGGCCACCCAGATGCTGTTGTCCATGGTCAAAAATCCCATCCCCACCCGGGCCGAATCCACCGACGTGGCCAACGCCATCCTGGACGGGGCCGATTGCGTCATGCTCTCGGAAGAGACGGCCATTGGCGATTATCCGGTGGAGACGGTCAAGGTCATGCAGGAGATTTCGAATAACGCCCTGAACTATTACCTGGAGCGGATCCAGGGGCCGTTTCCTCCCAAGCGGGAGAAAAACCCCGGCAAGTTCGTGGCGTATTCGGCCTGCCTGGTGGCCGACAACCTGGAAAGCAAGTCCATCGTCTGCCACACCATAAGCGGCACCAACGTCCGGCTGACCTCCAGCCGCCGGCCGCATCAGACCATCTACGGCCTGACTCCCGATCCGCGCGTCATGCGCTTCTTGAATTTTTCCTGGGGCGTGCGGCCGCGGCTTTTGGAGGGGGCCAGCACGGACTACATGGGGATGGTGGAACGCTTCGTCGCCGAGAGCCCGGACTTCGCCGCCGGCGAGCCCGTCGTCATCACCGCCGGCCGTCCCACCCCGGGCAACGACACCCCGGGCACCAACGAGATCAAGATATTTTATAAGTAGCGAAAAAAGAGGGAAGATATGGGGGGGAACGCGTTGCCCAAGCGTTCCCCCCAAGCCTCTTCGAAAGGACGGTTCAGTCCGTGGTCGGCGGCGTGCAGCCGGGCGGGGGCGGCAGGGTCGGATCCTTGGCCTGCTTGCCCCGCCAAAAGGACAGGAGCACCCCCAGGCAGGAGAACACGGCGAACACCGTGAGCCCCACCCGCATGCTGGCCAGGAAGGAGGGCAGGGTGCTGGGGGTGATGGTCGCATCCTGCATCAACAGCGAAAAGATGAGCGTGACGGACGTCATGCTGACCGCCATGCCGAGCGTGCGCATGGTGGCGATCATGCCCGAGGCCAGGCCGAACTGGCGCTTGGGGACGCTGCCCATGATGGCCGTGGAATTGGGCGTGATGAAAATGCCGAATCCGGCGCCGATGACCATGAGCTCGCTGGCCAAAAGCCAGATGGGCGTCTCCTGGGAGACGGTGGCGGCTGCCGTCAAAAGGCCGGCGGAACTCACGAGCATGCCGATGGTGGCGAGCTTGGCCGGCTCGACCCGGTCGGCCAGCCAGCCGGACAGCGGCGAGGCGATCACCTGCATGACCGGCTGGAAAAGCAGCACGAAGCCGGCCAGTCGCGGCGGCAGCCCCTTGGCGTATTGCAGGTAGAGGCTCATCAGAAACGTGATGCCGAAGGTGGCGGCATAGTTGCCGAGCGCCGCCAGACAGCTCAGGGTAAAAAAGCGGTTGCGCGTGAGCAGGGTCACGTCGAGCAGCGGGCAGCGGGTCCGCGTCTGCAGCCGCCAGAACACGGCCAGTCCGATCAGCCCGCCGGCCAGCATCACCGGGCCGACCGTCTCCTTGGCATGCGCCGCTCCCAGCATGAACAGGGCCACGCTGCCCGCGTAGGCGATGCCGCCGCGCCAGTCCATGCGCTCGCCGGAGGCGTTGTGCTGCTCTTCCCGCATGCCGAAAAGGCACAGGATCGTCCCCACCAGCCCGAGGGGGACGGACATGAGGAAGACGTGCCGCCAGCCGTAGTGGCCGGTGACATAGCCGCCGATGACCGGCCCCAGGGACAGGCCGGCATAGGTGCAGGCCGAGACGATGCCGATCTTCCGGCCGCGCACGCCGGCCGGATAGGCGGCCGCCACCAGGGCCAGGGAGCCCGAAAGCAGCATGGAGGCGCCGATCCCCTGCAGAAAACGCTGGAGCATGATCATGTGCACGGAGGTCGTGAAACCGAGCGAACAGGTCATGGCGGTGAAAAAGGCCAGACCGGGCAGCAAGACCCGGCGCTGCCCCACGATGTCCCCGTAGCGGCCGAACAGCAGCATGCCCATGGCCAGGGAGACGACATAGAGCTGCTCCACCAGCCCGAGCTGCATGGCCGTGGCCCCGAGGTCCCGACCCAGGGACGGCAGGGCCACCCCGACGGCGGTCAACATGAACGGGGCCATGAACTGGGCGATGCAGACGGTGGTGAGCGTGATGCCCGGCGAACCGGATAACTGGCGTGGCATGAAATTCCTCTGAGGCTGTGCGGTCGAATGACTCTTCAAGACGGGCGGGGCGAGGGCCGGAGTCAGACCCGGCTGTGGCGGGCGCAGGCCCCTTCTTTGATGAAAATTATCGATTCCGCGATGTTGGCGCACTGATCGCAAATGCGTTTGAGTCCGTGAGCGATAAAACAGACCTGTACGGCCGGTTCCACCGGCCGGGCCTCCTCCAGCATGACAGCCGCCATGTCCTTCAAGATGGCTTCGTTGCGGTCCTGGATGGCGATGGAATCCCGGCGGATGTCCCGGGCGGCCTCCGCGTTTCGCTCCGTGAAACAGCGAATGGTCCTGGCCAGGAATTCGCCGGTGATGGCGGTCAGCTCCTTGAGGCTCGGAGACGGCGGCATGGGCTGGCGCTCGGACAGCAACAATCCCCGTTTGGCAATGCCCACGGCCTGGTCCCCGATGCGCTCGACGTCACCGACGATCCGCATGCAGCCGAGGATGTAGCGCAAATCCCCGGCCACGGGCTGGTGCAGGGCCAAAAGACGCAGAATTTCCGCATCCATGTCGGATTCTATGGCGTCGATGGCCGGATCGGCGGCAATGACCGCCTCCGCCACGGCCGGGGCGCGGTCGCGGTCGAACACCGCGGCCATGGCCTTGTTCACGGCGGTTTGGGCCAGTCGCATGGCGGTCAGGGTCTCGGTGGTCAGTTTCTCAAGGTCGGTTTCGATAAGCCGTTCCATGCGACCTCTCCTCCCAAAAAGCTTCCGGGGAGCCAAACGCCTATCGCTATCCGCAACGGCAAGATCTGGCAAGAGGCCGACTCGGAGGAGCTCACCGTTTGGGCTGCGGTCTTCCCTGGCCGTCGGACTTTTTTTCCCGTAGGCTGGTCCCAACGCTCCCAGCCGGCGACAACGCGGAGGGAAAACCCGTGGCCTTTTCCCCAAGTATGGCCATCCTCGTGGTGGACGACCAGCAGCCCATGCGCAAGACCATCGCCTACATCCTGCGGCAGGCGGGGTTGAAGAACATC
>JGI2065J20421_1002170_pt1 | contig 11428 bp, 10 predicted proteins | sample Biomet5_FD_20421 | JGI IMG/M metagenome (IMG submission 20421)
CATCTACTGTCCTGTATTTTACCGCCAGCAGTCCCTCTGAATATTTAGTTGCCATTCCCAGACAGGCAGCCACGATCATCCAGAACAGCGCTCCCGGTCCTCCGGTAACCACAGCCGTCGCGACCCCTACTATGTTACCGGTGCCGACTGTGGCAGCCAGCGCCGTGCATAGGGCCGCAAAGCTGGTGACTTCCCCGGTGCCGCCCTCTTCATTATGCACCATATATCTGAGTGCCTTTCCGAGTCTGCGGAACTGGAGCACCCCGAGTCTCACAGTAAGGAATATGCCTGTTCCCATTATCATGATCAGCATCGGCACTCCCCACACCAGATTGTCGATATTGGTGAGCGCCTCCATAAATTCCTTCATTATAAATGTATCCTCCTCATTAGTTCACAAAAAATACCAAAAAATAAATAAAAGCCGATACGACGACTTCTGAAGAGATGTTTAAGCAATCCATGCTCTGTCCTTATGCCTGAGAGACCCGCCGGCATGACCGGCACTCCACCTTCGGCGTTCCCGCATCTGTTGAGATGAGGACACTCTCCAGAGAATCACAGCTGTGCATATCCAGACCTGGCCCGCATAATGACAGCCGACTATCAGATGTTATCATACATTACCGGCTTATTCAACTTTTTTATTTTCCCTGCAGATCTCACCGGCAAGCGTCCGGAACATCATATCCGGATCTACAGGTTTTGCTATATGTGCATTCATACCTGCAGCAATGCATTTCTGTTTATCTTCGCTGAATGCATCTGCCGTCATAGCTATTACAGGCACTGTCTGCGCGTCTTTCCTTCCGGAGCCGCGTATAGCCATGGCTGCCTCATAACCGTCCATTACCGGCATGCGTATATCCATCAGTATAGCATCGTAAAAATATTCGGCAGATCTTTTGTAGGCCTCTATCCCGCGCATGCCGTCTTCCGCCACTTCTACGACCATGCCTTTTCCTTCGAGCAGCGTTTTGGCGATCTCTATATTAAGAGGATGATCTTCGCACAGCAGTACATGTTTTCCGTCAAAATCGACAGCAGCGGCATCATCAGCTGCTGTATCCGGACATTTGGTGATATGGTCTTCTCTTATTGCCTCTGCAGGCAGCTCGACAATAAAGGTTGTCCCGCTTCCCAGCCTGCTCCTGACGCTTATCGTTCCGCCCATCAAATCTACCAGGCGTTTTGCTATGGCCATGCCCAGACCGCTCCCGCGTTCGGGTGATGTATCAACGCGGGCCTCCTGGGCAAACGGATTGAAGATGATCTTTTGAAATTCCTCACTCATGCCAATACCGTTATCCGTGACTTCTATACGCACCAGCATTTTCCCGTCAGGCAGCATTCTCCCCTTGGAACGATATTCTATTTTTCCGCCTTCGGCCGTGTACTTGACGGCATTGCTGAGAATGTTGAATACGATCTGATTTATGTGCATTTTATCCTGCAATGGTATATAGCCTGCGGGAATATCGATCTCAAAATCTATAGTCTGGTTTTTTTCTTCTACAAGGGGCATGATGACAGCTTCAAGATATGCTGTAAACTCATCAGGAGGGTAAGGTTCCGTGTGCAGCTTTATCTCGTCATTCTCAACTTTCGACATATCCAGGATATCGTTGATCAACCCGAGCATGAATTTAGATGAGGCATCTATCTTGGCAAGGTAATCGGCAAGCTGCTCCGATATATTCATTTTAGAAGCAATATGCGTCATGCCTATGATCCCGTTCAGCGGCGTGCGCATATCATGCGACATCCTGGAAAGGAATTTCGTTTTTGCCATATTGGCGCGTTCCGCTTCTTCAGCAGCTTTTTGCAGCTTGCTCCGGTACTCTTCTTCCTGCCTTATTATGTCATCTATATATCGATATGCCAGTACTGCACAGTTTCCGTTATGCTCTTCACTGATATCGACGAATTTCGCTTCCAGATAATGGGAAACGTCATTGTATTTTCTTTCATATCTGATTGTTACCGATTCCGATCTGCGCAGCTGTTCTGCAACGGCTGCAGGTTCAAACAGACTGCGAAATTTCTCCACTTCAGATTCCGGTATCAGATTTTCTGCACAGAAATCGATATACCCGCTGTATGTATGCTCCGTCTCCAAAAAACCGACAAGAATATAGGCGGAGCCTTCCAGAGTCCTCATCAGCTCTATACTGTCGTTTGCAAAATCTACTGAAAGAACAGCAAAGCAGTCATTGCTGAGAGCCTCTATCAGTTTGTTCAGGTACCTTGTCCTGATCATCTCATTGGATTCATTTTCGATGATGCCGAGCGTCTCTTCAGGTTCGCCGTACTCATCAAAAGCAACGGTCGTCATGGTTACATGACATCGCGCAGTGAGACTGTGATTTCTGAAAACGAACGAAGCAGTCTGCACACCAGAATCTATCCTGAAATACATCTCGTTAAATCCTGCCTGATCTTCCTTGTATACGAAATCCTCAGCAAAGCTGTACGGCATATTCTCGTAGACTTCAAGACACTGATATATCTTTCTGGCTTTCTCCGGGACCGTGATAGTTTTAGTTTTCGGAAAATAAATAAAAGTACACACGCCAGTATTATCCAGGGCGATACTCAGTCCCATAAGTTCAGATTTGTTTTTCCTCATTTTGCCGCACCATCCGCAAAAAACGCGATATATGTTATATGTTTCGCCTGGCTATAGCACAAAATATCGTTCTCAGGCAAACTTGCAGTCCATAATGCCGGTCAATATCTGCAAAACACCCTGCTCCAACAAAAAGCAGAAAGGTTCTGCCGCAAGAGATGCCTTTCTGTCTTTCTGTCAACGCTCCATCCGGCTGCTGATGCCGTCACCCTCAATCAGATAATTTATCTACCACTTTGGCGTTCTTGAGCATCATATCTTCGACCTTTTCGAGATATATGCTCTTGTAGATATTGTCTTTCCCTACATAATCTTCATAGGATTTTTTATATGTGTCCTTGAACGAGTCCTCTGTGAAGCCATATTGCTTAAGTGATTTTTTGATGTAATTCTTGTACTGTTTCTTGGTAACATCAATATTTTCCTTGTCTGCGATATAGTATATGATCTCTTCCTGCTTCACTTCCATCTTTGCATATGCCTTCGCCTGCTGATTGAACTGCTTTTCAGTGAGGCCCATCTGCTGCTTCAGATATTTTTTGAAACTCAGATTGGCCTGCTTGGCCTGATCCTTATACTGCTCCGTGAGCTGCTTCGTCACTCTTTTGACTTCGCGGTCCGGATACTTTTCATTGCCGCTTTTATCGGTTTTGACTTTGGAATCACTGTATACCTTGTTCCAGAGATATTCTTTCTGGTTATTTACTGCCGTTTCCTTTTTGGAATCGTACAGCTGCTGTTTGATCGCCTTCTTGTATTCTGCGACCGTCGACTGCGAGCTGTTCTTTTTGACGAAGTCCTCATTCAGTGTCGGCGTGATCTGTTTCTGTACGGACTCTACAGTGACCTTATATACGACTTTTTTCCCGGCCAGTTTCTTAGTACTGTAATCACTGGGGAATTTGAGGTTCAGCGTCTTAGTGGAACCTACATTCACACCTATCAGGCCTGATTCGAACCCGTTGATGAATTCGCCTGAGCCTATCGTAAGGCTGGCATCCTGTGCACTGCCGCCGTCAAATGATTTGCCGTTGACTTTGCCGTCATAGGATATAGTAACTGTATCGCCCTTCTTTACCTTGCCTGTCTTGACATCTTTGGTTTCCACAGCTGCCTTGAGATTGCTTTTTATCTTTTTGTTCACTTCTTTGTCAGTCACTTTTATCGTATATGATTTGACCTCCAGGCCCTTGTATTTTCCTACCTTGATGTACTTGCTCAGATCATATGAGCTGTACGGTTTGCATCCCGCAAATGAGAACACAACTGCGGTACATACCGCCAGCAGTATCAATACCTTCTTTTTATTCAAATCGTCCACCCCTGTTTCCGACAGTTATTTAACTGCTTCTTTGGCAGTATCACACAGCTTTGCAAAGCCCGCTTCATCATTGATAGCCATTTCAGCAAGCATTTTCCTGTTGATTTCTATGCCCGAAACCTTGAGACCGTTCATCAGCCTGCTGTAAGATATGCCGTTTACCCTTGCGCCCGCATTTATTCTTGCGATCCACATTCTTCTGTATTCTCTCTTTTTCTGTTTTCTTCCGGCATAAGCGCTCCTCAGAGATCTCATCACTGCGGGATTTGCAGCTCTGAACACCTTGCTCTTCTGCCCGTAGAAACCCTTCGCCAGCTTCAGTATTTTCTTATGTCTTTTATGTGCATTTACACCTTTTTTTACTCTTGCCATTTTGCTTCCTCCTTATTTACCCATAGAGTTTTTGATTCTTTTGAGATCTGCGCTAGTTAAAGTTGTCGCTTTTCTCAGACCTCTTTTTCTCTTTGCGCTTTTCTTGGTAAGTATATGGCCTTTGTAAGCCTTGTTCCTTTTAAGTTTTCCGGAACCAGTGAGCTTGAATCTCTTCATTGCGCCCCTGTGGGATTTCATTTTGTTTTTAGCCATTTCTATAATTCCTCCTATATATTATTTACTATTTTTCACCCTTCGGCGACAGGAACATGATGAGGCTCCTGCCTTCAAACTTGGGCTTTTTCTCGATATCAGCGACATCCCTGACTACTTCGGCAAATTTATCCATGACTTCGAATCCTCTGCTCTTGTAGTCCCGTTCTCTTCCTCTGAAGCGCAGGCTGACTTTGACTTTATCGCCGTCTTTCAGGAATTTCGAGGCGGTGTTTGCCTTGACTTGTATGTCGTGCTCTTCAATGAACGTCGACAGTCTGATCTCTTTCACCTGTGAGGTCTTCTGCTTTTTTTTCGCTTCTTTTTCCCTCTTCTGCTGATCATATCTGTACTTTCCATAGTCCAGTATCTTCGCCACCGGCGGATTCGCATTCGGTGATATCAGTACCAGATCCAGGTTTTTCTTCTCAGAAATATCCAGCGCTTCATCGCGGCTCATTATTCCCAGCTGCTCTCCGTCGCTGCTTATGACTCTGAGCTCTCTTGCCCGAATTTCTTCGTTTATCAAGCTTTCCTTACTAATGGGTTTGCACCTCCTCCAAGATAACACATTAAAAATGCGGATAACTCAGTCATCCGCATTCTCAGCACTATCATATCCGTGCAGGATCATCTCTGTTGACCCGGCAGCGCCAGCCGCCAAGGTGAGAAGCGGATACTTCTTCTTTCTATGTACCTGCATAATATATCAGTGTTTTGTTTCTGTCAACCTTTTAGATCGATTTTTTTCAGCTGGTTCTGCTTCTTTTGAGAAGCATGGCAGCAGTCAGACTGCCGCTTTCCAGAGTCCATGAAGATTGCAGTAAGCAAAAGCAGCAATTGCTTTATCATCTGCCAGTGCAAAAACGACCTCAGGTTTGTCTCCGGGGTTCAGTGCTTTTCTCTGTCCGCCCTTTTCAGTCTCCAGAAATACCCACTGGATATAATGCTCATCTGTCATAGGATGTTCAACAGAACCTACTTTAACAGTAACCTTGTCTCCGGCAACTTCGATCACCGGAACATGTTTTTCCTGAGCCGCATCTGTCGTGTTGGGAACTATCTCATCCATCTCTTCTCCGCAGCATATCATCGGTACACCGGAATCGAATATCATTCCCGCAGTATTGCCGCAGTGTCTGCATTTAAAAAATTTGTGCTCCATGTCGATTACCTCCGTATCATCATAAACATTTTTCTGCAACCTATGATACATTTTTGTATCGTTTTTCTTGTATACGATTATTATACCATGATATAATACGTTTGAAAACATAAAGGAGTCTTGCTAATGGATAAAAAAGTTATTAAAGAATTATCCCGCTGGGAGTTTTTCCCAATACTGAACAGCATCAGCGATGCCGTCTTCATAGATGACGCAGACGGATACACGGTATGGTGCAACAGCGCCTGCCGTGAGCTGTACGGCATAACGCCCGAAAAGGTAGCCGGCATGCATGTTTCGGACCTCGAAAAGCAGGGCATATTTTCACCATCAGTAGCCACACGGGTGCTGGAGGAAAAAAAACAGTCTACAATAATACATAAAAACAGCAACGGGCACAAACTGCTGTCGACCGGGACTCCCATCTTTGACGACGAAGGCAATATCACAAAAGTGATCACCACTTCAAGAGACATCACCGAGCTCAGTACGCTGCAGAACAAACTGCAGACAGTCCAGGGCACTCTTGATGACATAAAAAGCTTTGATAAATTCTCAAATGAGGGCATCATCGCCAGCAGCCACTCCATGTTCAATGTGCTCCAGATGGTGAAGCGGCTCGCGCTGGTAGATTCCACTGTTCTGATAACAGGCGAATCAGGCGTCGGCAAAAGCGTCGTTGCAGAACTGCTGCATAAAAACGGAGATCGCCGCGACAGTCCATTTATAACTGTGAACTGCGGCGCTATACCGGAAAATCTTATAGAATCGGAACTCTTCGGATACGAAAAGGGAGCGTTCACAGGTGCACGCTCCGACGGCAAAACAGGACTGTTCGAAGCAGCTGATACCGGTACGATCTTTCTGGATGAGATATCCGAACTGCCCTTCAATCTGCAGGTCAAACTCCTGCAGGTCATACAGGAACGCGTTATCACACGTATAGGCGGAGTCAGCAAAGTGCCTATCGATGTCAGGATCATTTCCGCCACCAACCGCGATCTTCATGAGCTGGTGGAGAAAAACCAGTTCAGAGAAGACCTTTACTACAGACTGAATGTCGTGCCTATCAATGTTCCTCCCCTGCGTGAACGCCCGGAAGATATATTGCCCCTGCTGCAGCAGAATCTCGATAAATACAACAAACGATACGGACAGAACAAGAAATTCGACCCCAATGCCCTGGCTGTTCTTCTTAAATTCAACTGGCCAGGAAACATCAGAGAACTGCAGAATATCGTCGAACGCCTGGTGCTGACGACCAGCAACGATTACATCACCATCGACAACCTCCCTGTTTTTCTTACAGAAGAGGAACAGAAAACGGCAGACATGGATAAGATCATCAGCGGCGGGAAAAATGTTTCGCTGTCTGCGGCACTGAATACTGCCGAAAAAGAGATACTCAAGACAGCCATGGACAAATACGGCTCGACAAGATCTATGGCACGGGCCCTGAAAGTAAGCCAGCCTACTATTGTAAGAAAGCTGCACAAATATGGGCTCTCAAGCTCTGATACATAAATGCATCGGTGATTCTTTTTTGAATCACGTTCGGCAAACTGCTGCTTCCAACTCATTTTCGTGTTTGTATACAATTATACTTTCTGTTGATACAATTATGTATCAACAGCCGTGTGAATTCTGCCGTTTTCCAGATGCACGCCGATAATGATTTCTTTGCACTTTTCTCTTTATTACTTTATTTTCTATTGAAATTTCAACGAATTTTAGCAATGATCTCTGTTTGTATTTTTTTTATGCAATTAATCAGATTGTTTTAAGGTTTTGGCACGATAATTGCTTTATATTAGTTGTGCAGCCATAAGGCTGTACTCTATATCACAATAGATAAATTATTTATTTTTTAAGGAGGAGAAAACAAAATGGCAAACTCACAGGAATATGTAGCAGGATTAGTTGAAAAGGCTAGAAAAGCTCAGGCTGTTGCCGAGAACTTCACTCAGGAAGACTGCGAACTTCTGACAGGTGCGATCGCATACGGTCTCACAAAACCCGAACTGGCAAGAAAATGGGCAGAGCTGCTCGTTGAAGAAGGCAAGATGGGTATCGTAGAAGACAAGATCGGCAAGATCTACGGAAAAGTTAAGGGCGCTTACAAGCAGATGAAGGGCAAACAGTCCGTTGGAATGCTGAACAAAGACGAAGACACCGGTATGGAAGAATGGGCTAAGCCGATGGGCGTTGTATGCGGAATCATGCCTATCACAAACGGCGAAGCTACACCTATCGTTAAGTCAATGATGGCTCTGAAGACAAGAAATGCAATGATACTTGCACCCCATCCGAGAGCAAAGAACACAAACCTTCAGATCGTTACAGAGATCAGAAGAATCATAAAGAAGCTCGGATATCCGGAAGACCTTATCCAGACAGTAGAGCCGGCAATGGTTACTATCGAAACATCAGCAGAACTGATGAAACAGGTTGACTTCATCCTGGCAACAGGCGGCGAAGGACTTGTTACTCAGGCTTACTCCTCCGGCACACCGGCTATCGGCGTTGGCGTTGGTAACTGCGTATCAGTAATCGATGGAACAAGACCGATGAAAGACACAGTAGCTGACATCATCAAATCAAAGATATTCGACAACGCAACATCATGCTCAACAGAAAACAACATCGTTATTTTCGAAAGCGTATATGATGAGTTCGTAAAAGAATTCGAAGCACAGGGCGCTGCAGTATTCAAAGAAGGATCAAAAGAAAAGGAAAAACTGCAGAAGGCAATGTGGCCGAACACACCTAACGATCACGTTATCAACAGAGCTATCGTAGCACAGCCTGCAACAGAGATCGCTAAGATCGCAGGACTGGATGTTCCGGCTGGCACAAAGGTTCTGGCTGCTGAAGAATTCGGCGGATTCGGACTTGCTCACCCGTTCACAGGCGAAAAGCTTTCACCGGTTTCCGGACTGATCAAATGCAAAGACGACATCAATGATGCTCTGGCTAAGATCATAGGCTGCCTGGACTACATGGGCAAAGGCCACAGCTGCGGTATCCACACAACAAAGAGAGAGAACGTTGACCTGCTGTCAGCAAAGGTTCCTGTAACAAAGGTAGTTGTAAATCAGCCTCAGTGCCTGACCAACTCCGGTGGCTGGAACTGCGGATTCCCTGTAACGATGTCCCTCGGATGCGGAACATGGGGCGGCAACAGCGTATCTCACAATGCTACATGGAAAGACCTGCTCAACTTCACATATACTTCAAGGGCTATCCCCAACTGGCAGCCTAAGGACGAAGTACTGTTTGACGCAGATACAGTAGCAAAGGTAGACAAATAGAACAAACTGATATTGAGGGCAGCAGCTCTGCCCTCTCTATTTCAAATTAATAATACAAAGGAGAAATATAATGTCAGATATCAAAAGCAAAAGCTTGAAGTACAACATGCATTCATGGAGTGCTCAGGGTAAAATCAATCCTTTAGTAATAACAAAGGCTGAAGGAATCTATTTCTGGGACGAAGACGGCAACAAATATGCCGATATGTCTTCACAGCTGGTAAACTCGAACCTCGGTCACGGCAACAAAGCTCTGATTGCAGCAATCAAAGATCAGGCTGAGAAACTGCCGTTCATTGGACCTGGTTATGCATGTGATGTAAGATCAGATGCTGCAGAAGCTATCGCAAATCTGTCAGGCCTCAAGGGCGCAAAGGTGTTTTTCGTAAATGCCGGTGCAGAAGCAAACGAAAACGCTATCAAAATAGCTAAACAGTACACAGGAAAATGGAAGATCCTTTCCATGCAGAGATGCTACCACGGTTCTACTGCTGCTGCAGGAAACCTTACAGGCGAGCCCAGACATTTCGCAAATGAGCCTGGTCCTGCAGGACATGCTCATTTCGAAGGACCCTATCCATACTATGCTCCCAAAGAAGTTTCACTGAAGAACGATGACGAGATCGCTGATTACTATCTCGACCTCCTTCAGAGAGTTATCAATACTGAAGGCGCACAGAACATCGCTGCTATCGTTATGGAATCTATCGTAGGTTCAAACGGTATCCTTATCCCGCCCGCAAAATACATGCAGGGTGTAAGAAAGATCTGTACAGATAACAATATCTGCATGGTATGCGACGAAGTAATGGCTGGATTCTACAGAACAGGAAAAGCTTTCGCATTCCAGAACTTCGGAATCGAACCTGACCTGATTTCATTTGCAAAGGGCGCAACCTGCGGATACACACAGCTGGGCGGCGTTATCCTGAGCGAGAAGATAGCTCATCACTTTGATGACACTCAGATGGTATGCGGAATGACTTACAGTGCTCATCCGATGGGTTGTGCTGTAACATGTGCTGCAATCAAAGAATACAAAGACAGAGATATCGAAGGAAACGTAGCTAAAGTCGGCAAAGTACTGGCAGACATCGAAGATGACCTCGCTAAAAAGCATAAATGCGTAGGCGAAGTTCGTCACATCGGACTGTTCACAGGTATCGAGCTCGTAAAGGCTCCTCATGTACCTATCGTACCTTACGGCAGCGATCCCGAAGGTCTCATGGCTAAGATCGTTGGCATGCTGAAAAAGGAAGGCTTCTCGACATATTCGCATGAAGCTGTTCTTATCGTAGCTCCTCCGCTCATCATCACTGAAGATGAAGTCAAAGAGCAGATGAAGATAATGGACAAAGTCCTCGATTCAGTAGACAAGATGATCTAATTTTCCATTGTGAAATAGAGATATCTTACAAAGACGTCTCCGGCAGATGCCGGAGACGTCTTTACATTGTAATGACGAGTATTCTTTGCTATAATAATGTGTGTGCATTCAACATCAAGGTGCCGCATCAGCATATGATGCCGTACCGGAGAGCAGGCAAAAACAACGCATGAGAAAAAACATCAAACATGTTAAGACATATATATTCGTATTTGCAATAATGGTCTCGGTAACGCTCATACTGTCAGGCTGCTCTGCCAAAAACAGCAGCATCGGCAGTTCGAAGCCGCTCGAGGGCATGACGCTTACTGTTGCCATCAATTCCAGCAGCGACAACCAAAAAGTGCTTCACGACATGCTGAAACAGTATGGCGAAAACACGGGTGTGAAAATAAAATTTTCGATAAGCTCTGACAACGGATCTGCGGCGCGATTCAGCTCCGGCAGCGGCCCTGATGTCTATGCCGGAAGTTTCCATGATGTCGATGCTAAATATAAAAAAGGATGGCTGTACGATTTCAAGGATCTGTACTCAGAAAAAAACCGATATGATCCTGCGAACTACTGGCAAAGTTCGCTTCCCGATGCCGTACTTGACTATATGACCGCATCCGAACAGTCTTCCGGCGTAGCCGGATACCCTGCTTCAGCCGACGTAGTGCGGATATATTATAATAAAAGCATATTCGATGATGCCGGCCTTAACGTACCAAAGACATGGAATGATTTTATAAAAACATGCCGGATATTAAAGGGCCGCGGTGTCACACCCTTTGCCTTCCCGAACGGATCACCGGCAGATATGCCGTGGACCTGGTTCAATGAATCCATTACTTCACAGCTCAATAACGGTTTTGTAAACCCTGCCGATATTTCCGGCAACGGATATGTCGAACAGAACGAAGCCGCCAAAGCATACGACAGAGGAGATCTTGATTTTACCAGTACAAATATACTCAGGGGATATTCTCTCATGAAGGAATTCTCAAGATACTGGGAACCGTCATACAATAATGTGAACACCGAAGAT
>JGI2065J20421_1002171_pt1 | contig 11427 bp, 9 predicted proteins | sample Biomet5_FD_20421 | JGI IMG/M metagenome (IMG submission 20421)
TTGATGAGCCGATCGGCAGGAGCCGCAGCAACAGACTCAGGCAGGCTGTCGGAGGCCTGAATGAGAAAGAGGCGGTCACGCATTACAAGGTGCTGGAAAGACTGGGGAAATATACTTTTCTCGAACTGCGTCTCGAGACGGGAAGGACTCATCAGATCAGAGTACATATGACATACATCAATCATCCGCTCCTCGGGGACGGCGTTTACGGACCGGTCAAGAATCCGTTCGGCGTTGAGGGACAGCTGCTGCATGCATATCTCCTTGGGTTCATCCATCCGACAACGGGAAAGTACATGGAATTCAGGGCGGATCTGCCGGCCGAATTCGCCGGGGTGCTGAACAGACTGAGGACGGCAGGATAATAACGGGAAAACCGGAACACGGAGGAAAAGATGCCAAGGAAAAGCATAGGTGCAGGAACGCTGGAATCGCCGCTGCCGGCGGTAATGGTCACCTGCGGTGATATAGAAGGAAAGAGAAACATAATTACGGTCGCCTGGACGGGAATAATCAATTCGGAGCCGCCGATGTGCTATGTTTCCGTGAGGCGGGAGCGCTTCAGTCATGACATGATCAGGGAATCAGGAGAGTTCGTGATCAACCTCGTATCCAAGGAACTCACGCGTGCGATGGACTGGTGCGGCGTGAGATCGGGACGCGATTTCGACAAATTCGCAGAGACCGGGCTGACCCCGGTGCCGTCGGAGAAAGTGAAATGCCCTTCGATCGAAGAGAGTCCGATAAGTCTGGAATGTCGCGTAAAAGACATTAAGGAAATGCCTACGCATGATATGTTCATGGCAGAAATAGTCAATGTGACCGTGGATGAGAAACTCGTGTCGGGCAGCGGCAAAGTCGATTTTGAAAAAGCGCAGCTCATCGCGTCAGTGCACGGAGGGTATTACGGGCTCGAACCGGATCCTCTCGGCAGATTCGGTTTCTCGGTAATGAAGCCGAAGACGAAGAAGCGCATCGAAAAGCAGAAAAGCGCCGAAAGACGGAACAGGACGAGACGCAGAAAATAACGGAACAAAGACAATTAAAACAGCAGGATCTTTATACGATCCTGCTTAATTATTTCATGCCGGATATTAAACCCTTCTCCCTGTCGTTATCACAAGTCCGGACCGTCGTCTCATAAGTTTCCTACAACATAATTGATACATTCTTCGCATATATATCCATTCATAAAATGAACAATATTTTCTGTTCTTCCGCAGAGAGTGCATTTTCTGCCTCCGCCAGTATCAGCATGATTCATTACATTACCTCCATCAGAAACCGACTAAGGAGCTTGGCGTTTTTCGTACCCGGTAATTCAAGTATATCCGACTGCAATTTATTCACAATAGTAAGTGGTTTTAATGACGAAAGAAGTGCGAAAAGCGGCTGATATAGTTTTTATTTATCCTTTATCAGCGGATCCGGACGCTTCGGAGTCACATATACCGTACGGTTGTCGGTGAAAATGACCATACCGGGTTTTGCGCCGTTAGGCTTTTTTACATACCGCACCTCGGTATAGTCGACAGGGACATTTTCTGAAGAACGGCCCTTGCTGTGATATGCTGCTATGGCTGCTGCTTCGAATACTGCAGAATCGCTCGGCGCTTTTCCGTGTGTGAACAGAATAACATGTGATCCGGGAATATCTTTTGTGTGGAACCATATGTCATTGCGGCCGGCAGTTCTGAATGTCAGATAATCGTTTTCCCTGTTGTTTCTTCCCGCGAGGACATCGCAGCCGTCGGAAGTCATATAATGAAAGGGCTGCGGTTTTTCTTTTTTCCTCGGACCGCGCTGCTTGTGTCTGCGTACGTATCCGGATTCTTCAAGTTCTTCACGGATGCGGTCTATTTCCTCAGTCGTCTGCGCATTCTCGATAAAAGATTCTACAGATTCAAGATAGGCTATATTGCTGTCGGTTTCTGCCAGTTGTATTTTCTTTTCCTTGACAGCCGTTTTGGCCTTGGCGTATTTCTTGAAATATATCTGGGCGTTTTTTGAAGGTGCAAACCTCTCGTCCAGAGGAATAGCGATCTCAGTGCCGTCGTAATAATTCACAACAACAGCTTCTCTGTCACCGGTTTTGAAAAGATGAAGATTTGCTGTCAGAAGTTCGCCGTACAGTCTGTACTTATCAGAGTTTTCAGCTTTCAGAAGATCTTCGGAAAGCCGCTGTTTTTTGAGCCGCTGCTTTTTCAGAGCTTTGCCGACAGCCGCGGTCATGGCCGATGCTTTCTGCTTTACACGGCTGGATGCACTGCGGTTCCGGTAGTAATACTCTGCTGCGCTGCTCACAGTTTCGAAAGGTATTCGGGTATATTCTTTTTCATATTCAGGGATCCCGACAACGTGAAAATCTTTCGGGGTGCCGTCGTCGTCAGAATATACCGCGCAGTCGAGACGGCCGGACATTACTGCAGCGTCCATCGCGCGGAGACGTCCGTATACATCATCTGCACAGGAATCATCTGCTCCTGCGAGGGTCCTGGCGATCAGCGGGGAAATCCCCATTATGTCTGCGAGCAGGATATCTGCGAGAGGAAGGCCTCCGGTTTCTGAGGCCAGACAGCATGCTTCTATGTCTCTGAGACTGACTTCGGTATAAGGAATTTTTTTCTGCTCCGGCGGATATTCGTAGATCTGTCCGGGCAGGATCTGGCGTACACGGTCCATGTCGAATGATATTCTTTTGATACTGTCGATTATTTTTGAATCTTTCATGTCGACGAGGACGATGTTGCTGTATTTGCCCATGATCTCAACGATGAGTTTCCGGCTTACGCTGTATCCGAGCTCATCGCGTGTGTCAAATTCAACTTCGATTATCCGCTCGATATCTTTCTGGGTGACGGACACTATGCGTCCGCCCTGCAGATGTTTTCTCAGCAGCATGCAGAAGCCCGGAGGATTTACCGGGTTGTCATATTCATCCGCAGTAATGAATATTCCTGCGTGTGAGTTGTTTGAAGATGCGTAGAAACGTACTTTCCCGCTTCCGGTGCGTACGGAAAATATCAGCTCGTCTTTTTCGGGCTGGTATATTTTTTCCACACGTCCTCCTGCGAGGATCGTATTTAGTTCGCGGGCAAGCGCCCGGACGGCGATTCCGTCAAATGCCATGGAAATCATTCCCTTCCTTTGTGGTCTTTGTGATATAATCAATATATTATCATAAATTATTGATATAAAGGAGAAAATTGTATGATAAAAAGTATGACAGGATTCGGCAGAGGCGAGTACTCTGACGGAAAACGCAATTTCACGGTAGAGGTGAAATCAGTTAATCATCGTTACAGCGATATCTATGTGAAGATGCCGAGACGCTATTCATTTGCAGAGGATATGGTCAAGAATATCGCCAAGGAGTATATCAGCAGAGGCAAGACAGAGATCAGCATCATGGTCGAAAATATTACTGAGGACGATATGGAGATAAGGCTCAATGAACCGGCTGCCGAGCAGTATATCAACAATCTGCAGAAGCTGAAGGAAAAGTACGGACTGTACGGAGAAGTATCTCTCGAGCTTATTGCCGGGATGCCCGATGTCATTAAATCGATCCCGAGCATAGAGGACGAGGCTGAGATTTCGGAGGCTATTGAGAAAGCGCTGCGCGCGGCGCTGGATATGCATGATAAAATGAGGACTGTCGAAGGACAGAAACTTGCGGAAGATCTGGATATGAGAGCAGATCTCGTCAGCGGTTATGTTGGGAAAATCAAAGAGAGAGCTCCGCAGCTCGGAAAAGAATATGCAGACAATCTCAGGACGAGGATAGCTGAGCTTGTCGACGGTACGATAGATGTGCCTGAAGACAGGATACTGCTCGAAGCTGCGATATTTGCGGATAAAGCAAGTATTACCGAAGAACTCGTAAGGCTGGGAAGTCATATTTCACAGCTCCACAGTATTCTCGCCTCCGGCGGAACGACAGGCAAGAAGCTCGATTTCCTTGTGCAGGAGATGAACAGAGAGGCAAATACTATAGGAGCAAAGGCAAATGATCTGGACATTACGAAATATATGCTGGAGATCAAGGCGGAGGTGGAAAAGATCCGCGAGCAGGTACAGAATATTGAGTAAACTCAGGCAGCATTGACAAGAGCGCGTTTTAGTGTTTAACTTGAATATATAATAATAAGTATTGACAGGGGAGCTTGTATAGCAGGCTGAGAGGAAGTAATCAAACTTCGATCCTAATAACCTGATTCGGATAATGCCGGCGTAGGGAGTGAAGTATTTGCACATATGCATTTTTGCGGAGACTGCCGTCAGGTTACTCTCCGCTTTTATATTGCTCCGGAAAGAAAGGTGCATGATGCAGTATTCAACTCAAATGGAAGCAGCAAAAAAAGGAATAGTGACGGACCAGATGAAGATCGTGGCTGAAAAGGAAGGAATCGGTGCAGATGTTCTAATGCGTTCGGTCGCGGAAGGAAAGACGGTCATTCCGTGCAACAGACTGCACACTGCTATTTCGCCGAATGGTATCGGCAGCAGTCTCAGGACCAAGATAAATGTAAATCTGGGGACATCGCGTGATTCGGCGGACCTGGATATGGAAATGGAAAAAGTACAGAGCGCGGTCGATATGGGTGCTGAAGCTATCATGGATCTAAGTTCATACGGCGATACGAGAAAATTCAGAAGGATGCTGACGGAGAAATGTCCGGCGGTAATAGGTACGGTACCTATATATGACGCGGTTGTGTATTACAATAAGCCGTTAAAAGAAATCACCTCAAATGAGTGGATGGATATCGTGAGGATGCATGCCGAGGACGGTGTGGATTTCATGACGATACATTGCGGAATGAACAGAGAAAATGCGGCAAAGTTTATGAAAGCAAAAAGAAAGATGAATATCGTGTCACGCGGAGGGTCGATAATTTTCGCCTGGATGGAAATGACAGGGAACGAGAATCCTTATTATGAGCATTTTGACGAACTGCTGGAAATATGCCGTAAATACGACATTACACTGAGCCTCGGAGATGCATGCAGACCGGGATGCCTGGCGGACGGAACGGATCAGACACAGATCCAGGAACTCATTACACTCGGAAGACTTACGGAGCGTGCCTGGGACAAGGATGTTCAGGTCATGATCGAAGGACCGGGACATATGCCGCTGACGCAGATCGGGCCTAATATGGAAATTGAAAAAACGATATGCCACGGCGCGCCGTTCTATGTGCTGGGACCTATAGTGACCGACATCGCACCGGGATATGATCATATTACTGCGGCCATTGGCGGGGCTGTTGCTGCAGCCTGCGGGGCGTCGTTTCTCTGCTATGTTACGCCGGCCGAACACCTCAAACTGCCGGATGTGGATGACGTAAAAGAAGGAATCACAGCGGCGAAGATCGCGGCGCATGCGGGAGATATTGCCAGAGGAATACCGGGATCGCGCAGGCGCGACGATGAGATGAGCGAGGCCAGGAGAAATCTTGACTGGGACAAGATGTTCGAGCTGGCGATAGATCCTGAAAAGGCCAGAAGATACCGGGCGTCATCCGTACCTGAAAAAGAAGATACTTGCAGTATGTGCGGCAATTTCTGTGCGGTAAGGAATGTAAACCGGATACTCAGCGGTGAGATCGTATCGATCTTTGACGAGTAAGCAGACAATAGAATAGGTGCGCTTGAACTGTTGTGCGAATAATGATATAATATCTCGGATTGAAAGGAGCCGGGTGCATATGCATAGAGGTCGTCTGCTTGTCATTTCGGGACCTTCGGGTGTCGGCAAGGGCAGTATTTGCAAAAAGGTCATTGAGAAAAAGAAGGATGATGTGGAGTATTCCATATCCATGACAACGAGACCGCCGAGAGAAGGCGAGGTCGATGGTGAAAATTACTTTTTCGTGACGACTGAAGAGTTCAAAAAGAAAATCGTCGATGGTGAAAATTACTTTTTCGTGACGACTGAAGAGTTCAAAAAGAAAATCGAGGAGAACGGATTCCTTGAGCATGCAAGAGTATTCAAAAACTATTACGGAACGCCGAGGGCAAATGTAATGGAGAAACTCAAAGCAGGAAGGGATGTGATTCTGGAAATAGACATTCAGGGTGCCATGAACATCAAGAAAGCTTATCCGGAAGGTATATTTATCTTTATTCTGCCGCCGTCTATGGCGGAACTCAGAAAACGGATAACCGGACGCGGCACTGAAAGTGAAAGTGTGATAGAACTCCGGCTCGGTGAAGCACTGAAGGAAATATCATATCTGGACAAGTACGATTACTGTGTGGTCAACGAAGACCTGGACGAAGCCGCAGAGAATGTGATTGCGATCATTACTGCGGAACATTCAAAAGTAACGGAGAATATCTATGATATGATCGATAAGTATAAGGAGGAAATTTAAAATGATGCTATATCCATCGATCAATGAGATCAGAAAAAAAGCTGACAGCAGATATACGCTGGTAATACTTGCAGCTAAAAGAGCGAGAGACATCATTGACGGAAAACCTATTCTGACCGAGGACGGAGATCCGGAAAAGCCTGTTTCGGTCGCGGCAAATGAAATCGATGAAGACTACATAACCTATAAAAGGGCAGAGTAGCATTTGAAAATCAAAAAAATTGCGCGTACACATATGTGCATACGCAATTTTTTGTTATATCGGAATATTTGAGGAGATATCGATGTGAGTGAAATGGCAAAACAGCGGCGGTGCAGGCTTTCTCCGGTCGGGAACAGACTGTACCTGTTTGTCGGAGCAGGCAGTGATATACACAGGATCTGCCCGGAACATATTCTGTACTGCATGCAGAACAACAAGAAAATCGAATTGTATTACCTTGAAGACGGAGAAAACAAATGCCTGAAGGCCCGCGGGAAAATGTGCGATCTTGCAGAGGAACTGAGCAGGTTCGGACGGTACCCGGCATTTTATCTCTGCCATTCTTACTGCCTGGTAAATTTTGCCGGGATCAAAAAAATCAGCGGTGAAACGGTGTTGTTTGAAGGCGGAATGACTATGACTGCAGGTGTCAATCAGATGCGCGCGCTCCGGAAAGCTTTCAGAGACTGGGTGAGGAACGAATAGCTAAAAAAACCTTGCAAAATCAACAGTTATATAGTATTATATTTGTCGGTGCCCGCATTTGGGCGCCGACAGTTCAAATTCACACACCGGGCCTGTCATGGGTGGTGCCGTTTCATCGGTTCCCGTGATCAAAAGCATCGGTGGAAGGTAAAAAACCAGGAGGAAAAAGAATATGGCAGTAGTTTCAATGAAACAGTTGTTGGAAGCAGGCGTCCATTTTGGACATCAGACAAGAAGATGGAACCCTAAGATGGCTCCGTACATCTTTACCGAGAGAAACGGTATCTACATTATCGATCTTCAGAAGACAGTAAAACTTATCGACCAGGCTTATGCATTCATGAAGGATGTCGCTGCAAGCGGCAGACCTATCCTTTTCGTAGGGACGAAGAAGCAGGCTCAGGCGGCGATCGCAGATGAAGCGAAGAGATGCGGACAGTTCTATGTCAACCAGAGATGGCTCGGCGGCATGCTCACAAACTACAAGACTATTTCAAAGAGAATCAAGAGACTGAACGATATCAGCATGATGGCTGAAGACGGCACATTTGAGAAGCTTTCAAAGAAGGAAGTCCTTTCGCTTCGCCGTGAAGCTGAGAAACTGGAAAAGTTCCTCGGCGGCATCAAGGACATGCACGGAATGCCGGCAGCTATGTTCGTAGTTGACCCTAAGAAAGAAAGAATCGCTGTTAAAGAAGCAAGGATCCTCGGGATCCCTGTTATCGGCATCGTAGATACAAACTGCGATCCTGACGACGTGGATTACATTATTCCGGCAAACGATGATGCTATCAGAGCAGTCAAGCTGATCGCGGGTTCAATGGCTGATGCAGTCATCGAAGCTAATCAGGGCGAAGCATATGACGAGGCTCCTGAAGAGGTATCGGAAGAAGCAGCAGCGGCTGATGCTGAAGCAGCAGAAGAAGCAGCGGCGCCGGTAGAGGCCGCAACAGAAGAGGAAGCTTAATTCGGATATAATAGGAGGAAATGCACTATGGCTATTACAGCACAGCAGGTTAAAGAACTGCGCGAAATAACAGGCGCAGGTATGATGGACTGCAAAAAAGCTCTTGAAGAGGCTGATGCAGATATAGATAAGGCTATCGAGGTCCTGAGAGAAAAAGGACTTTCCAAGGTCAAGAAAAAAGAGGGCAGGATCGCCGCAGAAGGACTGGCTAAATTTGCTATTGCAGCGGACGGAAAATCGGCAGCCGCAGTTGAAGTCAATTCAGAAACTGACTTCGTGGCCAAGAACCAGGAATTCATCGATTTCGTGGAAGGACTGGCGAAGCTCGCTCTTGATAACGATGCGGCAGATATGGATGCATTCAAAGCTCTGGACTTCGGACCGGACGGAACAGTTGATGAAACTCTCACACAGAAGATCTCCAAGATCGGCGAGAACATGAACATCAGAAGATTCGAGAAAGTCGCTGAAGAGGGAGTTGTTTATTCGGGATATCTCCATAACCAGGGCAAGATCGCAGTGCTCGTGGGGATAAGAACAGAAGCTTCTGCAGAAGAAGCGGCAACAGTCGGCAAAGACGTAGCTATGCAGGTAGCTTCGATGAAACCTGAGTTCCTTGACGAGAGTCAGGTCGACCAGGCGTATCTTGATCACGAAAAGGAAATCCTGAAGCAGGAAGTCCTGAACGAAGGCAAGAAACCTGAGATGGCTGACAGGATCGTTGAAGGCAAGATCAAGAAAGAACTCAAAGAGGTCTGCCTCGTTGATCAGAAGTTCGTAAAGGATAATGATGTGACGATCGAAGAGTATGTTGCAAATTCGGGCAAAGCCATCGGCAAAGACATGAAGGTCGCTTCGTATATTCGTTATGAAGTCGGCGAAGGCATCGAAAAGAGACAGGACGATTTTGCTGCAGAAGTAGCTGCACAGGCAGAGTAAAATAATCACGTAAATATAACTGCGCATCGGAAAATTTTATTACCGATGCGCAGTTTTTATATTCTTTATGTTATGCGAATGTGATAATATGTTAATATAGCTGAAGAGAGAGGGCAGTACTAAATGAGGCATTGGAGCAGAGAAGTCATAGAGAGATTCCTTATGCATAAATCTGTAGTACTGGCAGCGGCGGTGTTATTCGCGGCCGCATTTTTTGCTGCGGTCTTTGTCAACAGCACCGGGGATATAAGTGTCTCCGGACATAAGATATCATGTTCATATGCGCTGGAAACCGTTGTACTGGCGAACGGCGATTCAGTAATAAACGATAATGCCCAGGCGATAACCTGCACGGACAGAAAAGGCAATCTGAAATACCGGAAGGTCGTTAAAAAGAGCCAGCTGATTTCGGGAATAACCACAGACGATGACAATAACATTTACGCGTATCTTTCCAATACAAAGCAGGGCGGAGATCTGATGGTAAGCGATGAGATATGCAGGTACAGTATGAACGGGAAGAAGCGTACTGTGCTGTACACGATAGACTATACCGATAACGGAAAAGAAATTTACGGACACACTTCGCCTCTGAGATATGAGAACGGTTATATCTATTTTACAGGATACAAAAAGAACGTTGCCGAGATATTCAAAATAAACGCTGTGAACGGCAAAACCGTGAAAGTGGGAGAACTGCACTACTCGTCGCCGTATCTCTATCAGGACATTGATTATCATGCGGACGGAGTGTATTACTATGTAAAGTCTACAGGTGAAATCGGGAAGGGCCGGATCAACGGAAGAGAGCAAGTACTTTATTATGAAAAATTCTCTATTTCCGATGAGTCCGGTTTCAGACCGTTTTATATCCGCACTTCGGGGGATGCTGTATATGTGCTGGACTACTGGGGAGGAAATGTATTTCAGATCAAAGACGGAAGCCTGAAAATCCCGGAGGTCAGAGGCGAAACAGGATTGTTTTCTGACAGCGCATCGGAACTGTCTGCATGTGGAAAAGGCATATGCGGCATTTCCAACGGTCAGCCGTGGTACATCGACGGCGGTAAACTTAAAAAACTCCCTTCATATGCCAGGGTGTCGTTCGTGCGTGCGGCCGGAACGAAGCTGGTGATGTTATCGGCAAAGATCGCGATCCCGTTTATGATACTGGATTTTGTATTTCTGCTGTTCCTGGCGCTGTTCCTGACATTTGTACGCGGGAAAAAGATTTTCTGGAAACTGATGATGACAAATATAATTATTGCTGTCGTCTTTGCAGGAAGCATGTATTTTGTCGTGAGCAATGAGTATGATACATTCAGGTCGCAGTCTAAAGAGACGCAGCAGGAACTCGTAAGAGTCGCATCGGGGAACATAGATCCGGCGGATCTGGAAAAAGCTGCGGACAGCTCGTTCTTCAATTCAAAGAATTACCGCAGAATAACGAACACGATCATCAGGGATTTTCATATGTATCAGGTGAGTTCGGATACAGCTGCAGTTGTAATGGTGCCTGACAAAAACAATGATAAATCATACTATATTGCATCCAACAGAGGCTTCGGGGAACTGCTCGGTTCAAACAGCACCTTTGATGATCTGACCGGGGAAATCACTTATAAAAACAGGTATGTGACTAAAGAGTCCGATAATAAAATTATTTCCTGCGCGGGAATATTCGACAGCAGCGGGAAAACAGCAGGGTATCTCTGTGTATTCATACAGTCCAAAAATGTCAATGACAGTTTCTTCAATATGTGGTCGGTGCCGATGATGCTGGGCTGGCTTATGTTTACGCTGATAATAATCTTTTTCTCTTCAAGAGGGACTTCCAGAGTTATTTCGAGGATATCACAGTCCATACAAGAGATTTCCGAAGGTAATTTCGATACAAGGCTGAATGATCTGCCGAATGATGAGATCGGTGATATAGGGAAAAGCGTCAATGCCATGGCCGGTAATATAGAAAGTCTCATCCGCGAGAATGACAGGAGAGGTCTGGCGATAAGAAAGAGCCAGGAGGAGGTGCTCGTTTCACTCGCCAGTATTACAGAGGAGAAATCGGGGCAGACGGGAGCGCATGTAAAACGCGTGGCCGAATATGTCAGGATACTTGCAAGTGACCTGGGGTATGCGGGGAATGAGCTGTCTTACCTCTGTACTGCTGCTATGCTGCATGATATCGGCAAGCTCATGGTGCCGAACGAGATACTTGAAAAACCGGCGGGCCTTTCACCGGAAGAGTATGAGATCATGAAGCGTCATACTCAGGACGGCGAAAAGCTGATTGCAAATGCACCGGGAAGGATCATGGAATATGCGAGGATAATTGCCCTTGAGCATCATGAAAGATGGGACGGAACAGGATATAACGAAGGTCTTGCGGGTGAAGAAATACATATTGAAGCACGTATGACTGCACTTGCAGATGTATTCGATGCTCTTGT
>JGI2065J20421_1002179_pt1 | contig 11382 bp, 6 predicted proteins | sample Biomet5_FD_20421 | JGI IMG/M metagenome (IMG submission 20421)
ATTCAAGCTAGAATACATAACTCGGAAGGGAAAAGAGGCACCCCCTTGTGGGGGGCCGAATTTTGGTATAACATTACAAAAAGGATAGGAGGAAGACAGAAGATGAAAGCTCTTATTTTTCCGTTGCTTATGGCCCTGGCCCTGATTACCGGCTGCAAGGGGACCGAAGAGAAACCGGCCCAGACGCAGTCGCAACAGCAAAAGCAAACCGCCCCGGCCCCGGCCGCGACTCAGGCTCCGGCCCCGGCTGCAGCCCCGGCTCCGGCCGCGACTCCGGCTCCGGCCCCGGCGCCGGCTAATTCGGCCAAGTAAGGGCCTTGCATCGGCTGGATTCCGCCGGGGATGGTGTTTTTCCCCTGGGGCGCCCCCTTTTGGGGGGAGTCGTTGTGGCGGAGTCCAAAGCTCTTTCAGAGCCCCTCGGAGGGAAAACTTCCGGGGGGCTTTTTGACGCCGGATTTTGGCCGGGCCCGCAACGTCCCGCTCAGGCCCGGGCGCCGGCCGCGAATCCCGAGGCGAACGCCCAGTGCAGGTTGAATCCCCCCAGCCGACCGGTCACGTCGAGCAGCTCGCCGATCACGTAGAGGCCGGGCACGCCCGTTGCCTCCAGGGTTTTTGAGGATATTTCCCCGGTCGCCACACCGCCCCTGGTCACTTCGGCCTTGGCCCAGCCTTCGGTTCCGGCCGGCGCGAAGGGGAAGGCGGCCAGTCGTCCGGCCAGCGCGCGGCGGCGTTTCGGGGACAGCCCGGCCACCGGCCCGGAGACGTCGAGCAGCCGGCACAGGGCAACGGCCAGCCGCTTGGGCAGGACCCTGGCCAGGGCGTTTTGGATTTCCAGCCGTCCGGCTTCGGCCAGGCATTCCTCCAGGTCCAGGTCCGGCAGCAGGTCGATGGAGAGGGTCTGCCCCGGAGTCCAGGCGAGCGAGGCGTCGAGCACCGCCGGCCCGGAGATTCCCCGGTGGGTGAAAAGCAGGTCGCCGGCCACGGTTTCCGGAGCGGCGGCCAGACGCACCGGCAGGGACACGCCGGCCAGCTCCCGGCAGAATCCGGCCAGCTCCGGTCCGGCCGTCAGCGGAACCAGGCCGGGTCGCAGTGCCGTCAATCCGAGGCCGAACCCCTTGGCCAGGGCGTAGCCCAATCCGGTCGCTCCAAGACTCGGCCAGGATTTGCCGCCCAGGGCCAGGACCAAGGCCGCGGACCGCACCGGGCCGGCCGCTGTGTCGACGAGGAAAGCGGCCCCGTCCTTACGCGCCTGTCGGATCGTGGCGCCAAGAAGGCAACGGGCGCCGGACCGCCGAACCTCGGCCTCCAGAAAACGGACCATGGCCCGGCTTCCGTCCCGGCAAAACACCTTGCCCCCGGCTTCGGTCACCGTGGCCAGACCGCCGTCATGGAGCCAGGCCAAAAGATCGGCCGGCCCGAACCGGGCCAGGACGGATTTCGTGAAATGGAGATTGGCCCCGCGGTAATCCGCGGCGTCGACCGTCGTATTGGTGCAGTTGCAACGTCCGCCGCCCGAGGCCAGCACCTTGCGGGCCGCCTGGGGGGCATGGTCGAGGACCGTGACGCGGCGTCCGCGTCTGGCGCAGGCCAGGGCGCAGGCCAGCCCGGCGGCTCCGGCCCCGAGAATGGTCACATCGGTCTGCATGGTCCCTCCTGCGGCTGCCGTCCGGAATCGCCCCGCAGGGAGGCCGGCGCCGTCTGCCCGTCTCCCGCCAGACGGTCCGTTTCTCCCGCCGGCCGGAGCAGGGGCGGCCTGGGCGCCTGCCTCTCCGGGAATCATGATCGTGAGAGGCGTAGCGGCGCGCCCGGTAGGGGCATGTACCCAGGCGCTCCCGGGAAGACAAGGGTGGCGAGGTCGCCGGCCGGGTGGAGCGGGGGCCCCCATTGCGTCGTGGGCGGCCGGTCCTTTTCCCATGGGGCGGTGGCGCCAGCCGAACGACGCGGAAAGCACGGCCTTCGCCCGGCGTCTTGTCGCCGGAGCGTCACAAGAATTTCACCGCGTCGCGGCAATGCCGGCATAGTCTGCCTCCCACATCAAGCAGGAGGAAACGCAAGTTTTCTTGCGCCATCAAGACAGCATGCGCCTCAAACACGCGCTTCTTTTTTTCTGTCTGGCCATCGGCATCGTTCCCCTGGCCGTCACCGGCCTGGTCAGCGTCCGCGAGGCCTCGGACGTCCTGTCCGAACAGGCCTTCAGTGATCTGGCCGCCGCCCGGGACAGCCGGGCGGCGGCCCTTGCCAGCGCCGTGGACGCCTTTATGCGGGAAGCGGCCATCATGTCCCGGGTCAAGGAAGTCTATAATGCCGTCCCCATGACCAGGGATTTTTTCATGGGCGCCAAGCCGGGGCGGCCCGTCCCGGTGGGGACGGCCGAATACAAGGACATGCACGACTATTTGGCCCCGGCCTTCGCGCCCTTTACCGAGGTGTTGGGGTTTAAGGACGCCTTGCTCGTGGCCGACGACGGCCGGGTGCTCTTCGGCTTCGGACAGGGACGCGAGGTGGGCGAGGACGTGAAGGCCGGTCCCCTGGCCGGCACCAGCCTGGCCGCAGCCTGGCGGCAGGCCATGGCCGGCCGGACCGTATTCGTGGATTTCGCTCCGTATCCGCCCTTGGGCGGGGAGCCGGTGGCCTTCGTGGCCGCGCCGGTGAAAAACCATACCGGCACCATGATCGAGGCGGCGGCCATTTTGCGGGTGCCCCGGGAGCCGCTGGCGGCCATCATGGAGGGCGGGGGAGAAAAGGGCCCGGCTCGGGAATATATGCTGGTGGGCAGCGACGGCGGCATCCGTCTGGCCAGCGGCGGCCAAGCTGCCGTGGCGGGCCAGGCGATACCGGCCGCCTTGGGAAAGCATCCGGCCGTGGCGCGCGGCTTGGCCGGGGAAACCGGCCGGCTGCTGGAAAGCGACGGCAACGGGACGCAGCATCTGGTCGCCTTCGCGCCGGTGCGCCTGGGGCAAACCGCCTATGCCCTGATCGCCCGGGCCCCGGCGGCTGCGGCCTTCGCCGCCGCCACCGGGCTGCGGCGGGTGACCCTGATCGTGGCCGGACTGACGGTGTTGGCCGTGTTTTTGGCCGTGACGGTTTTCGTGCGCCGGGCGGTGGCCCGCCCCCTGTCCCGGTTGCTCGCCTATCTGACCGCCGTGACCGGCGGCGATTTCACTGCCCCCCCGCCCCGCCTGCGTGGGGAACTGGAGGACGTGCGCCTGGGCGTGACCGCCATGGTGGCGGAAATCAGGAACAAGCTCGGATTTTCCGCCAGTATCCTCAAGGCGGTGACGCTCCCGTGCCTGGTCGTCGACACCGAAGACCGGGTTTTGTTCGCCAATGGGCCGTTGGCGGCCCTGCTCGGGAAGCGGGACGGCGGGGACGGGTTGGTCGGAAAGGACGTGGCGGCGATTTTCGGGAGCGGAAGCGCCGTGACCGGGCTCCTGGGCGCCTGCCTGGCCGACCGGACGCCCCGGCTCGGCGCGGAGGAGCTTCTGGACGACGGGGCCGGCCAGGTCCGGCACGTGCGACTGGACACGGCGCCGCTCTATGATCTCGACGAGGTCTGTATCGGCGCCTTTGCCCTGGTGGTCGACCTCACGGCGAGCAAAGCCCGGGAGGCCCTGCTCGCCTCGCGAAACGGGACGCTCCTCCGCGTGGCCGGCCAGGCCGAGGCCATCGCCCGCCATGTGGCCGACCGGGCCGGGGCGTTGTCCGGCCGGGTGGCCGCCGTGTCCGACGGGGCCATGAGCCAGACGGCCAAGCTCCAGGAAACGGCCGGAGCCATCGAACATCTCAACACGTCCCTCGACGCCGTGGCCACGGGGGCCGAAGGTGCGGCCGGCGGAGCCGAGGCGGCCATGGCCGAGGCCCGGGCCGGCCATGAGGCCGGGCACCATACGGCAAAGGCCATCGCCCGGGTGCGCGTGCTTTCGGACTCCCTGCGCCGGAGCATGGACGCCCTGGGCAGCCGGGCCGCTTCCATCGGCGGGATCGTCGCCGTCATTGCCGACATTGCCGACCAGACGAACCTCTTGGCCTTGAACGCCGCCATCGAGGCGGCCCGGGCCGGCGAGGCCGGTCGCGGGTTTGCCGTGGTGGCCGACGAGGTCAGAAAGCTGGCCGAAAAGACCATGACCGCCACCCGGGAGGTCTCGAAAACGGTCCATGCCGTGCTGGAGGCCGTGGAGGAGAGCGCCGGCAAGGCCGTGGAGGCGACCGCGCCGTGGGCGAGGTCGACGGGCTGGTGGCCCGGTCGGGCGAGAGTCTGGCCGTCATCGTCTCGCGTTGCGAGGACGCGGCCGGGGCCGTCAGGGCCATCGCCTCCTCGGCCAAGACCCAGGCCTCGGTCCACGACGCCATCAGCCGGGCCGTCACCGCCATCGGCGAGGTGGCCGGCGAAACCTCCCAGGGCATGGATACGGCGGCCGCGGCCGTGGCCGATCTGGCCGGGCAGGCCGGCGAACTCATGCGCCTGATCGAGGAGATGCGCGAGGATTCGGCCGCCTGAGGCCGCCTAGGGGCGTTCCAGCAGCGTGGTCCGGCTGCGGAAAATGCGGGGGGTGCCCACGGCGTTAAATCCGGCCGCCAGGGCGATTTCCAGCGTTTTGGCGTAGTTTTGCGCCGTCACGTGCGAACTCGGTTCCATGAGCAGCAGCCGGCCGCCGGCCCGGAGCAGACCGTAAGCTTCCGCCATGAAGCGGCTGACGTCCGGGACCTCGTGGACGATGTAGCAGGCCAGGATGCCGTCCACGGGGGCGGGACAGTCGATGGCGTCGGGGCGGCATTGGTGGAAGCGGATGCGGTCGAGCAGACCGGCGCGTTCGGCCCGCTGCCGTACCCGCTCCAGCATTTCCGGCTGCAGGTCCAGGGCCACCACCTGGCCGGTCGGCCCCACCATCCGCGCCAGCGGCAGCGTGAAATAGCCCGGACCGCAGCCGATGTCGGCCACGGTCGCCCCTTCGCGGACCAGATCGCCCAGGATGCGTTTGGGACGTTGCAGCAGCCGGCGCCAGGGGCGCAGCAGCCATTTGGCGTGGCGGGCCGAGTAGACCCGGCCGCCGCCGGGCTGTGTCGTTGCCTCAGGGGACATGATCGCGCTTCCTTCCTTCCCGTCCTTTCCCGAACGGGTGCAAGGCCGGCTGTACGCCCCCGGCACCGGGAAATCCAGGGCGCCGACCCGCGCCCCGGCAAGGCGGAGGCGCGTTGTCAGGCCAGACGCCGGGCCGGCGTTCCCTGCCAGCGCGTCCCGGCCGGCAGGCTTTCACCCTTCATGAGCAGGGACAGGTCGCCCAGGGCGCGTCGTCCCCCAGCGCGGTGCCGTAGAGCACGGTGGTCTTGAGCCCGACCGTGCAGCGCTTGCCTACCGTCACGCCGTCCACCTTCATCACCCGGTCCTCGAACAGATGGGTTTGCAGGTTGGCGTCCTCGTTGAGGGCCGCCTCGTCGCCCAACCGGATGCAGTCGAATTCCGTGTACCAGGACGAATCGATGTAGCAGCGCCGGCCGATCTTCATGCCGAGCAGCTTAAGCGGCCAGGCGATAAACGGCGTTCCCCGCAACAGGTCGAGGAAGAAATACACCCCGAAGTTCTCGTAGATGCCGGTGACCAGTTCCGTGCGCCAGACGAAATTGCACCACAGCGGATGGTTGCTGGCCGCGTAGCGCCCGACCAGCAGCCACTTGCAGCCGATCACCGCCAGAAAGCCCAGGGCGCCGAATCCCAGGTAGAGCGGCGGCAGCATGGCCACCTGAAACCATAGCGGCGTGGTGTCCTGGATCATGTCCGTGATGTTCATCAGCATGGTGGCGGTGGCCACGAACAGGGTGCAGGGCAGGGTGACCCGGAAGAACTCGATGCAGTAGCGGATCAGGATCAGATGGCGGGGCGGGGCATACGTGCGGCTCTCGGCGAAATGCTCGGCCTGCTGGCGTCTGGGCAGAAGCAGGGACGGCGAGCCGAACCAGGAGGTGCCGTCCTGGATGGGATTGGTCTGGGGCGTGGTGGACAGGCAGCCGATCAGCACGCCGTTCCCCAGCACCTTGCCCTGGGGCACCAGGGCGCTGTTGCCGACGAAGGTCTTGTCGCCCACGTGGACGTAGCCGATGGCGATTTCGCCGCCTTCCACGCGCGGGGTGCCGATCATGACGTCGTCGGCCAGAAAGCAGGCGTCGCCGGCCACCAGCATCTCCGGCTCCACGTGGCGCACGGTGGAGATTTCCGAGCCCCGGCCGATATGCGCCCCCAGCAGCCGGAACCAGGGTTTGAGGTAGAGGGTGGAGTAGAGGGTGCCGAGGACTTCCAGGCTCACTTCCATCATGTGTCCCAGAAACCATTTGCGGTAATAAAACCAGCTGTGCACCGGGAACGAGCCCTCATGGATGCGCGGCAGCAGCAGCCATTTGAAAAACGCCACCTCGATGCAGATGCCGAGCACGATGCCGATGCCCACCACCGGCGCGTAGAGCAGCCACCAGTAGTAGGAGTCGATGTAGTCCAGCTGTTCCATGAGGAGCATGCCCGGAAACACCGCGCCCTCGATCAGGAGCGGGTAGAGAAAAACGCCGATGGCGAAGAGCAGGCCGTAGCCGAAGGACCACATGGGCTGGGCCTGGAGGGGTTTGGCCTGGCCCACGGACACCGCCGGCGAACCTTCGTAGCGTTCCCCGGCCGGAATGCGCCCCTTTTCGGCCAGATAGGACAGGTCGCCCAGGGCCGATCCGTCCTCCATGACCGTATGGCCGCCCAGGACCGAGCGGTTGCCCACCACGCAGCCCCGGCCGATGACGATGGGGGCCAGCTGCAGCCAGCCGTCCTCCACCCAGGAACCGTCGATGCTGGAGTCGAAGCCCACGCTCGTGCCGTCGCCCACGTCGAGGAGGTCCGGCGTGGCCAGGCCGGCGCCGCCCAGGAACACGTCGCGGCCGATGCGGGCGCCGAGCAGCCGGTAATACAGGGAGAGCAGCGGCGTGCCGGCCAGGTATTTGATGGCCACGGCCCGGGTGAGCTGGCGGACGAACCAGAAGCGCAGGTANTACCAGCCCCACAGCGGATGCTTGCCGGGTTGCATGCGCCCGAGCAACACCCATTTGGCCACGATGACCATGACCAGGAGTATCGGCAGGGAGATGCTGTAGACCAAAAGCGCCGGGATGATGGAGGCCAGCAGGGTCCAGCCGTCGAGGATCAGGTAGGCCGAGGTGAAAAAGGGCCCCAGCCATTGCCAGGCGTAGATGCCGGCCAGGACGAGCAAGCCGATCCCTTGGCCCAGGGCGCACAGCCGGTAGCGCGCGTTGGACGGGGGCAGGTAGGCCGTCCGGGGTTCGGCCGGGGCCTTCTGCTGGTCCCCCGCCCGTTTTTCCAGTTCCACGGCCAGCTTTTCGATGGTCGGATACTGGTAGATGTCGCCGATGGACGCGCCTTCCAGGCCGGGCTCCCGCCGCAGCTTGGAGGCCACGGTGGCCGCCAGCAGGGAATGGCCGCCGAGGTCCAGGAAAAAGTCGTCGACGACGGAGACGTCCTTTCGGCCGAACACGGCGGCATAGACGGCGGCCAACCGTTTTTCCGTTTCGGTGCGCGGGGCGACCACGGTCCGGGATTCGTCGATGAAGGGCGTCTTGGCCTCGGGCAGGGACTTGCGGTCGACCTTGCCGCTGGTCAGCATGGGCAGGGCGTCAAGTTCGTCCAGGCTGGCCGGCATCATGTAGGGGGGCAGCCGGGCGGTGAGGGTTTCCCGCAAAAATCCCCGGTTGATCGTCTCGCCGGCCCGGGGCACCACGTAGGCGGCCAGGGCCTGCCGGGGAATATCGACGGCCACGGCCGCCGCCAGCACGCCCGGACACTGCATGAGCACGGATTCGATTTCGGTCAGTTCGATGCGAAAGCCCCGCAGCTTCACCTGGGCGTCGGCCCGGCCCAGGTACTCGATGTCGCCGGTCTCGGTGAACCGGGCCAGATCCCCGGTGCGGTAGAGGCGCACCGGCCCGCCGCCCGGCCGTTCGGTCACCACGAAGCGCTCGCGGGTCAGGTCGTCGCGGTGGAGATAGCCCCGGGCGATGCCTTCGCCGCCGAGGTAGAGTTCGCCCTCGGCCCCGATGGGCACGAGGTCGAGCTGGTCGTCCAGGATGAAGGTCCGGTAGTTGGGGAGCGCCTTGCCGATGGTCACCGGGCCGTTCGGTTCGAGCACGGCGTAGGTGGCGGCCACCGTGGCCTCGGTCGGACCGTAGGAATTGAAGATGACCCGGCCGGGCCGGTGCCAGCGGGCGGCCAGATCGCGCGGACAGGCCTCGCCGCCGACGATCAGCACCCGCAGTGTCTCGATGTCGCCTTCGATCATGGAGAGCAGCGTCGGTACGCACGAGAGCACCGTGACGCCGAGTTCGGTCATGAGGCCGGCCATGTCCGGGCCGGAGCGCATGACCGCCTTGGTGGCCGGCAGCAGAGCGCGCCGTGGTAAAAGGCCATCCAGATTTCTTCCAGCGAGGCGTCGAAGGCCGGCGAGGCGCACTGGAAGACCCGGTCGTCCGGGCCGATGCCGTAGACGGTCGATTCGGAGCGCACCAGATTGCAGATGTTGCGGTGCTCGATGAGGCAGCCCTTGGGCCGGCCGGTGGTGCCGGAGGTATAGATGCTGTAGGCGAGGCTGTCCCGGGTCTGGCCGGTCTCGGCCCGGGCGATGCGCGTGGCCGGCTGGTCGGCCAGGGCGGCGGCGTCCCGGTCGGCCAGGAAAAGCGGCGTGCCGGCGGCGGTCAGCTCCGCGCCCAGCCGGTCGGCGATGGAAATCTGGGTGAGCAGCAGCTTGGCCTGGCAGTCCTCGAGGATATAGCTCACCCGGTCGCCCGGATAGCCGGGATCGAGGGGCACGTAGGCGGCGCCGGCCTTCAGGACGCCGAGCATGGCCACGTAAAGAAATTCCGTCTTTTCGAGCTGGATGGCCACCATGTCGTCGGGGCCGATGTCGCGCTGCCGCAATGCGTGGGCCAGCCGGTTGGCCTGTGCGTCCAGCTGGCGGTAGGAAAGGATCCGGCCTTCGAGCTGGATGGCCGGCCGGTCCGGTCCGGCGTCCACCACGGCCTCGAAAAGCTCGTGGAGCAGTTCGTCGCGGTCGAGGCCCGGGTCGTAGGCTGGGCCGCTTAGTTCGGTCAGCAGGCGGTCGCGCTCTTCGTTTTCCATGGGGCGTGTCCTTTTGCTGCAACGTGTATGATGTGTGCGGCGGAGGCCGCTTTCGGGCACGGATGTGAAAAAAAGGAGGCCGGCTGCCGGAGAACCGGCGGTCTGACCAGGGCAAGAAACAAGACGACTTTGCCTGATTTTAAACAAGATTGTCAAGGATGCCAAGGCGAAACACGGCAAGCGAATAGCTCGTCGCCGGGGCTTGACGGGATACTTGAATATCAATTAAATTGGATATCAGGATATCTTGATATGCAGGGAACAATGACGACGCCTCTGGCCTGGTTCAAGGCCCTGGCCGACGAGACCCGGCTGCGGCTGGTGCGGATTTTGTCGCGCCAGGAGCTTTCCGTGGGCGAGATCGTGGCCGTGCTCGGCCTGGGCCAGTCCCGGGTGTCGCGGCATCTGGGCATTTTGGTCGGCTGCGGGCTGCTGGTCGGCCGCCGGGACGGTTCGTGGTCTTTTTACAAGACCGCGCCCGACGGACCGGCGGCCGCGTTTTTGGCGAAGCTGGCCGACTGTCTCGACACGGCCGGTCCCGAGGCGGATCTGACGGCCATGGCGGCGGTGCTCAAGGAGCGCCGGCTGGAGACGCGCCGGTTTTTCAACACCATCGCCCCGGATTGGGCGGCCTTGCGGCGGGAGGTGCTGGGCGAGCTCGATCCGGCGGAACTGGTGCGGGAGGTCATGCCCCGGGTGGGGACGGCCGTCGATCTCGGCTGCGGGCCGGGCGACCTGCTGCCGGTGCTGGCCGAGCGGGCCGGCGCGGTCATCGGCGTGGACAGCGCGCCGTCCATGTTGGGGCTGGCCGAGCGCCATTCGGCCGGGCTTGCCGTCAGCGTCCGTATGGGCGAGCTCGAACATCTGCCCATGGCCGACGGGGAGGTGGATTTCGCGGTCATGTGTCTTTCCCTGCATCATCTGCCCGATCCCGCCGCCGCCCTGGCCGAGGCCCGGCGGGTGCTGTCCCCGTCCGGCACGCTGGTCGTCATCGATTTCGCGCCGCATCAGGACGAGACCATGCGCCGCCGCTTCGGCGATCGCTGGCTGGGCTTTGCTCGGGGACAACTTGCTGGTTGGCTCGTCCAGTCCGGCTTTGCCCTGACGGACTGGGCGGCGTATCCCGTCAACAAAGGACTGATGGCGGCCCGGACGGTCGCTAAGGCCCGTTAACCCTTCTGGAGGAGAGCGCCATGAGTGCCAAACCGTTGGAGTTGACCCTGCCCTACAAGGTGGCGGATCTGTCCCAGGCCGACTGGGGCCGCAAGGAAATGCAGCTTTCCGAAAACGAGATGCCGGGGCTGATGGCCGTCATCAAAAAATACGGCCCGAAAAAACCGCTGGCCGGAATGCGGATTACCGGATCGCTCCACATGACCATTCAGACGGCCATGCTGATCAAGGCGCTGCATGCCTTGGGCGCCGACCTGCGCTGGGCCTCCTGCAACATCTATTCGACCCAGGACCATGCCGCGGCCGCCGTGGCCGAGGACGGCCTGGCCGCCGTCTTCGCCTGGAAGGGCGAGACGCTTGAGGACTACTGGTGGTGCACGGAAATGGCGCTGACCTGGCCGGACGGGGCCGGTCCGGACCTTATCGTCGATGACGGCGGCGACGCCACGCTGTTCGTCCACCAGGGCGTCAAATGCGCCAAGAATCCGGCGCTGTGCGATGCGCCCTGCGACAACAAGGAAATGGCGGTCATCCTGGCGCGGATCAAGGCGATCCTCACCGCCGACGCCGGCCGTTTCGCGCGCATGGCCAAAAAGATTCGCGGCGTGTCCGAGGAGACCACCACCGGCGTCCATCGCCTCTATCAGATGATGCAGGCCGGCGAGCTCTTGTTCCCGGCGATCAACGTCAACGATTCCGTGACCAAGTCCAAGTTCGACAACCTCTACGGCTGCCGGGAATCCCTGGCCGACGGCATCAAACGGGCCACGGACGTGATGGTGGCCGGCAAGGTGGTGGTCGTGGCCGGTTACGGTGACGTGGGCAAGGGCTGCGCCCAGTCCATGCGCGGCTTCGGCGCCCGGGTGCTTATTACCGAGATCGACCCCATCTGCGCGCTGCAGGCGGCCATGGAAGGCTATGAGGTCACCACCATGGACGCGGCCTGCTCCCAGGGCGATATCTTCGTCACGGCCACGGGCTGCTGCGACGTCATCACCGGCGCCCACATGGAGCGCATGAAGGACGGGGCCATCGTCTGCAATATCGGC
>JGI2065J20421_1002195_pt1 | contig 11329 bp, 11 predicted proteins | sample Biomet5_FD_20421 | JGI IMG/M metagenome (IMG submission 20421)
CTGAACAGCGTCAAAGGTGTCTTGGTCGATGATGGCAGGGTGCGTGTTCTCGGCATAAAACATCGGCAACTCGCCGCGATTGAGCTTGCTCTTGTGGCTGATGTGGTTCTCGATGTAGGTTTTCTGGAACAGTGTATTGCCGGTGTAGCGTTCCTGCCGCAGGATTTGTCGAATTGAGGTGTTGCCGAAATGCCCGCCGGTGTAGGACTTGATGCCCATTTCTTCGAGCTGCTTTTCCGTCTGCTCGGCAGACAGCCCAGCCAGAAAGTTGGCGTATATCAGCCTGACGATTTCAGCTTCCTCCGGCACGATGTGATATTCCTTGCCGTCCCAGCGGTAGCCGTAAATGCAGAACTGGTTTCCTTGACCTTTTTCAAAGCCCTTACGAATAGCCCATTTTACATTTTCAGAAATGCTGCGGCTTTCCTCCTGTGCGAAGGAGGCGAGCAGCGTCAGCATCAGTTCGCCGTCCTCAGTAAGCGAATTAATGTGTTCTTTTTCAAACCGCACCTCGATACCGATGTCCCGCAAGTGCCTGACTGTCTCCAGCAGGTCGACTGTGTTACGGGCAAAGCGCGATATGGATTTGGTGAGCACTACATCAATCTTTCCGGCGTCGCAGTCCGTAATGAGCTGCTGGAAGCCGGGGCGTTCCTCGGTTGTGCCTGAGATGCCGCCATCAGAATATACGCCAGCATATTCCCATTCGGGATGTTTCTGAATAAATGAACTGTAGAAGCTGACCTGCGCCGATAGAGAATGAATCGCTCTGCCTTTTTCTTCGGAAGCTCTGGCATAAGCAGCGACTCTTTGGCGGGTTGGCAACTGCGGTATTTTGGACTCGATTTTGTTTACAATCCGCATGAAATCACTCCTTTCCGCTACTATATATCACTCTAAAAGCGGATTATAGCAAGGCAATTCCGGAGAATAATGTACCCAAAGATGGCTTGTATTTTTCAAGCAGGATTGTATCAATTACAGCGTATTCATCCTCGGTTAGAAGCCCTTTTTCGCGGAGGATTTTTGCCAGCAACAATGAGGCCTGATACTGCTTTTCCGCACTGAATTGTTCTTCACTCATGCTGCTCACCACCCTTGAAGCGGGCTGTGATATAACAGGTGTGACAGCAGTATCTGCGCTTGGAATTGCCGTAGGCTGTGAAAGGCTTACCACACCCAACACAGGTAAAGGAATAGACTGCTTTTTTGTTGACTTGCTCTGGATGAGCATTCCACCATTGCTGGCGGCATTCAGCGGAGCAGAACTTTGCCATTTTCCTGCCGAGTGTCTGTTGCAGTGGCTTTCCGCAGTTCAGGCAGAACTCTTGCGCGGTTTCCACACGGTTGTTATTTTGCGCCATCACGCCTGAAAGGTTATGAACACGGCAATATGCCTTGACGCTGTCCTTTGACAGCCCTACTGCCTTTGCGATAGCGGTATAGCCGCAGCCGTTATTTCGTAGAACGGTAATGCGCTCTCTTTGCTCATTTGTCATCGGTTGTCCTCCAGTCTGAGAACCTCTGTACTCACTACTCACTGGAGATGAGAGAGCCGTTTTGACGAAAAAAAGCAAAAAAATAATGCCTACCAGAGAAAAATCCCCGGTAGGCATTGATGGTTGTACTTTTATTCGCTGTATTTGATGAAAGCATCGGTGAAGCCCGCTGCTTTGACCTTTTGGAGCATAGTGTCAGCATTAGCCTTGACGGAATACGCGCCAAGCTGAATACGGTAATACTTCTTTGGCGTTGCAGGTCCCACGGGTGCTGCAGTAAGTCCTGCTTTTACATCAGCGCGGAAGGTGTCCATCGACTTTCCGTGCTTTGGGAACCAGTGCATGACGTCACCGTGGTTGCTGGCTATCCACAGCTTGTATCCCTCGCTGTGGCAGATGATGTTATTTTCCGTCAGACCATACTGCTTGCAGAGATAAACACAAAGCTCCACAGCTTCGTCGTATACCTTATTGAAATAGGTCACATCGGTCAAATCGTCCTCGCAGATTTCAAAGGAAATATGCGTGTCGTTGCCGGAGCCTTTTGAACCGCTGCCGCAATGCCAGCCACGGTAATTCCATGGCAGTGTCTGATAAGCGGCAATGGAACCGTCCATCATCCTGCCGATGAAGGCGTGAACGCAGACATCCCTGCCGCCCGGCCTGTCCTGGTTCCAGTGGTTATTGTTCGGATTTTTCCCAAGCAGACCGTCGTCCGGGCCGACATAGCGCCGGAGATAGGGGTTATTCGCACCGGTGGAGTGCACCATTATACCTTTGGGAGTAATTGTTCTGCCCACTTTATAACAGGCATTGTTAGTTAGAATGAGTTTATGCAGATTCATTTATTTGTCCTCCTTTTCTGCGCGGTCGTGCAGTTGCTCAAGGATACTCTTCAGTTTATCGGGAATAGGCAGTCCAAGATGCCCCGCGTTCTCCAAAAGGGAAATACCCTCGTTGGAAATATAGAAAAAGATGATGGCGGTGCGCAGAATACTGCCCGTGCCGATGACATTCACATCAAGTACGTTTGCCACGCCGACCAACGCAAAGATGAGTACCTTTCGGCAGATGCCCTTGAAGCCGACCTCGCTGGACAGTTTTTTATCCGCAATTGCACACATCACGCCCGTGATGTAGTCCACGACCGCAAAAGCAATCAGCGCATAGAGCAAGCCGTCACATCCTCCCAGAAACCATCCAAGCCAGCCACCGATGGCCGCAAAGGCAATCTGGATCATATTCCAAAATTCTTTCATTATAGACCTCCTTTGATAGAATCAACCGTAACAACGCTATACCTGTCGTTACCCTGTTTGTTTTACTTCTTTTGCCAATACTTCCATGTACATACCGCGTCCGCAAATATCTTCAACCGATGTTATTTCAAATTGACAGCCTTCACAGGCTATGGTCATTGCAGTTGTGACGGTCAACCCCGGAATACAGCGAAAACGAAAAAGATTGGTGGCTTCTGAAAATAAGGCGCGGCTTGCCCATCGTTTGGTGCCACTGCGGTACTCTCTGTACGCCCGCACGGATGCCACTATCACATCAGCGATGGTTGGAAATCCGTCACTGTCTTTCGTCTCTTCTTTACTTGTAATATTAATAGCCTATCCATTTCGATCGACCAATTCAACATTGTTTATATTCGCTAATTTTATTGCATTAGGAGTAAATTCGCTATTTGTCACAACAATACCCTTAGCTGCCCCATAGTAATTAAGACTTGCCTGTACTTCCTGAACCGCTTTAACTCCGACTTTTTTAGATGCACAGTATCGTTTAGCCTGAATAGAAATTATATTGCTCCCCGATCTTAGTATTAAATCTGCACCATAATCGCAGGACAACGGTGTTTGTATAACCTTAAATCCTTGCTTTCTATAAATTTTTGCCAAAAAGCATTCAAACTCAGCACCAGACATATTATCGATAACAGACATCTCATATTGTGTTTGTTTAATAGAATAATTAGATTTACATTTATATAGAAAATATATAATTATGCCAACCACTACTAAAGCTAAAAGTGGTATAGCATAGTCCGCAAAAGAATAAAATATAATAATTAATATTATCACATTCGGAATAAGATCCTTACTCGTCAACTTGAATCTTTTATATCGATATTTTTTCAATTCAATCACCAGAAATATTTTTATCTCTTTATGATCATTTATTCTTCTTAACCCGTAAACATCAAATAAACATCAAGCAAACATCCGAAAAGGTGGCATGACTTCCGGCTATTTGCGGTAATCTCATGTCCAGCTAAACATCAAATAAACGTCAAGTTATAGGTTTTCTACCTTGCAAGAATTTTTTGAGCATAAAGAAAAGTCCCACAAATGGCGGTCTAAAGCCATTTGTGGGACTAAGTTGTGGTTGCGGAGGCAGGATTTGAACCTACGACCTTCGGGTTATGAGCGACAAATTTTTAGTCTTTCCTATTCATTAGTTTACTAAAACGTGATAAACAGTACATTTCTTAAGCTCCTATATGGTATTGTATATTATTAAATTCATAGTATTATATCGTTGTAAGGGTAAAATAAGGGTAATTTTTACACTGAAGTACTTCAAGTAGTATCATTCAAATAATCACTATCTCAAGTTTCACTCATCTATTAAAAGCCACAAAACTATAGCTAAAATAATAGTGTATGCTGTTTATAAATTAAAAGGGGAGTTGGACGCATCCAACTCCCCTATGTGTAGTCCGAAGACATTCACCGCTATTCATTAATATTAGTATAGCAGAATTTCGTTGATTATTTAAAAATATTTTTATATTTTTGTAAAATTTTTTAAACCTACTAATTTATTTCTTGTATCTGTAGGCATTATTTGCGTGTGAATATTGGCTGGTATCTGCCGTCTAAGAGTCTCAATGGAATTTTCAAATTCAGAAATATATTTATTAATTTCAGTTTTTGAAACTTTAAAATTTTTTATTAATTATGTAATCAATCTCGTCAGATATAGAGTCTATCCTTTCGATTTCTGCTATATATTGAGGCTATTTTCTATTCTGTCAAACCATAATTCTATTTTCATACGACAATGCACCTATTAGCTTAGAAAAATTTGTACTTTACTATAAAATTCCATTTTAATAATATCACTTATTTCAACAAAATTAATATGTTATTTCCCGAATACGCAAAAATAGCCCTCCCAACCGTAATATAAAACGGCCAGAAGGACTATACTTTTATTGGTTGTGCGACGGAGAATTGGTCTCTGTGTTGGTATCAACCGCAACACTTCCAGCTGCCGCCGGTAGCGCTTGATCCACTTTGCTCTCCACCTGAGATTTTAAGTTGTCCACAATTTTGAGCAAAAAAAGTGGCAGTGCAACACCGATATCGCTGATATTCTCAAGTATACTGATAGTCTCATTACAGATCAACCACACAGCCACGAAAGATGCCACAGCATATCCAAACGAAAGAACAATCCCGGCTTGCTGAGCGGCGTATGTAATTAGACTGTCTACGATTGCTCCAACCGCTACGAGAAGCCACATGCATACCTTTTTAGCGATGCCTTGGAAACTATGATAAGACCTGATTTTTTGGCTTACCCCTGTCATTTTAAAAAGAGCCTCTTTAAAGGGATGCCATCGCTTCCTGGAGTTTTTCCCATGATGGTAAACCTTCATTATCGCCTGCGACGGTAAGCTGTAATGCACCAATCACATTACCGCGCATCGCGGCATCTTCAAGCGAAAGTCCTTCCAGATGGGCGCTGATGACACCTACTGCAAAACCGTCCCCTGCACCAACCGTATCAATAATCTGCTCAATTGGAAAAGGTGGGATGGTGGCATGGGTATGTGTATTTTGTACATAGGCGCCTTTTGGACCCGTTTTAATTATGACATCGCTGACTCCTCTGGAAAGATAATAATCCGCTATTTTTTCCAGGCTGTCAAACCCCGTCAAAATTTTTCCTTCGGCAACGCCGGGCAATACCATATTGCAACGGCAAGCAACGTCATTTAACGTTCTTACCATCACTGTGGTGTCAGTCCAGAGGCTTGGGCGTACATTGGGATCAAAAGATACATAAACATGATTTTCCCGTGCGCGTTCAATCAGACGCAGCGTTGCAGCAAGGCAGTTTTCACTCAACGCGCATGGGATTCCGGTAACATGCACATGACACACATTTTCAAAAGAAACTTTGTCAATATCCTGCGGAGCAATATTAGAGGCAGCACTGTCTTTTCTGAAATAGCATATCTGCGGATCTCCGTTTTTCACTTTGTTTTTGAGCATGAAGCCAGTTGTATGCTCGTCGTCAAATCTGATTTCGGAGATATCTATCCCTTCGCTTTTTAAACCCTCAAATATATAAGCGCCAAATGGATCCTTTGCGCCTAGTTTTGTAATATAGGTAGGCGTATGTCCCAGCCTGTTGAGGCCGATGCAAACATTTAGCTCAGCGCCAGCCAGAGCTTTTTTATAGGTAACGGCATCTTTCAATTCCCCATATTCCTGAGCAATAAACAACGCCATGGGTTCACCGAATAAGATCACTTCAGCCATGTTTATACCCCTTTCGTTCTGTTGTTTCATAAGGCATTTACTGCTTTCGTTGTCTAAGGTGAATCGCAAATCCGCCAAATTCTTTTTGCAAATACAATACCGCTGTTTTCCCGCCGGCAACCACACGGCTTTCTTCCTTAAAAGCAACTCCCAAACGGGCTAAGTGATACTCTGCTTGGGCAACGCTGTTCGTGTCTATTGCGATGTGGCCATTTGTTCCAAGCCCCATAGAACAGTTAATTTCAAAACCGGTACCAACAAAATCAGATAAAGCACCCCTGAACACGGGAAATCCAAAAATGTCTGACAGTTCAACGGAGATTTTTTTTGCTTCTTCTGCACTATTGGTATTGATTCCTACATGCGCGACTTCAAATCCCAACAACTTTTTCACGGATTCTTTTGCGACTTGGGTAATTTTTTCCCAGTTTTCCGCCTGAATATCCGCTTTATCACAAAGCCAGCCTCCACCAATCGCATGAATATAATCCCGGTTAACGTAATCGGAGAAATTATCAAAATTGATACCGCCGGTAGGGAGGAATTTTACCGTTTGAAACGGTGCTGCCAAATTGGCGCAGGATTTTACACCTCCACAAGTTGCGGCAGGAAAGAATTTTAGCATTGATAGCCCAATTGCCACAGCCGCCTGTACTTCTGAAGCAGTCGTGCATCCGGGTATGACAGGGATCTGATGTTTTGTGCACCATTTGACAAGCTCAGCGTTGAATCCGGGTGAAACGATATAGTCTGCACCGGCCTCTGCTGCTTTCTCCGCTTGTTCTACCGTCAAAATAGTTCCTGCACCAACTAAAAAATTTGCAAATTGTTTTTTTATAAGGGAAATGGCATCGGCAGCGCAGTCTGTACGAAAAGTCACTTCCATCGTATCAATTCCACCGGTGCTGAGTGCCTGCGCCAAAGGAACCGCATCCTTCGCACTTTCAAGCACTGCAACCGGTATTAGACCGATTTTTCCGAGCTTTTCAAGAACTTTTGTATCATTCATTGTCATCTCTCCATTTTAATTCAAGTCCGGTATCTTTTATGAGCTGTTCAAGGGTATCCGCCACATCCGGAGGCAAAAGAATGCCGTTTTTGCTCCCATCAGCATAATTTTCCCATTCCATCTCGCCAGGCACAAGAAGTCGGGATGTTCCGTCAGTTTTTGGAGAATTCTTAATGTAATCAATGTATTCTTCTGCTCTTTCCGTGAAGTCACCTTCAGGGCAGAGCATGTTGAGATTGATTGCAATAAATGAATGGCATGCATTGTTCAATGAAGACAGGTCAAAACACCAGCTCTTAACATCGCGACAAATGGAACCACCCGAGACAAGTGCAGATAGCGTTTCGACAAGCATTGATAGGCCGTATCCCTTGTGGGCGCCAACAGGCTGCAGTGCTCCGCCGTTCTGATAATATTGTGGATCCGTTGTTGGTTTCCCGTCAGGATCCACCATCCATGTGTCCGGAATGGACTGATGACTCATCTTGGCCTTATTAATCTTAAGCGCCGCAGTAGTAGAAAGAGCAATATCCAAAATAACGGGTTGACCGTTTTTTCTCGGGAAACTATAAGCTATCGGATTGTTGCCCAAAGTCATTCCCTTGCCTCCCGGAACCGCCATATTAGGATCCGTGTTGCTCATGGCAATGCCTAACATTCCTTTTTGAGCGGCATAATTGACATAGTAGGCACCAGCGCCAAAGTGGCAACTGTTTTTCACGGTAACATAACCGATGCCACTCTTCTCCGCAAGCTCAATGGCTTTTCCCATCGCTTTGCGGCCCGCAACCATGCCCATCCCATTCTTTGCATCCATAACAGCGAACGCACCGCCCTCACGGATAAATTTCGATTTTGCCTTGGGGTCAAGCCCTCCTGCCTTTATCTTTTCTATGTACATACGCAGATTCTTAGTTCCGTGAGAATGAATCCCAAATGCATCCGTAACCGACAGCACTTCTCCAGTAACGGCAGCATCCTCCTCATTCATTCCATATTTTTGAAGGGCATCGCTGCAAAATTTTTCCAAATCTTTTTGACAAACTCTTTTGTTGTTCATTTTAGTTCCAATCCTTTCTTACATTAGTTTAATTTGTTCAATATCTTTTCCATATACTTAAAGCATTAGGTAGCTTTTTCTCTATCATTACATATTAGACTCCGGAAAATGCTGAAAATCCACCATCTATTGGTAATACAATTCCCGTAACAAACGATGCTATATCCGAACATAAATATACAATTGCTCCACAGAGCTCACTTGGGTCACCATATCTTGCCATTGGTGTATTACGTAAAATATCCCCGCCTCTCTCTGTGGAAGAGCCATCCTCATTTGTCAACAGAAAACGATTCTGTTGTGTAAGAAGAAATCCAGGCGCAATAGCATTAACACGTATTTTGGGTGAATACTCCTGGCTCAAATGAACCGCTAGCCATTGTGTGAAGTTTGAAATTCCTGCTTTAGCTGCGCTGTATGCAATCGTTTTGGTGAGAGGTGTGAAAGCTGCCATGGACGAAATATTCACTATGCTTCCGCTTTTTTGATTCGCCATGTATTTGCTAAAGACTTGGCTTGGCATAATCGTACCCATCAGATTTAGGTTAAACACCCATTGGACTGCATCTTGTGGCAGGTCAAAAAAGCTTAGTTCATCTCCTGTTGTCGCTTGAGGTTTGTTCCCCCCGGCACCATTTACAAGAATATCCACACGCCCCCATTGTGCGATAACTGCATCGGCCGCTTTTTGGATGCTTTCTCTTTTCAGCACATCTACTCCTACGCCAATCGCTTCACCGCCGCTCTTATTTATCGCCTCGGCCAAATTTTTTGCCTTTTCCTCGAACAAGTCTAACACTGCAACCTTTGCTCCTGATGCTGACAGTGCCATTGAAATTTCCGAGCACAGCACTCCTGCGCCCCCGGTTACTACTGCCACTTTATTTTCAAGTCCAAAATTTAATTTCATAATAAATTTCCTTCCCATCAGACAACATAAATATTGTTTTTATTTACTCACTTTAAAATACGATATTGGAAAAAACTCTAAAAATCGATAATATCGCATACATTCCGCAGAAAGCCATCGTAGAGAAAATCAAGTCGCTAACTGCAAAATTCGTATCCTTTTTATACATTTGTGCCCAAACTACTGCCATAACTGGAAGCGGTGTGGCAAAACTCAGCGCTACAATTGCAGCAATCCCTGTGCTGAGACCAATTCCTACAGCTGCAAAGTAAACCGCAAGCGGAAGCAAGGTAACTCTAACCAATGTTGCAATCATACTGTCAAAAGTGAATTTCAAGCTGCCCGAGCTAAGCTTTTCAGCTAATATGCTTCCCATGAATATAAACGCCAAGGGTGATACCGCACCGGAAAGGATTGAAAGCATATTATCAACAGGTCTGGGTATTTGAATTCCGGAAAAAGATAGAATCAATCCTGCCACTAGGGCCAAAGTTACTGGAGACAACAGATTCTTTAGTCCCCTTATGCCTTTTTTAATCCCCGAAAACTCCGCATAATACAACGTCCAAATAAAGATATCTTGTACAGAGGAAATAATCACGCAATAAGTAACCGCGGTCGTTCCCCATATTGCTGAGACAATGGGTATTAAAACATAGACAACATTGCCAATAGACGCCTTGAAATGCAGCAGAGCCATTCGGTCGGCATCCTTGTATCCGCGCAGGACAATCCTTGTAACAATAAAAGTTGCAAGCGTAACAATCGCGGTAAAGATTGCAAGAACCACAATGCTATCGCCAATCTGATACGATTTCACCTTTGCAATCGTGAATATCGTAAGTGATGGATAGAAAAATGTGAATAAAAGCTTCGGTATGCTTTCTGTTTCCTGCTCGCCAATTAAATTTAACTTTCTTGTAATAAACCCAGCCGCAAGAAGACCAGCTAAAAGAAGCAAATTCATGAAATGTTCACCTGTTTAAATCACTTCTCCGGTATTGTACATCTCGATATTCTGATTGGGACATAGGTTATAACACATACCGCATGCAACACATTTCTCAGGATTAATGACAATTTCGCTCTGGTTTCCCAGTGATATGGCAAATTCACAGCAAATTTTATGACACACATCGCAACCCTCGCCACAGCCACAACGCAAACACCTTGATGATTCGGCAGTTGCCTCAGTATCGGTATAAATCTCCTGATGGCCAGCCTTTAAATAAACAGGTTTTTCATTGAGGTGATACTGACTGCGTGAAAGCACATTTTGTGCTTTCACTACAGAAGGACGTATAAACGGCTTGAGCACTGCCTTTTCTCCGAAGATATTTTGATCAATTGCGGCTGCGGCTGCCTTTCCTGCTGCTATCAGCTTTGCAGCGGATAAAAAGGGAGTCTTATCGCTATAGACATTGTTGGAAACATATTCGGTTGTAAAGGTCTCCGTCGCATTAATTACCATGTCGTAATCGAGGCTTAGTTCTGCCTGTGTCTTATTCTGCTTAAAGAGTATTTTCCCATTGCCCTTAACAATATCTGACACGCCTGATATAACAGGCACTCCTTGATTTTCCAGTACCATATGAAACTCAGAGTTGGTATTACAGGTGGAAAGCACTACGGCCTTTCCACCGTTTGCAACAACAGCCCTTGCAGCCTCAGCAGCCAAAAAGCCTCTGCCGATTATAACTGCATTGCCTGAGACTTTTACAGACGCAAGACAATCCAGAGCAGATATTGCTCCATCTACGCCACAATCCCCCACTGAAAGTTTTGCTGGAGCATAAACTGCGTCATACAAAGACGAAAGAACATTTATATCCGTGTCAGAATTATCAAATTTTGCACCAAGTGCGTTCAAAACCTCCGTAGCACCTTTGAAAACAGCATCTGGAAGTCTCTCTGTTGATAAGGTGTTAAAGATATCTTTTTCTTTATCGTAAATTGTTACGTTATATCCAGCCTTCAACAGTTCGAATGCACAGGTGATTCCCGAGGCACCCCCTGAGGTAACTGCAATATTCTTTCCATTACATTCTGCATTTTGAATATTCTGATTAATTCCTTTTTCTCTTGACTTGACAGCAACAAATTTTTCCATTTCTCTTATTGCAAGATTTACCGTCTGTCTGCCCTTTACACAGCCCTTTTCGCACGGCGCGTCACAAAGGTACCCACAGAGTTCCTGTAACGGGCCAACTTTTGACAGGGTTTCGCAGGCTTCCTCATATTTTCCCTCAGATACTTTTTTCATCAGGGTTTGAATCGGAACGCCCGCTGGAC
>JGI2065J20421_1002200_pt1 | contig 11294 bp, 10 predicted proteins | sample Biomet5_FD_20421 | JGI IMG/M metagenome (IMG submission 20421)
CCACGGCCACGGCGTTCCAGGCCGGCTGCACGGCCGAGGCAAAGCGTTGGCCCGAGGCGCGCATGGCGCCGTCGCCGTCGTAGAGGAGCACGTTGCAGCGCAGATCCGAGACCAGACGCAGCCCGCGCGAAACCGCTTCCCGAAACCCGTGATGCCGTCGGCCCAGATGCTTGAGCAGGGCTTCCCGCCCCTGCTCCAGGTAGACGACGTCGTTTCCCAGTTGTTCCCGTTCCTCGGAGAGGTCCAGGGTGACGACCTGATCCTCGGCCGTTTCCAACGGAGCCCGGCCGTCGCGGCCGCCGGCCTCTTCCAGGTCGGCCAAGGCCTGGGACAAGGTGGGCAGGGCCTCGGCCGGGACGGGGCGTCCGGCCAAAATGGCGGCGGCGGCCTGGGCGCGGACCAAGGCGGTCTCCGTCATCAGCGAGACAAAGGCGTCAAGGCCGGTCAGATCGCGGGGAGGGGGGGCATGATGCTTCATGGGAGAATCCGGAGAGGTATTTCACAAGAAATTTGCCGCATTGGCAAAGGAAAAAAACGTGGCGCCGCAAATGGTCTCCGGCCATGCCCCCTGCGGCCGGCGGCAGTTCCGCTGGCGTCCGTTGTCATTCGCCGGACCATGCTGTAATTTCCCGCCCTAACGTTACGTCCCAAGGAGAACCGTCATGCCGCATGCTCCAAAAAACTGGCTGCCTGCGTTGCTTGCCGCAGTGATCGTCGTTTCGGCTCTGCTGCTGACCGCCCCGGTGGAGGCGCAAGGTCCGCCGCCACCACCGCCGCCGCCCTGCCCCCGAGGCTATCACTGGGACGGGCCGCGCGGCTGCTGGCCGAACCATCGCGGCATCCCGCCGCTGTGTCCTCCCAACCTGGCCTGGCGACACGGCCAGTGCCGGCCCATGGGACCCGCTCCCAGCCCGTACGCACCGCCACCGCCGCCGCAGTATTAACGGAAAACCATGCCGACCACGGCCTGCCGCCACGGCAGGCCGTGGCGTTTCCCCCCAAGCCTACGCCCGCGCTGCCGTTGCGACGCCTCTGCCGCGCAGGCCAGCCCCTTTCCGGATCGGCAGCGGTGCGGCGCTCCCCTTACTCCATGCGTCCCAGGTAGGCGGTCACGGTCTCCTGGTCGATGGTCAGCGTCGGCCCCTTGTCGGTTTGGGCGAACTTGGGGGAATGGTAGGGGTCGTATTCGTGGGGAGCGATCAGGCCGTTAAATATCTCGCGCAGGGCCCGGGCCCCGATTCGGGCGTTCTTGGCCGCCGCCTCGGCGATGGCGGCAAGCGCCATGTCCGTGACCAGAAGCCGGATACCCATGTGCCGGAAATAGTCCAGGCAAAGCCGTAGCGGCGAATTGGCCGCGCCGATCAGGATCTGGCGCAATTCGTCCTTGCCGAGTTCCTCCAGCATGGCGATGGAACCGAACCGGGAGATGAACTGCGGCATCATGCCGTAAGAGAAAAGATCGACCAGCCGCAGATAATCCTGCAGCTTGAACCGGGTCACCGTGCGCACCGACATCGAGCCGTCGGGCTTTCTCTCCACTTCCGAAATTTCTTTGAGCCGTCGGTCGTCGCGCCGGTTGACAATGGTGGCATACACCTGATCGTAGAGTTCCTCGAAGGCGCCGCCGCAGATGAAAAGCAGCTTGCCCGTGTCCAGGGCGATCTCGGCCTCCGCTTCCCGGCCGTTTTCCCACACCGTGGTCCGGTAGAGGAACTGCTCGCCCTCCAGCAGGGTCAGCAGGGCGTATTGGGTGGTGATGCCCTCCACGTTGGGCTTGCCGGAAATACGCCCGGAAATCTTATCCACCTCGTCGACGCACACCGTGGCGTTTTCGAGATAGCCCCGCAGCTCCCCGGCCGAGAGGTGCGACCCGAAAAGCACCCGGACCCGGGCCTCCAGCTTGCGGAAAAGCCGGGTGGTGCGGTCCGCCCCTTCCACCTCGGCCGCCAGGGTGTTGGCGTTGATGATAATCATGACCCGGAAGCGGAGCAGCTCCTCGATGGACTCGTAAAAGGCGACGACGGCCTGCATGAGCGTGGTCTTGCCGGTGCCGGAGTTGCCGATCAACAGCACGTTGGGCGCCGGCAGGCCATGAATGTGCTTATAGAGGGAAACGCTGATGCGCCGGAGCAATTCGGCCTGGCCGAGCACCCGCGTGGCCAGAAAGGCATCGATGTCCGTGGGGAGCAACTGGTTGTCCATGCCGGATTCCTTGAATTTTCAACCTTTCTATACCCTTCCCCGATTGCGGACAAGGCTGCGGCGCTTGGTTTTCCGGGCCGTCTCTGCTAAGACCCCTCCAGCAGTCGTTTCCGGCAGCAACCGCAACCCCCCGAGCAGGTATGCCGCATTTCAACATCGCTGATTTGGCTCTGGCGCTCATCTGGCTGTATTGCAGTTTCCGGGGGTATCTGCGCGGCCTGGTCAAGGAAGTGGGATCGCTGGCCGCCATTGCCACGGGCTTCTATTGCGCCGGGGTCTACCACAAGGCGCTGGCCCCGCGCGTGGCCCAATATATCTCGGGCAACTACGCCGGCACCGCCGCCTACCTCATCATCTTCACGGCGGCGCTTTTCGGCGTCTGGTTTCTGACCCTGGCCGCCTCCGGCATCGTCAAGATCACCATGACGGAGTGGGCGGACCGATTCTTCGGCGGCGCCTTCGGCCTCATGAAAGGCGTGCTGCTCACCGCCGTGATCCTGTTTTTGGTCCAGCTGGCCGCGCCCCACCCGGACTGGATCAAGGACGCGCGCCTGGTGCCGGTGCTGGAGAGGCTCACCTCCCGGTTCGTCCAGTACATCCCGCCGGGCATCAACGAAAAGTTGCGGGCCTGGACCAAAAACGTGCCGTCGGCCGCCGTGGCCGCCGACGACAAAAAGAAACCGGCCTCGCCGGCCCGGCCCGATATGACGGAAAAAACCGCCGATCAGGCCAAGGCCGCCGCCGCTCCCAAAAAATCCGAGGCGACCGGCGGTTCCGCAACCGCGACGGCCGCCTCCAAGACCGCCGCCGGCAAGGAGCCCGCCGTATCTTCCCCGAAGACGCCCTCCCCCGCCGCCGACGCGGAGAAGCATCATGAATGACCCCTCCGCCAATGCCGCCGCCCTGGCCCGTCTCCAAGGCGTGCTCGACACCCTGCTCGGTCCCGAGGGCTGTCCCTGGGACCGGACGCAGACCCCGCAAACCCTGTGCGACTACATCATCGAGGAAGCCTTCGAGCTGGTGGACAGCATCCGCGCCGGCGACGCGCCGGGCATGGCCGAAGAACTGGGGGACGTCATGTTCCTGCTCCTGTTCGTGGCCACGCTGGCCACCAAGCGGGGCGAATTCACCCTGGCCGAGGCCCTGGAATCGGAAGCCGCCAAGATGGTCCGCCGCCATCCCCACGTGTTCGAGGACGTCACGGTGGAAAGCCGCGAACAGCTCCTTGCCAACTGGGAGCGCATCAAGCGTTCGGAAAAGCCCCGGGGCCAGGGACTTTTTTCCACCCTGCCCAAGGGATTGCCGCCGCTTTTGAAGGCCTATCGCATCCATTCCAAGGCGGCCCGGTCCGGATTCACCTGGGCCGACGACACGGCCATGCGCCGGAGTCTCGATGCCGAACGGGCCGAGTTCGAGGCGGCGGTGGCCAGCGGCGACGAGCAGGCCATGGCCGAGGAATTCGGCGATTATCTCTTCACCCTGGCCGAATACGGCCGCCGCCTGGGGCTCAAGGCCAATTCCTGCCTGGATGTGGCCAACAACAAGTTTCTCACCCGCTACAAGGCCATGGAAGCCCTGGCCCAAAAGCGGGGGCTGGACCTGGACAGGCTGGATCTGGACGCCAAAAACGCCCTGTGGGAGGCAGTGAAAAAGGGCGCCGTGGCGTAACAAAAAGACGCCGCCGTCCTCCCGACAGCTTGTCACGGCCCGCCACGCCGCCTACAAGGGAAACATGCAGGTCCACCCCGCCCGCGTGCGGCTCCTTTCTTCCCCAAAGCCCGCCCCAAAAGGACCGGTCGTCTGCTGGTTGTCCCGCGATCAGCGCGCCGCCGACCATTGGGGGCTCCTTTACGCGGCCGAACGGGCCAGGGAAGCCGGCGCACCGTTGGTGGCCGTCTTTTGTCTGGACCCGGCCTATCCCGAGGCCACGGTGCGGCACTACCGCTTCCTGCTGGCGGGCTTGGCCGAAACCGAGGCCGATCTGCGCGCCCGCGCCATTCCCCTGGTGCTGCTGTCCGGCGACCCGGCCGGCAGCCTGCCCGCCTTTCTTCAAGCAAGCAGCGCCGGCTGCTGCGTGACGGACTTCGATCCCCTGCGCGTCAAGACGCGGTGGAAACAGGCCGTCGCCCGGAACTTCGCCGGAGCGCTCATCGAGGTCGACGCCCACAACGTGGTGCCCTGCCTGGCCGCCTCGACCAAACGGGAATACGCCGCCGCCACCTTGCGCCCGAAAATCCTGCGGCTGCTCCCCGAATTCCTGGAGCCCTTCCCGGACCTGCCCGTCTTCCCGGCGGGGAACCTGACCGGCTTCGAACCGGTCGACTGGAAAGCGGCGGCCGCCTCCGTCACGGCCGACCCGACCGTAGCCCCGGTGGCCGATCCCCACCCCGGTCCGGCCGCCGGCCTGGCCCGGCTGCGACGTTTCATCGAGGAAAACCTTCCCGTCTACGCCGAGCGCCGGAACGATCCCAACGCCCGGGCCACGTCCGGTCTTTCGCCCTTTTTCCATTTCGGCCAACTGGCTCCGGGGCGGGCCGCCCTGGCGGTCCTGGCCGCGAAACGTCACGCCCCGGCCGGGGCCGACGCCTTTCTGGAGGAGTTGATCGTCCGCCGGGAACTGGCCGACAACTTCTGCCATTTCGAGCCGGACGACGATGCCTTTGCCGCCCTGCCCGCCTGGGCCCGAAAAACCCTGACCGCCCATGCCGGCGATGCCCGACCGTATGTCTATTCCCCTGCCGCCCTGGAAGCCGCCGCCACCCACAGCGAACTCTGGAACGCGGCCCAGCGCCAGCTCGTCCGGGAAGGTCGCCTGCACGGCTACATGCGGATGTACTGGGCCAAAAAAATTCTGGAATGGTCGGCCACGCCGCGAGAGGCCCTGGGCACGGCCCTGCGCTTGAACGACCGCTACGCCCTGGACGGGCGGGACCCGAACGGCGTGGTGGGCGTCTTGTGGTCGGTGGGAGGTCTCCACGACCGGCCCTGGGCCGATCGGCCGGTCTTCGGCCAGGTGCGTTACATGAACGCCCGAGGCTGCCGTCGCAAATTCGACGTGGACGCCTATATCGCCCGCTACCCGGCCTGAACTACGGAGGAACGCATGAAACTCGGTCTGATCGGACTCGGCCGCATGGGCGGCAACATGGCCAGACGGCTGGTCCGGGGCGGCATCGCCGTGGCGGCCTACAACCGCACGGTGCAAAAGGCCCTGGATTTCGCGGCTGCGGAAGGCCCCAACGCCAGCGCGGCGGGAAGCCTTCCCGAACTGGTGGCCCTGCTCCCCGGCCCGCGCCTCGTCTGGCTCATGCTGCCGGCGGGTGCGGCCACCGACGCCCATTTCGAGGAACTGCTGCCGCTTCTGGCCCCCGGCGACCTGATCGTCGACGGCGGCAACACGCACTATCCCGACGACCTGCGCCGCAGCCAACGCGCGGCCGCACAGGGCATCGGCTACTGCGACGCCGGGGTGAGCGGCGGCGTCTGGGGCCTGACCGAAGGCTACTGCATCATGGTCGGCGGTGCCCCGGAACAGGTGGCCCGTCTCGCTCCGGCCCTGGACGTTCTGACCGGCCCGGGCGGACACCTGCACACCGGGCCCGTGGGCTCGGGCCATTTCGTCAAGATGATCCACAACGGCATCGAATACGGCCTGATGCAGGCCTATGCCGAAGGATTCGAACTCCTTTCCGCCTCGCCCTTCGGCCGCGACCTGAACCTACCCGCCATCTGCGACCTGTGGAATCACGGCTCAGTGGTGCGCTCGTGGCTGCTGGAGCTGGCCGGCCGGGCCTTCACCGCCGATCCGGAGCTCGCCACGCTTACGGGCTACGTCGAGGACTCGGGCGAGGGCCGCTGGACCGTGGAAGCGGCCCTGGACAGTGCCGTGTCCGCCCCGGTCATCACCATGGCCCTCATGGAACGCTTCCGCTCCCGCCAAAAAGACGCCTTCCAGGACCGGGTGCTGGCCGCGTTGCGCCAGCAATTCGGCGGCCATGCCGTCAAAAGGAACGACCATGACTGAGGCGACCAGCCCGACCCTGGCCGAGGTGGTGCTCGGCCGGCCGCAGACGCCCGAACCGGCCCCGTCCTGCCGCTTCGACCAGGTGCGCGATCCCTTTACGGCCGTCATCTTCGGGGCCACCGGCGACCTGACCGCCCGGATGCTCGTGCCGGCCCTGGCCGCCCTGTGCGCCGGGCATCACCTGCCCAAGACCTTCGCCATTGTCGGCGCCGGCCGGATGGCCCTCTCCGAGGAGGCCTTTCGCGAACAGTTGGCCGGAGCCGTGACTTCCCTCGGCGGCGTGGCGCCCGAAGCCTGGGACGCGCTGGCGCCGCACCTCTCGTACCGGCAGGTGGACTACGCCGATCCGGCCTCGTTTGCCGCTCTGGCCGGTTTTCTGGAGGCGCTGGCCGCCCGCCACGGCCTTGGCGGCAACCGCCTGTTCTACCTGGCCGTGCCGCCGACGGCGTACGAATCCATTGCCGTGGGCCTGGCCGGGGCCGGACTGGCTGCGGAAAGCACCGGCTACGCCCGGCTGGTCGTGGAAAAACCCTTCGGCCGCGACCTCGAAACGGCGCGCGTCCTGGAAGCCGCCCTGCACACCCGCTTCAAGGAAGGGCAGATCTTTCGTATCGACCACTATCTGGCCAAGGAGACGGTGCAGAACATCCTGATGCTGCGCTTCGCCAACGCCATTTTCGAACCGCTGTGGAACCGCCGCTACATCGACCACGTGAGCATCCTGGCGGCGGAATGTCTGGGCGTCGAGCATCGGGCCGCCTATTACGACCATTTCGGCGTGCTGCGCGACATGTTCCAAAACCACATGCTGCAGTTGCTTGCCCTGTGCGCCATGGAGCCGCCATCGCTTTTCGAGGCCGACCTCGTGCGCGACGAAAAGACCAAGGTCTTCCGGGCCCTGCGCCCCGTTACCGCGTCCGATCTGGACGAGAAGCTGGTGCTCGGCCAGTACGGTCCCGGCCGCATCGGCGACCGGCCGGTGCCGGGCTACCGCGACGAACCCGGCATAGCCCGGGATTCGGCCATCCCCACCTTCGCCGCCATGCGCATCCATGTGGACAACTGGCGCTGGCAGGGCGTGCCCTTCACCCTGATCTCGGGCAAGCGGCTGGCGGAAAAACGCACGGAGATCGCCATCCACTTCAAGCCCGTGCCCTATTCCATGTTCCGGGGGAGCCTCGGTGACCACATCGAACCCAACCGGCTGATCCTGCGTATCCAGCCCGACGAAGAGGTGAGCCTGACCTTCCAGGCCAAGGCGCCGGGGCCCATGTGCCTGCGCTCGGTGACCATGACCTTCAACTACGCGGCGGAGGCCCCGCGACATGGCCTGACCGCCTATGCCAAGGTCTTGCTCGACTGCCTGCTGGGCGACCAGACGCTGTTCTGGCGGCGGGACGGCATCGAACTGTCCTGGAAATTCCTGTCCCCCATGCTGCAGACCTCCGCCGCCCGGCTGTTCCCCTACGCGGCAGGGACATTCGGCCCCCCGGAGGCGGCGCAACTGCTTGGGGATCACGGGCTCACCCCGTGAGCGAACGCGTCCGGCGTTTCACGGACCCGGCCGCCTTTTTCGCCGCCGGGCTCGCCGCCGTCGCCCGGGCCGCCGGTCAAGCCGTGGCCGCGCGCGGCCGATTCCTGCTGGCCCTGTCCGGCGGAACGACGCCGCTGCCCCTGTACGCGGCCATGGCCGGAAAAGGCCTGGGCGTCCCGTGGGATGCCGTCCACTTCTTCTTCGCCGACGAACGGCTGGTCCCGACCGGCGACTGGCGCAGCACCTTCGGGACGGTCGCCCCCCTGCTTTTTCTCCCCACCCCCATCCCGGTCGGCAATATTCACCCCATGCCCGCAACCCTGCGCCCGCCCGAACAGGCCGCCGCCCTCTACGAGGAAGACATCCGGGGAACCTGCGGGAGCGGTCCCCAAGAGACGCCCCGGCTGGATTTGCTGCTGCTCGGCCTGGGACCGGACGGACACACGGGCTCGCTTTTTCCCCACAGCCCGGCCCTTCGGGAAGCGAACCGGCTGGTGGTCGCCGTGCCGCCGCCGACCACGGCGGAACCGCAGGTAGGTCGGCTGACCATGACCCTGCCGCTTATAAATGCCGCCCGAAAGGTGCTGTTTCTGGTGGCCGGTCAGGGCAAGGAGCAGGCCTTGACCGATGTCCTGTTCGGCCGGCCCGATCCGGCCCTGCCGGCCAGTCTGGTCCGTCCCCAAGGCGGGGCCGGCTGGCTGCTGCTCCTGTAAGGTCCGGCGCAGGAGGGAGAACCGGCGCTTCAGCTGAAATAGGTCGCCGAATCGTTCCCCAGCATGCTCAGGAAAAAATCGCCCGACGACGAATCGCTGCTGGNGGTGTCGGAAAGTTGCTGGAGGTAGGCCGAATAGCCGTTGGCGCGCACCAGGGACGAGGTCTGGGCGCTGGTATAGCTTTTGGCCCGGGTGCTGTTGTCGGCCAGGGTGTTGAAGGCCTCGGTCAGCGTGGAGGAATCCGAAAAGATCTGCTCGATGGCGTCCTTGTCGGCGTTGTCGCCCACCACCTGCACGTTGCCGTCGCTATCGCGGGTCAGCGTGATGGTCTGGCTGACGTCGATGCCCGCCGCGGCAAACTTGGTGGCCAGGGCGGTTGTCAGGTGCTGCTGCAGGATTTCGTTTTGGGCATTGAGTTGGAGCACCGGGCTAACCAGCCCGCTGCTGTCGGATTCGGACATGGAAAGCGCGGTAGACGACCAATCGGCCGTATCCGAACCGGAATTGGCGGTGGTGACGGTTCCGCTCGTCTTTTTGGTGGTGGAGCCGGAACTGATCTGCATCTGCTGGGTTGTCGTGTCATAACTGGTATAAATGTCCATGACGTCCTCCCATGGGCGGTCTGCCGCAACGGTTCCATGCAAGGACAATGCCTGGAAAAAATTGCCGCCGGATTACCGCGCCTTTCCCATGAGATAGGGCACCGGATCCACGCCGCTTTGGACCGGGTCCAGGGCCTCGGCCACAGCCAAATCCGGAAAATCGCCGGTCCGCAGATCCTGCGCCCGGAGCGGCAGAATCGGCCGCATGTCCTGGTCGAAGGCCACCAGGATTTCCGGCAAAGCGGCTTCTTCGGATTCGAGGTGCGGACGAAGCCGTACTCGCCGTTGGTCAGCCGAACGAAACTGCCCACCGGATACGGGCCCAAAAACTTGATGAAGCGTTCGGCCAGGGCCACGGGGAAATCGCGGCCCCGCATGCCGTGGATGACGGCCAGGGCCCGCGTCGGCAGCATGGGCCCCTTGTAGCTGCGCCGGCTGGTCATGGCGTCGTAGACATCGGCCACGGCCAGGATGCGGCCCCAGCGATGGATGGCCTCCCCGGCCAGACCATTGGGATAGCCCGAACCGTCGAACCGCTCATGGTGCTCGGCCACGCCCCGAAGAACGCCCTCCGGCAACTTGAGCCCCGAAATCAGGTCCCGCCCCAACAGGGGATGCCGCTTGATCCGGGCGAACTCCATGTCCGTCAGCCGCCCCGGCTTGTTGAGGATGGCGTCGGGGATCCTGGTCTTGCCCACGTCGTGGAAAAGGCCGGCCAGCCCCAGTTCCTTGAGCTCCTGGGGGGAGAATCCCAGATAGACGCCGAAAGCCGCCGCCACGACCGAGACGTTGACGCCGTGGGTGAAGGTGTAGGCGTCGTGGCGGCGCAGTTTGCACAGGGTGAGCAGGGCGTCGGGATTGCGCACGGCGCTGTCGATGACCGTGTCCACCATGCTCGAACAGGCCCGGACATCGACAGCGCCGCCGGCCTGGACGTCGTGCAGCATGTCCCGGGCGATGAGCAGACAGTCGTGGTAGACGACCTCGGCCACCGCCAATTCCTGTTCCAACGGCGTCCGCACCAACCGGTTTCCCGGTGCGTCCTCCTGTTCGCGGGAGGGTTCCGGCCCGGTGTCGATCGGCGCGACGGCCCCCTTCTCGGTATCGACGAAGGCTTCCAGGTAGCCGGCCTGCTGGATGGCCAAAAGGGCCTGGCCCGAAGCCACCATCCCCTCCTGGCTATACAGATAGGGGTGTTCCAACCAGGACAGGCCGGTATCGACAACATGCATGCCGACCAGCAGGTCGGCAATCCGGATTTTGCAGAGCACGGGAGCGGTCTCCCCCCGGAATCCTCCGACAGATCAAGCCGAGAAACGGGGCTTTCCCCGGCTTTTCGGACACGCCAGCCCGGTGGGGCTACTTCCGTTTTTGGACGACGCTGCTTTCCCCGACGATGCGGTAGCTCTCGCCCGCCGGCCGGAGAACAAAGGTGAATACAGCCTCGCCCGATGCGGTTTTGCCGCCGTTGGACACCGTGTAGGCAACCGGCACCGTGACCCGCAGCTCGCCCGAGGAGGACGGCTCCGAAACCGTGGCCGTTCCGGGTTTGTAGGTCCGCTTGGGCCAGCGGGAAAAATACCGCACCTTATCCTGGCGCACGATGTCCCGTCGGGTCTGGCCCTTCGTCGCGTAGTCGACCTTGTCGGCATAGAGGTCCAACAAGGCGTTGACATCCCCCGTGCCGCTCTTGGTAAAAAAATTCGCCAAAAAGGCCGTCACGGCCGGCGATGCGGTCTTCGCGGCCGTGCCCGGTCCGGGAATGGTGATGGTGCTTCCGGCCTCCAGCCGGTCGGCATCGCGCATGCCGTTGGCGGCCATGATTTCCTCGACGCCGACGCCGAACTTGCCGGCGATGCGGGAAAGGCTGTCGCCACGTTGCACGACATAAGGGGTGGTCGCCGCCGGTTTGGCCGGCTGGGCGGCTGCCGGCGCGGCGGGCGTGGCCGGAGCGGTCGGTTGCGGGGCCGGGGCCGGTTGCGCGGCTGGAGCCGCCGGTGCCGGGGTGGCGGGTGCGGGCTGGGCCGTCGGAGCCGGGGGGGCCGGTTGGGCGGCCGGAGCCGGAGTGTCCGGGGCCGGTTGCGCGGCCGGGGCGGCGCTCGGGGCAGCCGGAGCAGTCGGCTGGGCCGGAGCGGCTGGCTGCGGTTGCAGCTTCTTGCCGGCCTGCCTGGCTTCGTAGAACCGCTGATATTCCTTATCGTCGAGCACGCCGTCATGAT
>JGI2065J20421_1002203_pt1 | contig 11277 bp, 8 predicted proteins | sample Biomet5_FD_20421 | JGI IMG/M metagenome (IMG submission 20421)
GCAAATTTCCTTTCTTTGTATCGGGGTCAGTCTGGAACTTTTGTGTATGTTCATAGCTGCTTACACCTCCAGTATCCTTATAGGATACTTTATCTCAAGTGTAAATAACGCTATGATTTCTTACAATCATATCAGCCAGACAGGTACGTACCAGTTGTTTTTGTTTACCGGCAGAAGATCTGAGGATAAGCATACGACTGCGCCTGTGCCTATATTTGTTTTGATGTGCTTTTCGCCGTTGCTTACGCTATCTATTGATACAGGATCTAAAGCGTTGAAGTTTTTAGTCGCTCTTGAGGGAGATGCGCTCTTTTTAATCTCAATCGGACAGAGGGTATTATTCTCATAAATTATAAGGTCGATCTCTTTTTTGTTGCTGTCCCTATAATAATAAAGAGGAGGCCTTTTGCCGTTATTGATGAAACTTTTATAGATTTCGGAAACTACCCACGTTTCAAAGAATTCACCGCTCATAGCTCCTGCTTCAAGCGCCTCCACGCTGTTCCATTTTGTCAGGTATGTGCAAAGCCCGGTATCAATAAAGTACATTCGGGGAGATTTGACTACCCGCTTAAGTGAGTTGTTGAAATAAGGTTCTATGAGAACAACAAGTCCCGAAGTCACTAATAGGGAAAGCCACTGTTTTGCCGTTGGCGCAGTTATACCGCACTCTGATGCCATCGCCTTATAATTGACGGTAGTTGCTGTACGTGCAGCTGCAATACAAAGGAACTTGTAAAACGCGCCTTCATCTGCAACCTGAGTAAGGTCTCTGACATCTCGTTCCAGATATGTACGGATATAGGATTCGTAATATGTGTCTCGTTGAACTTTGCTGTCTTCGTAAAGACGAGGAAAGGATCCTCGGAAGATGATATTGAACGTTTCCATCAGATCCATTTTTTTTGCAACGGGAATCCTTTTGAGAAGTTCCAGGGGATCTGTCGTAAAGCAGCCAAAATGATTGCCCTTCAACTCGCTGTTTGATAGCCCTAAGAGATTAAGGATTCCTGCCCTGCCTGCCAGGCTCTCGCTTATATTCTGCATCAGGTGGAATATCTGTGAACCTGTAAGCCAAAAATCACCGTTCTTTTTATGCTCATCAGCGTACATCTTTATATATGGCAGAAGCCCGGGGGCATAATGTATTTCGTCAATGATGAGAGGTGGTCTAAAGCGCTGTAAAAAGAGATCCGGGTCGCTTACAGCGAGGGCCCTGTTTTTCGGATCATCTAGAGTCACATATTTTCTCTCTTTTTCAGCTAGGTGGCAAAGCAGTGTAGTCTTACCAACCTGGCGTGGACCGGTAATCAGAAGAACGGGATATGTATCGCTGATGTTAAGGACCGTCTCTTCTATAATTCTCGAAATATACATATATGAGCCCCCTTAAAAAATTATGTAAATGTAAAATGACATTTTAATTTTACATAATTTTATATCTATGTCAAGAGAAAGTAAGCGACAAAGAGCTGCGGCATGAAAGACCCTGACCATATCATTTCAAACTAAAAACAGCCGTTGCAGAGCCTACAAAATGATCGTCATAAGACTAACTAAATAAGCAGGTAACTAGGAGAATCGCTTTTAAAAAATAAAAGGGGGCGGTAAGCTTCTTTTTGTAATTTTATATAAACTTAGATTGTCAAACCAAATGCAACATTTCTGTTTTCGTACAATACTTCTTTTGGTGTCTTGAACCCCAGGCATTTTCGCGGTCTTTCGTTTAATAGATTTACGTAATAGTTCAGCTTATCATCTGTTAGCGTTCTAAAGCTGCTGCCTTTAGGCAAAAATTGCCGTAGCAACTTATTTGTGTTTTCGTTTGTCCCACGTTCCCAAGGGCTGTGAGGGTGCGCAAAATATATTGGGACACATAATTCCTGAGATATTTTTTCGTGTTTTGCAAATTCCTTGCCGTTATCCAGAGTTATTGTATGACACGGTATTTGGCTCATGATTTTTATCATTGACGCTGCTATCTCACCTGAGTCTTTATATGCCAGTTTTGAGGCAGCCAGAAATCTGGATCTGCGATCTACCAGAGTGAGAACTACGCCTGTCCCGTGACGTCCTAAAACTGTATCTCCCTCAATGTCTCCAAGACGATTGCGATCACTCGCTTTTGCTGGCCGCTTTTCTATAGATGTACATCCGGATAACTTTCCTCGTGTTTCTTTTATGTTGCGCTTATACTGATTGCCCCTGCATCTTAGATATGGCGATATTTTCTTTATTGCCAGCAGACCGCATTTCACTGCCCTGTATATTGTTGGTACTGAAATATCCAGTCCATATCTATTAACTATCTGTTCAGGAGACCAGTAGCTTAATATACCTTCTTCTATAATTCTTAACAGTGATGGGCTGCTGCTCAGTTTCCTGCCCTTGCAACAATTCCGGCGTTGCCTTAGGTAGCGTTGCTGGGCATTCAAACATCCATATTTCCTGCGACCGCCGTTTCTCTTTATTTCTCGACTTATTGTGCTTTTATGACAGCCGACCATTAGCGCTATTTCCGTATAGTTTTTACCTCAACCTAAATTACGCAGTATGATTTCTCTGTCTTCTGTTGTAAGATGTTTATGGCTCAAGGTGATGGCCTCCTCCGCTGGTTTGTTGTCTCGCAACTACATTTTAGCGAAAGTGCCTGCCTTGGGCTATTTATCTTATTACCACCTGATTCAATTTATTATGTTGCATTTGGATTGTAAATCTAAGTATTCAATAAAAAAATAAAGCTTAGTTTTCTATATTTTTACACTCTAGTTCAAATAAATCAAGTAATATTTACATAAATAAGAGTTTAATAATAAACAGCAGTTTCTCTATATTAATATGCGTGATTGGCTTATGACGTAATTCACAAAAACTGGATTTCCGGGATTCCTGCAACATTTTTCAGTTGAAATTCGGCTTCCATACTAGCTAAGTATTCTGTTTGCCTGTATAAAAAGCAAAGCTGATACAATGTACAGATATCTATATAGTTCAAATAAACCACATTAACATAGGACTAAAATAAATATATTTTTATTAATTAAATTATATGTGCATTAATCTACACAACTTTATTCTTATAAAAATACTGCGCCTCATAAAATTGGCGCAGTATTCCATTAAGTGTTAGTATTAAGTAGATTTAGGATCAAGCTATATATAACTTATAGCCTTTTAATTTTTTTAATATATTTACTCAGTCCCAAACCATTTAGACCTTCGTGATTTTCTCCAGAGCAAGAGCCAGGCCGTCTTCAAGGTGTTCTTTGTTCAGAATTTCATAGGAGGCCTCATAGTTTTTGTTTCTCATTGCCTCTACAAATTCGTACATGCCTTTAATGACGCTTTGAACATGCGTTGGCGGTTTTTCTGAAAAAAGTCCTATCCTAATACGTTCGTCCTGATTGTTACGGTATATCTGTTCAATTCGCTCATTGTCAAGGGCTTTGATTATCTCCATGTGAAATTCCGTATCATGTAGTTCCCACTTGTATGGATCGTACTGCGCTGCTCTAACCCTGACAACAATTTCCTCAATACGGAAGGAATATTCCCATGTCCAATCATTGTCAAATATAGCCTTGAGTCCCGTAACTTCAAGCAGTTTTCTGAGCTGGTATATTTCTTTTACATCCCGTGCTGTTATTTCGCGTACCTTTATTTTTTTGCGAAAATCCGCAATTAGCCAACCTTCATTTTCAAGTTTTCTCATCGCAACGCGAACAGGCATTCTGCTTATCCCCATTTCATTTGCGACTGACGCCTCAGTGAGAAAGCTCCCAGGAATATATTCAAGATGGATTATCCTGTCACGAAGAATAGAGTACACCTGTTCATAAAGTGCCATATCTTTATCAAGGGCTTCTATCAAGGCTAAAACCTCTCTTCTATGCAACTCTTACCCCGTTAATTTTAACAGGAAGATTTTTTACGACAAGCGATATTACTTTAGCCTTTCTTAGAAGCTTTTCAAATGTCGGCGGTTCAACATAGGGAAGCGGAACAGGGCGTCCGAGCTTCCTATAAGTCTCCGCACCAAGCCTATGATAAGCCAAAAGCTCTATCTCGCGTAGATTTTTCAGACCACAGCAGAACGCTGCCGTTGCTTTCATGTTTTCGTCGGAATCGTTGATCCCTGGTATTAGCGGGAGTCGGACAATAATTTTTGTTCCGCCTCTCTCCCCGATTTTTCGAATGTTTTCAAGTATAAGCTCATTCCTTTGTCCTGTGAGGCGCTCGTGTTCTATTGTATCCATGTGTTTAATGTCGGTATATATTTCGTTCATGTATGGAAGCACCTGTTCAAAATTCCGCCATGGAACACAACAGCTTGTCTCTGCTGTGCCTCGTATCCCCCGCTCCAGAGATAGCCGGAGCACCTCAGCTGCAAACTCAGGTTGGGAAAGAGCTTCTCCGCCGCTCAAAGTAAACCCGCCGCCAGAGTGGAAGTAGAATATTTCGTCTTTTGATATTTCGTGAACAACCTCTTCCGGCGTCATCATCATGCCATATTTGACAATAGCGTTATGGGGGCATTTTTTTATGCATATTCCACAGCCATTGCACATGCCTGGCTGGCAGAAAGGAAATTTTTCCTGCCCCAGAGTTAGTGCAGAGATCGGACACTCATTGATACATATGTGACACTTCTGGCATTTCCTTTGGTCGCAGCCAATCTCTGGAGAAAATGACTGTGACTCCGGTGTTGAACACCAAAGGCAATGCATAGGGCATCCTTTCATAAACACAACTGTCCTCAGCCCATCTCCATCGTAACTGGATGTTCTTTCTATGCGCAGCACGTGTCCGTCTCTGCCCATCATATTTTCTCCTAGCCGCAGGAAATACAGGAAGAAAGTGAGTGCTGTACCGTCCTGCCAATGATTTCGTCTTGTACGTCTTTACCAAGCTCTGTGAAATAGGCCGTGTACCCAGCAACGCGAACAAGCAGGCCGCGGTATTCTTCTGGATGTTTTTGTGCCTGTATAAGCTTCTCCTGATCGACAACATTGAACTGCACATGAAAAACGTTAAGTGTACACATACTCTTAAGCAGTGCCATTACGTTCAGTATGCCATCTTCTGTGGAAAATAGCGAAGGTTCTATCTTCATGTTGAGCAGAGTTCCCTGAACAAAGCGGTCATGCGGCAGTTTTGAAACCGATTTAAGCACGCCGCTCGGTCCTTCGACATCCGTACCACCGTTAGGACTGACCCCGTCTGCAAGCGGTTTCCAGGCGAGGCGCCCTGATGGAAGAGCTCCGACTTCAAGTCCAAAAGGTGTGTTGCCGGAAACAGGGAGAATCCCTGGTGTCATAGTGCCGAAGCGACTCTTGTAACTTTCAATCTCATCAGCTATGAACGTGAATATCTTTGCGGCCATGTTGTCTACCCATTCTACGTCGTTGCCGTACTTCGGCGCTCCATTGCAGAGTTTTAATATCTCCGGGCTGTTCTCGAAGTTACAGGCAAGCGCATCAAGCATCTCTGCTATTGTAACCTGCTTTGTATCGAAAACGAGATATTTTATTGCAGCCATGCTGTTGATTAGATCAGCAATACCTATCAGTATAATACCGTTGCCGGTGTTGTATTTAGCGCCGCCCCATGCGTAGTCCATAGCTTTTTCAACACAGTCACGGAAGCTGAAAGACAATGTGGGGACGGTTCTCTCGAATCCTATCTCGTCAATAAGGTGACTGCCCTTAACAACCGTCCTTACAGCATAGGCAATCTGCCCTTTAAGTGCTTTTTCAAAGTCGTCGTAGGTCCTAAAGTCAATCGGATTGCCTGTTTCTGCGGAAATTTTGAGGTTTGATTTACGGCACACCCCATTGAGCAAAGTAAGCTCTATCATCGAGCCAAGGTTAATGTCTGCAAGGGCAGTGTAGCCGCGGAGTTTGCCCTCAAGGTTGGTCTCGACACAGCCGCTTGGATTCCAGTTAAACGCCTCTCTAAGTGGAATCCCTTTGTTCATAAGCATCCTGATACCTATGTCATCGTTATGAAAAGCCGGGAAACCAGTCCCTAACTTTATGAGCTCGACAACTTTGCGCAGAAATGAGTTAGGATTCTTCGCAAGGCTGTAACGCACGGAGAGTGAGGGTTGATATAGCCTCACATCCATTGTCGCCTGAAGTATCATGTAGGAGAGATCATTGACCGCATCTCTGCCGGTTAGGTCAACTCCGCCAACCGTTACATTCTGAAACATTGGATAACCGGCTGCAAATTCGGCTGTTTGTGCATCCTGAAATAGGCAGGGTTCAGAAAATTTCACCCACAGGCAGTCAAGGAGTTCCTGAGCATGTTCTGGTGTAATCCTGCCTGCATCAAGATCTGCTTTATAGAACGGCCAGAGATACTGATCCATTCTTCCTGGGTTGTAGCTTGCCGCATTCTGTTCCATAAAGATGCATATCTGATACAGATAGAAAGATTGAATGGCCTCGTGAAACGTCTCTGCCGGATATGCTGGAACCTTTGAGCATATCCGGGCTATCTCATTAAGTTCGGCTTTGCGCTGCGGGTCCTTCTCGACCGACGCAAGGCGTGAGGCTTCAGCCGCGTAGCGTCCAGCAAGTATAATCATTCCTTCGCCAACTGTAAGCAGTGAGTCCAGATAGACCATCTTCGCGTAATCGCCTGGAACAGTCATATCCAGTTTGGCGCGATGTTCTTTTATCTCGTCGCATATTTTTAGGACACCTTTGTTAATGATGTCGCTATAGCCTGCAGTTGTTTCACCCCAGCCACGAACAGCCTTTCTGTTGATGTAAATTACCCCATTGTCCCTTAGATCGCGAACATCATCCGGAATCTGTGCTGTCCAGGCCTCAAAGTTTGAACGTCCAAACCAGAATGGTTTGACGATTTTAAGAAACATTTCCTTATCCTCATCCCTAAAATAGAAGGGGTCATAGCGTCTGGTGCTTATAGTGTCTATTTCCGAATCCAGTATAGACCAGCAGGTATCAGCACAGAGTATACCACCGCGTATCTTGCTGCCTGCACAGCCTACGATAAGTTCTCTGTCCCATATCTTTACTGTCTTTTCCTGGCATTGCTTCTGTACTGCTTTTGCCTTACGCATCACCCATGGCAGTCCGCCGGTTGTTTTGAAACTTTCAGTGAGTAATCTTGCATTCTCGAGATCCATTTCAGGGCGGGTGGCAAGAACCCTGTCTTTAAGGAAATTAACCCTCTCCATGTAATCTGCTTCACTCTTTGTTGTGGTTGTCATCTGCTTATTACCTCCACTCAATATGTTTTGTATGTTTAACCGTATCGATCTTCGTAAATTGCATGAGTTCATTATCTAATTTAGGATACTAAATTAGATATAGCATACTTTTATTTTTACGTCAAGTATAATGAATTGAAATTGTTAAATATAAATTACTCTGTAATATACTGAATTTGTCAGCAAGCTTGACTGAAAAATAAATTAATGCTATAAATACTACAAATATTTTGGGATTTCAAAATTTATATAGTATTTTTTAATGCTTGCTTCATTAATTTGCACAAATAAGGGAGATGCGACAGTAATGAAGACAAGAATTATCTATCAGACTATTGACACACATACGGGAGGACAGCCGACACGGACGATATATGGCGGAGTTGGCAACATCCCCGGGAAAACTATGAGTGAAAAAATGCTTTATCTTAAAGAAAAAAGAGACGACATTCGGCAGCTTCTTATGTTTGAACCGCGCGGCAACGATATAATGTCAGGCGTTATATTGACAGAACCCTGCACCCCAGGTTGTGATATAGGCGTCATATATTTAGAAGTGGGCGGCTATCTGCCAATGTGCGGGCACGACACTATCGGGGTTGCCACTGCGCTTATGGAAATAGGAATGCTGAAAACTCCAATTGAGCCTTACACTGAACTTTTCTTGGATACACCGGCCGGTGTTGTTAAGGTAAAAATACATATAGAAAGCGGCAGCGTCCGCGATGTAACGTTTGAAAACGTCCCGGCCTTTGTATTCAAACGCGACGCAGTTATTACTGTACCTGGAATCGGCAATGTGAAAATGGATATATCCTACGGCGGTAATTTTTATGCTCTAATCAGAGCCTCAGATGTTGGACTGAAAATTATTCCTGAGGAGGCTGCCCAAACTGTGCAGCTCGGGCAATCTATCCGCGGTGCTGTCAACACACAGATGGAAGTATTTCACCCTGAATATAACTTTATACGAGGCCTTACGCATGTCCAATTTTACGAGCCAATCAAAGATGACAAGTGCCTCCGCAGCAGGAATGCTGTTGTCATTCCAGATGGGACCTTAGACCGTTCTCCGTGCGGGACAGGCAGCTCGGCAAGACTTGCTAGTTTATTCGCTTGCGGCGAGCTTGCTGTAGGTGAGCGTTTTATCAATGAGAGCATCATCGGCAGTCAGTTTGAATGCCGCATCCTGCGAGAGGAGCGGATTGGCGAGTTCGTATCGGTAATACCTGAAATTACCGGCAGCGCCTACGTAACTGGGATTCATTCGTTCTTCGTGGACCATGATGATCCGTTTCAAAGTGGTTTCCAGCTTAAATGCTTTTAGCAAAATTGTTCTCCGCTAATTTAATGAGGAAGGGAGGCAGCTGCCGCCGCCGTAATATCAGCTTGGCTGCAGCCAGTATACAGTAATAAGAAATAGCAATTTGTATTAATGCTACCACAAACTAAGAAAGAGGTGTACTTTGAAATGAAAAAATTTCTTGCAGCAGCAGTAAGTATAATGGTATTTGCCATGTTCGCCGGCTCAGCCCAGGCAACCCCTCTAGTTCTGCGTTTTGCCGGGCAATCTGCACCGGATCAAGCACCGACTATTACTATGAAAAAAATTGCAAAAGAAGTTGAACAGAACACAAACGGAAGAATTAAGATAAAGATATACCCGGCTAGCCAGCTAGGTGACTACACACTCGTCTATGAAGAACTAACTCGCGGAACAATAGATATGGCTATGATTTCCCAGCCCAGCCAGTTTGACCCCAGAATGGGACTCCTTTATATTAACTATTTTGTAAAAGGTTATGATGACCTCAAAAAAGTTTTTGCACCTAACGCATGGCTTTTCAAAAAGATGGAGAAATTAAACGGCGATCTTGGTGTCCAGCTCCTTGGTTTTTATATAGAAGGAATGATTGGTATAGGAAGCACCAAACCTGTCAAAGAACCGCTTAACCCAAAGGTTGAAAAGGGTATATTGCTCCGCGTCTCCAGCATTAACTCCGTAGTACAGGGCGCACAGGCTATGGGCTACAGAACCGTAACTATTCCATATGCCGATGTCTACCAGGCCCTTCAGACCGGCGTCTGCGATGGCGTTGACGGCTTCCCTGTCCCTGCTGCATACGCTATTCTCGGCGATGCAATTAAATATTGGTACAACATAAATTTCTCACCTGAATGCCTCAGCATAATGATGAGCAAAAATACGATGGGAAAAATCAACAAGGCTGACCAGAAAGTAATCCGCGATATCTGCATGAAATATACGAAACTCTCACTTTCTGGCGCTGAAGCTGAAGACGAGAAATATCTGAAGCTAATGGAAAAGAAAGGCATCAAGGTTTACCGTTATACACCGAAGCAGGTCCTTCCGCTTGCCAAGGCATGTTATAACAGCTGGGACAAACTCTCTGCTGAGATGACACCGCAGCTTATCAAAGAATTCAAAAAGGAAATGGCTCCAAAATAAATTATGTTCCTGACGTCAGTGGAAAAGTTAAAAATGTCTTTTCCACTGGCTGATTTGCTATATGATTATGTTTATCAGGAGGAAGAGGTGAATTAATATGGTTCTTCAAAAAAATATCGGTTTTATTGGAACTGGTGGAATAGCCTCGGCCATGGGGAAAGGGCTTTGTTCTTCACAAGATTTTGGCGGAAAGATTTTTCTTTCTGTACACAAGGACAGATCAAAAGCTGAAGAACTTGAGCGCTGCTTTCCTGATAAGATAGTTATCTGCAAGTCAAACCAGGAAGTGCTCAATAATTCGGAGATAATATTCCCAACAGTACTGCCTAAGCAGCTTAAGGCCGTTGCTTCAGAGTTGAAATTCCATTCTGGGCACAGGATAATCCACATAGCAGCCGGAACAAAAATTGAGAAGGCAGCTCCGTGGTATGGCGGTGCCGGCAGTATTGTCCGCGCTGTGCCTCTGCCGTTTTCAGCTCGCCGAGAGGGACCTGTTGTAATGTGTGGTGACGACGAAATCTGTGAAAAGACTCTTTCTCTTTTAGGCTCGCTAGTCAAGGTCAAAAATGAGCGTGAGCTTGAGATACTGGCTGCAGTGACCGGCTTGATGGTCTCCTACTATGGATTGGTCGCCGAGATAGTCTGCTGGTGCGGCGCAAAAGGACTAGATTTTCAAAGCGGTCTTGATTACACCTGCTTCATGAACGAAGCCCTGTCTTCACTAATGAGAAATGACTGTACTGAGGATGTCGAGGCATTCCTGTGCGACAATACCACCCCTGGCGGGATGAACGAGATGGCACTCAGCATAATGAGGGAGCGCAGCGCATATGAACCTTGGAAGGAAGCTCTTGAGAAGATAGGAAAACACTACGATTTGTAGAAACATCCTCAAATAAATTGCAGATAGAAAAAGTTGTCTATTACATGAAAGATACTTTTTTTATGCATCTAGATATATACAATTTAAGGACTTTCTCTAAATACTGGACGAATTCATCAAATGGAGGCATAGGTCAAAGAAACCCCTTTTAATATATATATCTTTGACCTATCCGAAGAAACCTCCACCGTCTGAATAATTATCGGTAAAGTCTCCTGCTCACCAGTACGACATCAGCAGCAGTTCCAATTTCCCGGCCGGCAGGCTTTCCGTCAAAACAGTCTATAATTGGGGAATATATATACTTTACCTGCTGAAACTGCAAACTCAATTATGTTTATTATGTTGAAGCATTTTGATTTGTTTTTTCTACAGGAAGACCATCAGTTATTTATATTATGCGGAGAATCCAGTAAATTATCTATAACTCCTAAAATGAGCTAAATAGAAAACACTGATCTGGAGGTTTCATTATGTATATAATCATGGAATCTGCCGCATGCCGTAAAAAATGAGCCGTGATCCGCTCACAGATTAAGGCGTTTTCAAAAGACAGGGTCAGAATGAAATTTACTATATCGAATAAAATTCATAGCCTTAAAATATCGCTATGCCAAATCATTTGTTACAAATCATTTGTTATTGGACATAATAAAAAAAGCACGGTGCTGAAACCAGCAC
>JGI2065J20421_1002205_pt1 | contig 11263 bp, 9 predicted proteins | sample Biomet5_FD_20421 | JGI IMG/M metagenome (IMG submission 20421)
CCGCCCCCTCGCCCGCCACGGCATCAAGGCGGAGATCGATGAACGGCCGCGAGGTCGGAGCAGCCAGCCGCCCCCGGCGGCAGTGCGGACGGTCCGGCCGTCCGGCTTCCGGGGGATGCAACGGCGGACGCTGTCCCCCTTGCCAAGTTGAGCCATCAGCCAGCCAGAGGCGGAGAAGGCGACGGGACGGTATGACCGTCCCCAACTTGCTGCTTAGGATTAAGCGCAAAAAGCGGTAAGGAAAGAAGGGCAATAGGAAAAAGAAACTGGCCTGCCGGATGGCAGACCGCGCGGCGTTGCGAAGCAACGTATAAGTGCCCTTCGGAAAAAATGATTCTCTAGACAAACCTACAGCCGGGATAGGAAACGAGAAAAGCCGAGTGTGGAAGGGATCAACAAACGAACACAAAAACCAAAGGCAGGCCACAAGGGCACGATACGCGCGGCAACCTGACCGAACCCAAACAGCCAGCCTTTCACCATCCACGCGATCCGGACGCACTGCTTTCAAACCCAAAGGCAGCCACGGCCCGAAGCGGGCCTAACTGGGGGAAACCCCCAGCCCCCCAAAGGCAACGGATGTCATACCCTTTTCCGTGTTTGTGGTTGTTTCTGCCGAAGAAGGGCACAAGGTATCAATCTGGCGCATGGTGATTTCGTCCATGGCCCCGGCGTGGTATAAATCCTGCGCCATCTCGTGGACGGCTTCTAAAAGTTCACTCATCAGGACACCTTATGCGGCATGCCGCGGGTCAAAGCTGATTTTGAGCTTCGATCCCGTGGCGTGGGCAAAGCGTTGAAGAGTGCGCGTGGACGGCATGAACCGCCCGCTTTCAAGGCGAGCGATAACCGTCTGTTTCGTGTTCATTCTCCGCGCGACTTCTTCTTGCGTTAACCCAGCACGGACGCGCGCTTCGATGAGGACAGCAGCAAAGCTAAACTCTTCTTCGAGAGCATCGTACTCGGCTTTGTAGCCGGGACGTTCCTTAAGCCAACGCTCGTGCATTTCGTCAAGAGACAGTCCATTTTTTTCGTTGCTCATATGACCTCCTCGGCTCTTTTAAGAGCTAGTTCAATTTCAGAACGTGGAGTTTTTTGCGTCTTTTTTACAAAAACTCGAATAATAACCACTCTTTTTCCGCTTGCTGTAACGTAAAGAGCCCTTGCAATGCCGTCCTTCCCGATCAACCTTATTTCCCAAAGGCGTCCCTCAACATGCTTGACGTGCGGTTCATGCACTCGTTCCAACCCATAGTCTTGGATCAAAGCACCGATCCTGCGCAGACGCGCAAGGAGATCGTCTGACAGGGCATCTATTTCGGCAGCAACGGTTTCATTGAGAGCGGTAACTTTCCACATATAGAGATTATAGCAAAAAAGTTATAAAAAGCAAGGCAAAAACTTGGTCTGTAGGCAGAAAAATAAAAAACCGCCGCAAAGCCAGTTTTAAGGCCCGTAGTGGCACTTTTCGTTTCGTCTGGCAAATCCCCCCTACCTGACCCCTCTAAACGCGATCCTGAGGCCTCCTGTGAGGCTCTGAAGGCCTCTCTGCTTCTTACCTCGGATGCAATTCCGCCCGGAGGGCGGGTGGCCGCAGGCCACGGGAGCGGAAGGAGCGTAGCGACGCACCGCGTAGCGAGGGCCGCCGCGCCGAAGGCGCATAAGCGGCCCGGAAAGTCTTTGGCCGCCCTCGGCCAAAGTCCGCTTAGGGAACTAGCAATCTGGTTTCTTCGGCTTTGTGGGGGCTGGGGCAAAGCCCCAGTTAGGCCCGTCTTCGGGCCGTGGCTGCCTTTGGGTTTGAAATCGGTGCGTTCGGCTCGCGCAGGTGGTGAAAGGCTGGCTATCCGGTTTTGGTCAGGTTGCCGCGCGTATCGTGTCCTTGTGGCTTGCCTTTCGGTTTTTGCTTTTAGGTGTTTCGCGCGCGCGCGTATAGGATATTTACTAGGTTATTATAGGAAGGGGATACCGTTGCCGCCTATGAGGGGATACCGTTGCCGCCTATGAGGGGATACCGTTGCCGCCTCTAGGGATACCGTTGCCGCCTATGAGGGGATACCGTTGCCGCCTATGGCTTCTTCGGGGGCAAGGCAGGGCGTTCAACGCTCGGTAGACTGTCGGCCATGATTTCAATGCCGCCTTGGCGCTTTCCGAGAGATAGTCCCTTGTAAATGCTTTTGATCTTGGCAAGTTCACGTTTTGCCTTCTGTGAAAAGTTTTTTACCGTCCCATATTCCGATCCCATTTGCTCCGTGAGCGCTGCCCACGGGATGAAACGGCCTCGCTCCGTCTTTTGGGCGCGCGCGGATTCGTAGGAAAGTAAGGCATAAAGATCGAGAGCAAGCGGCGATTTTCGAAGCTGAACGACGATTTCCCAATCCAAGGGAACCGCTGCTTTTTTCAAACTTTCGAAGAGGTCTTGCGATATCTTTAAACGGCTTTCAAAGATCATTGGTTGATCTTTTTTCTTATTTGAAAACCAGAGTTCCATATTATCAATAAAGCGCGCATTTTTAACCGCAAAAAGCGACATTTCTTCGCTTGTCTCTGCGTTTTGTACTGAAAAATTAGCGGTTGCCAAACGTTGAAGTTGACGCAGAACAGCGGCGGCACCTGACTTCTTTCCGCCTGTCTTCGATGCACCTATGGTCTCAAGAAAAGCATCAAAACTGCGGCCTAAGCTTATCTCTGGCGATTTTGTCAAAACCGCTTCGCTCATTAGATAAAAAATCAAAAGCCGCGCCGTAGCACCGTAAGGAATGCCAACATATTCAAGCTCGTTTGTATTGGGGTTTTTTGCATACCCACCTTGAACGATCAAAGAGAGGTTGCCGTTTTTGCGTTCCCAAACAGGCGCTTCTTTTTGGTCACTATGGGGAAGGTTCAAAAGGATCATTTCACGCGCGGAAAAGCCTGTTTTAGGCCGTCGAGCTTTGTCTATTTGGACAGCCTCAACGGGCTTTGTTTTCACGAGGGCAGGCGCAGCGGCAATCGGCTCTTTCTTCCTGACGGTAAGCTCAGGATAAAATCCGAAGGCTTCCTTTAGGTGTTTTTCATAATGGGAAGCGACATAATCGCGCATGAATGATGTTGAAAACTCAACGCCTTTTTCTGCAAAAGTGGCGGTTTCGAACCACCGCTTAAAAATGCTTTCGCTGCAAAGCTTCGCCAGTTTTTCCCGTGCGTTCATGTTCGCCCCCATTGCTGCCATCTCATCCGCCAAAAACGCGGCGGAACCAACATTTTTTCGGGGGCGATATGTCCTCGACCTTCGACGCTTTGGCCTCGATAAAATCCGCTTCAACGGGTTCCGGTTCTGCCCTCTGCGGGCGCACGGGCTCCGGCCTTGGGGCTTCAAGCGCCTTTAGGCGCTGCTGTGCTTCGATGGCAAAACCGCGCCATTGATCCACATCTCGCTTTAGATCAACCTCCCGCCGCTCGGCCTTCTCCTTGTCGCCGCGAAGCTCGGCAACAAGCTCTTCCATTACTTCAAGACGGGATTTTAACCCCCTGATTTCGGCTTCTTTTTGGGCAACGACTGGGGGAAGATTTTGTAAGTCTTCCTGTCTTTCTTCCCTACTTGTCTCACTGACAGGAGGGTAAACCCTATGAAGCTCGGCGGGGTCGATTTTGTATTGCCCAGACTCGTCCTTCGTGGCGGAAATACGCCCTCTTTTGATGGCTGCCGCCAAGGTCGGCTTGCTTTTTCCGGTCGCTTTTGCGGCTTGTCCTAATGAGTATGGCATCGTCAGGCCTTCCGTTAGTCTTTCTGTGTATGTGATGGAAGTAGTCTGCTGGTGATTTGGGAGGCCTGTCAAGCTGTCTTACCGCCAAAGCCGTTCGAACCTTGCCGGGTTGGCAGCCGTATATTGAACGGTGTTTTGAATGTTCCGATGCCCGAGGGGGTCCTGAATTAACCGCGTGTCGGCCCCCTGGTCGGACAAGGCAAAGCCGCAGGCATGCCGGAGCATGTGCGCGTGCGCAGGCAGGGGCAGGCCCGCCGCCTGCCCATAGGCGCGGATCGCGGACCATGCCCGCTTGCGGCTCAAGGTGCCGCCCTTTTCCACCAGTCCGCGAAACGCTTCCCAATTCACAAATGCGTTCACTTTTTCCAGAAAATCCCGCGTCTGCGCCAGTTTCGTCCCCCTCGATTGCGGATGGATTCTTTGAATCAAATCTCTCGCTCTTACGCAAGGGGCGCTTTTAATGGGTTTTTAGAAGTGCCCTAATTGCAAACGGCGCTGAAAAACCCCCAAATGTTCATGCGCCCGGCTTCATAATAAGTTGGCATAAGGCCAAGATATGAACTGCAGCCGTGGATGTTGTCTTTGAAGAAATTTGTACACCAGGTTTCGCCGGTATAAACGCCATAAGCGCAGATTGTTTTTCCTGATCCCGATTGTTCGACCCCAGCTTCGCTGTTCGGGGAGGGGGAGATCCAGTTATACGCCGAGGCTACTTTTTGCAGAGGATCGGCAATATGATCGTGGCCGACAGCTTCTTCATATAAGAAGTTTTGCGATTCAACCCACGCACAAGTTTTGCCTCGGGCTGCGCACGCGGCTGTTCCTGTCATGCCATCATACCGGACACCATTATAAAAAGAACCTGCCTTGATAATTTCGAGCGTTCCGCTGCTCGACGTTGTCATTCCCTTCCAAACAATCTTTCCGCTGTCGTTTTTAAGGCAAGCGATGATATCCTTCTGATTGCCCGACATCTTTGTCTCGCCGACAGTCGGGCAGGAAGTGCCTATCGTATCGTCATCCGCCTTCGCTTGGTATGAAACAGAAAGGACCGCCACAGCGAGCAGAGCCGCCGCGTAGCAGGAAAAGCTTTTATGAGCGAACATGGACGTTCCTTTCGGGAAGAATGCCCGCAGAGCGTAGGAACAAAGAATTAACGGGTCCTTAATCGCATCGCATGCTGCACCGCTATACCACAGCATCTTGTGCCGCATCTTTCCCCGGCGCATATTTTGCGACAGGCAGAAAGGCACGTTTATACACTTCCATGTGAAGCCCCTGCCTCCGGCAGGGAAAAGACATGGCGATTTTCTATCTGCACCATGCGATCAAAGGGCGCTCAAACGTCCGTAGCATCGTCGCGGCGGCGGCCTATCGTTCCGGCGATACCCTGACCGACGAGCGAACGAAACAGCGCTACGACTACAGCCGCAAGGCGGGCATCCTTCACGCGGAGATCGGGACCCCGAAAGACGCCCCTCCGTGGGCGTCGATCCGGTCCGAGGTCTGGAACCGTCTGGAGTTTGTCGAGAGCCAGAGCACCCGCCCCGAAGACGCGCAGCTCGCCCATAGCTTCGAACTGGCCTTGCCCCACGAACTGACGACCGCGCAGCAAGTCTTTCTCGTCCGCGACTTCGTGCATGAGAACTTCACCCGCAAGGGCTTCCTCGCGGACTGGGCCATTCACGCCCCGCACAGGGACGGCAACGGAAAAAACGTCCACGCCCATATTCTCGTCCCCCTGCGTCCGATCGAGGGCCGAAGCTTCGCCAGGCGCAAGCCACGCACCTTCGGCCAGCAAGGCGAGATCACCCGGCAATGGCGGCAGAGGTGGGCGCGGCTCACAAACCGCCACCTCGCCCGCCACGGCATCAAGGCGGAGATCGATGAACGGCCGCGAGGTCGGAGCAGCCAGCCGCCCCCGGCGGCAGTGCGGACGGTCCGGCCGTCCGGCTTCCGGGGGATGCAACGGCGGACGCTGTCCCCCTTGCCAAGTTGAGCCATCAGCCAGCCAGAGGCGGAGAAGGCGACGGGACGGTATGACCGTCCCCAACTTGCTGCTTAGGATTAAGCGCAAAAAGCGGTAAGGAAAGAAGGGCAATAGGAAAAAGAAACTGGCCTGCCGGATGGCAGACCGCGCGGCGTTGCGAAGCAACGTATAAGTGCCCTTCGGAAAAAATGATTCTCTAGACAAACCTACAGCCGGGATAGGAAACGAGAAAAGCCGAGTGTGGAAGGGATCAACAAACGAACACAAAAACCAAAGGCAGGCCACAAGGGCACGATACGCGCGGCAACCTGACCGAACCCAAACAGCCAGCCTTTCACCATCCACGCGATCCGGACGCACTGCTTTCAAACCCAAAGGCAGCCACGGCCCGAAGCGGGCCTAACTGGGGGAAACCCCCAGCCCCCCAAAGGCAACGGATGTCATACCCTTTTCCGTGTTTGTGGTTGTTTCTGCCGAAGAAGGGCACAAGGTATCAATCTGGCGCATGGTGATTTCGTCCATGGCCCCGGCGTGGTATAAATCCTGCGCCATCTCGTGGACGGCTTCTAAAAGTTCACTCATCAGGACACCTTATGCGGCATGCCGCGGGTCAAAGCTGATTTTGAGCTTCGATCCCGTGGCGTGGGCAAAGCGTTGAAGAGTGCGCGTGGACGGCATGAACCGCCCGCTTTCAAGGCGAGCGATAACCGTCTGTTTCGTGTTCATTCTCCGCGCGACTTCTTCTTGCGTTAACCCAGCACGGACGCGCGCTTCGATGAGGACAGCAGCAAAGCTAAACTCTTCTTCGAGAGCATCGTACTCGGCTTTGTAGCCGGGACGTTCCTTAAGCCAACGCTCGTGCATTTCGTCAAGAGACAGTCCATTTTTTTCGTTGCTCATATGACCTCCTCGGCTCTTTTAAGAGCTAGTTCAATTTCAGAACGTGGAGTTTTTTGCGTCTTTTTTACAAAAACTCGAATAATAACCACTCTTTTTCCGCTTGCTGTAACGTAAAGAGCCCTTGCAATGCCGTCCTTCCCGATCAACCTTATTTCCCAAAGGCGTCCCTCAACATGCTTGACGTGCGGTTCATGCACTCGTTCCAACCCATAGTCTTGGATCAAAGCACCGATCCTGCGCAGACGCGCAAGGAGATCGTCTGACAGGGCATCTATTTCGGCAGCAACGGTTTCATTGAGAGCGGTAACTTTCCACATATAGAGATTATAGCAAAAAAGTTATAAAAAGCAAGGCAAAAACTTGGTCTGTAGGCAGAAAAATAAAAAACCGCCGCAAAGCCAGTTTTAAGGCCCGTAGTGGCACTTTTCGTTTCGTCTGGCAAATCCCCCCTACCTGACCCCTCTAAACGCGATCCTGAGGCCTCCTGTGAGGCTCTGAAGGCCTCTCTGCTTCTTACCTCGGATGCAATTCCGCCCGGAGGGCGGGTGGCCGCAGGCCACGGGAGCGGAAGGAGCGTAGCGACGCACCGCGTAGCGAGGGCCGCCGCGCCGAAGGCGCATAAGCGGCCCGGAAAGTCTTTGGCCGCCCTCGGCCAAAGTCCGCTTAGGGAACTAGCAATCTGGTTTCTTCGGCTTTGTGGGGGCTGGGGCAAAGCCCCAGTTAGGCCCGTCTTCGGGCCGTGGCTGCCTTTGGGTTTGAAATCGGTGCGTTCGGCTCGCGCAGGTGGTGAAAGGCTGGCTATCCGGTTTTGGTCAGGTTGCCGCGCGTATCGTGTCCTTGTGGCTTGCCTTTCGGTTTTTGCTTTTAGGTGTTTCGCGCGCGCGCGTATAGGATATTTACTAGGTTATTATAGGAAGGGGATACCGTTGCCGCCTATGAGGGGATACCGTTGCCGCCTATGAGGGGATACCGTTGCCGCCTCTAGGGATACCGTTGCCGCCTATGAGGGGATACCGTTGCCGCCTATGGCTTCTTCGGGGGCAAGGCAGGGCGTTCAACGCTCGGTAGACTGTCGGCCATGATTTCAATGCCGCCTTGGCGCTTTCCGAGAGATAGTCCCTTGTAAATGCTTTTGATCTTGGCAAGTTCACGTTTTGCCTTCTGTGAAAAGTTTTTTACCGTCCCATATTCCGATCCCATTTGCTCCGTGAGCGCTGCCCACGGGATGAAACGGCCTCGCTCCGTCTTTTGGGCGCGCGCGGATTCGTAGGAAAGTAAGGCATAAAGATCGAGAGCAAGCGGCGATTTTCGAAGCTGAACGACGATTTCCCAATCCAAGGGAACCGCTGCTTTTTTCAAACTTTCGAAGAGGTCTTGCGATATCTTTAAACGGCTTTCAAAGATCATTGGTTGATCTTTTTTCTTATTTGAAAACCAGAGTTCCATATTATCAATAAAGCGCGCATTTTTAACCGCAAAAAGCGACATTTCTTCGCTTGTCTCTGCGTTTTGTACTGAAAAATTAGCGGTTGCCAAACGTTGAAGTTGACGCAGAACAGCGGCGGCACCTGACTTCTTTCCGCCTGTCTTCGATGCACCTATGGTCTCAAGAAAAGCATCAAAACTGCGGCCTAAGCTTATCTCTGGCGATTTTGTCAAAACCGCTTCGCTCATTAGATAAAAAATCAAAAGCCGCGCCGTAGCACCGTAAGGAATGCCAACATATTCAAGCTCGTTTGTATTGGGGTTTTTTGCATACCCACCTTGAACGATCAAAGAGAGGTTGCCGTTTTTGCGTTCCCAAACAGGCGCTTCTTTTTGGTCACTATGGGGAAGGTTCAAAAGGATCATTTCACGCGCGGAAAAGCCTGTTTTAGGCCGTCGAGCTTTGTCTATTTGGACAGCCTCAACGGGCTTTGTTTTCACGAGGGCAGGCGCAGCGGCAATCGGCTCTTTCTTCCTGACGGTAAGCTCAGGATAAAATCCGAAGGCTTCCTTTAGGTGTTTTTCATAATGGGAAGCGACATAATCGCGCATGAATGATGTTGAAAACTCAACGCCTTTTTCTGCAAAAGTGGCGGTTTCGAACCACCGCTTAAAAATGCTTTCGCTGCAAAGCTTCGCCAGTTTTTCCCGTGCGTTCATGTTCGCCCCCATTGCTGCCATCTCATCCGCCAAAAACGCGGCGGAACCAACATTTTTTCGGGGGCGATATGTCCTCGACCTTCGACGCTTTGGCCTCGATAAAATCCGCTTCAACGGGTTCCGGTTCTGCCCTCTGCGGGCGCACGGGCTCCGGCCTTGGGGCTTCAAGCGCCTTTAGGCGCTGCTGTGCTTCGATGGCAAAACCGCGCCATTGATCCACATCTCGCTTTAGATCAACCTCCCGCCGCTCGGCCTTCTCCTTGTCGCCGCGAAGCTCGGCAACAAGCTCTTCCATTACTTCAAGACGGGATTTTAACCCCCTGATTTCGGCTTCTTTTTGGGCAACGACTGGGGGAAGATTTTGTAAGTCTTCCTGTCTTTCTTCCCTACTTGTCTCACTGACAGGAGGGTAAACCCTATGAAGCTCGGCGGGGTCGATTTTGTATTGCCCAGACTCGTCCTTCGTGGCGGAAATACGCCCTCTTTTGATGGCTGCCGCCAAGGTCGGCTTGCTTTTTCCGGTCGCTTTTGCGGCTTGTCCTAATGAGTATGGCATCGTCAGGCCTTCCGTTAGTCTTTCTGTGTATGTGATGGAAGTAGTCTGCTGGTGATTTGGGAGGCCTGTCAAGCTGTCTTACCGCCAAAGCCGTTCGAACCTTGCCGGGTTGGCAGCCGTATATTGAACGGTGTTTTGAATGTTCCGATGCCCGAGGGGGTCCTGAATTAACCGCGTGTCGGCCCCCTGGTCGGACAAGGCAAAGCCGCAGGCATGCCGGAGCATGTGCGCGTGCGCAGGCAGGGGCAGGCCCGCCGCCTGCCCATAGGCGCGGATCGCGGACCATGCCCGCTTGCGGCTCAAGGTGCCGCCCTTTTCCACCAGTCCGCGAAACGCTTCCCAATTCACAAATGCGTTCACTTTTTCCAGAAAATCCCGCGTCTGCGCCAGTTTCGTCCCCCTCGATTGCGGATGGATTCTTTGAATCAAATCTCTCGCTCTTACGCAAGGGGCGCTTTTAATGGGTTTTTAGAAGTGCCCTAATTGCAAACGGCGCTGAAAAACCCCCAAATGTTCATGCGCCCGGCTTCATAATAAGTTGGCATAAGGCCAAGATATGAACTGCAGCCGTGGATGTTGTCTTTGAAGAAATTTGTACACCAGGTTTCGCCGGTATAAACGCCATAAGCGCAGATTGTTTTTCCTGATCCCGATTGTTCGACCCCAGCTTCGCTGTTCGGGGAGGGGGAGATCCAGTTATACGCCGAGGCTACTTTTTGCAGAGGATCGGCAATATGATCGTGGCCGACAGCTTCTTCATATAAGAAGTTTTGCGATTCAACCCACGCACAAGTTTTGCCTCGGGCTGCGCACGCGGCTGTTCCTGTCATGCCATCATACCGGACACCATTATAAAAAGAACCTGCCTTGATAATTTCGAGCGTTCCGCTGCTCGACGTTGTCATTCCCTTCCAAACAATCTTTCCGCTGTCGTTTTTAAGGCAAGCGATGATATCCTTCTGATTGCCCGACATCTTTGTCTCGCCGACAGTCGGGCAGGAAGTGCCTATCGTATCGTCATCCGCCTTCGCTTGGTATGAAACAGAAAGGACCGCCACAGCGAGCAGAGCCGCCGCGTAGCAGGAAAAGCTTTTATGAGCGAACATGGACGTTCCTTTCGGGAAGAATGCCCGCAGAGCGTAGGAACAAAGAATTAACGGGTCCTTAATCGCATCGCATGCTGCACCGCTATACCACAGCATCTTGTGCCGCATCTTTCCCCGGCGCATATTTTGCGACAGGCAGAAAGGCACGTTTATACACTTCCATGTGAAGCCCCTGCCTCCGGCAGGGAAAAGACATGGCGATTTTCTATCTGCACCATGCGATCAAAGGGCGCTCAAACGTCCGTAGCATCGTCGCGGCGGCGGCCTATCGTTCCGGCGATACCCTGACCGACGAGCGAACGAAACAGCGCTACGACTACAGCCGCAAGGCGGGCATCCTTCACGCGGAGATCGGGACCCCGAAAGACGCCCCTCCGTGGGCGTCGATCCGGTCCGAGGTCTGGAACCGTCTGGAGTTTGTCGAGAGCCAGAGCACCCGCCCCGAAGACGCGCAGCTCGCCCATAGCTTCGAACTGGCCTTGCCCCACGAACTGACGACCGCGCAGCAAGTCTTTCTCGTCCGCGACTTCGTGCATGAGAACTTCACCCGCAAGGGCTTCCTCGCGGACTGGGCCATTCACGCCCCGCACAGGGACGGCAACGGAAAAAACGTCCACGCCCATATTCTCGTCCCCCTGCGTCCGATCGAGGGCCGAAGCTTCGCCAGGCGCAAGCCACGCACCTTCGGCCAGCAAGGCGAGATCACCCGGCAATGGCGGCAGAGGTGGGCGCGGCTCACAAACCGCCACCTCGCCCGCCACGGCATCAAGGCGGAGATCGATGAACGGCCGCGAGGTCGGAGCAGCCAGCCGCCCCCGGCGGC
>JGI2065J20421_1002207_pt1 | contig 11257 bp, 9 predicted proteins | sample Biomet5_FD_20421 | JGI IMG/M metagenome (IMG submission 20421)
GTTACCTGAAGAGTGGGGGATTGAACCCATAGGTTATTGGGACGCTCATCAATTCCTTCAGCATAAAGTTTGACATCCCAACCTTTTGTTCCGGGTAAATGGTATATGAAAGTTGGGCTCACATGGAATGGGTCATCCATGTAATTATCTGAGCCCAGAAAATAGTCATTTGTCGGCGCATTCCCCTTGAAATAAACATCCGTCAGAGCATAGCAACAGCAAAATGCATATCTTTCCATGTTGGTAACGGTACTTGGAATTGTTATGGCCTCAAGGTTTTCACAATAGAAGAAAGAAAGAAATTTGATGTCCGTGAGCCCCTCTGGAAGACAGACTTTTCTTAAGTTGTAGCAATGGGCAAATGCAAAACTACCAATTTCTTTCACAACGTTTGGAATAGAAACTTCTGTTAGGTTCCGGCAATAATAAAATGCTTCAGAGCCAATGATCGTAAGGTTTTGAGGTAATTTGATATGAGTTAGTGAATTCTCCAGAAACGTAGCATCTCCGATGGCGGTAACGGGCAATCCCTCAATGAAATCAGGAACGACTACATTGTCATTCGTTCCCATGTAACCGGTTATTGTGACGTTGGTGCCGTCCTGTGAATAGATGAAATCTCCAAACTGCTCGGCATATCCTTTTTGAAGAGATGATGAAATCCAGAATAGCAATAACCAAAAATAAAAGTTTTTCATATTGGCTCCGTTTCTCTTCTCTTTTACACCGATGTGATGGAACAATGTCTCATCACAATCTTTGGAAAAGAGATCGAATCATCCCTGCTATAAATTTAAAATCCTTTTACGGATTTAATACTAAGCACAGTAACCACAGGATGTTTTTTTGCAAGACTAAAATTTTGGTAAATTATCCAATTACGGATGTTTCAGATAAAGCCCCTTGCTCTGAAGAATGTTCGTTGTAAAATGGGGGAGTGAAAGCAATTGAGCCGCCAGACTGCCATTATATTTCTGCAGCCAGCGGATGGCTGGGATTGGGAAATTGGCACGAGGCAAATGATGAATTGGATAAGGTGAGCCAGGCGTTGCAAACGCATCGCGAGGTGCTGGACTTGCGTTATCAGGTTTGGGTGATGGCGGCACAATGGGATTCGGCGGCGGAAGTGGCGGTGGTCTTATTGGAAAAGTATCCGGGCGACCCGGGGTCGTGGATTTCTGTGGCGTATGCGACACGTCGAAAACCGGGTGGTGGCATTGAAAAGGCGATGGAGATCCTGTTAGTGGCCCAGCAACGCTTTTCAAAGGAACCGGTGATTGCCTATAATCTGGCATGTTACAGTTGTCAGTTGAATCGGCTGAATGATGCCCGGCAGTGGATTGCTCTTGCCATGAAGTTGAGCGCCCCCGCAATGATCAAGCAAATGGCGTTGGGAGATTCTGATCTCAAGCCTCTTTGGTCCGAGATTTCCAAGTATTAACAGCGTTAGAATATCGACATGCGTTCCATATCAATCGAATTGGTCCCACGCGACTGGGACAGCCTGAAGTCACAATGTGAGGAGATTTCAAAAAAATTGCCTCAGATCAACGTGTTAAACGTTCCGGATTTGATGCGGTTCACCATTCGCAGTTGGGATGCGTGTGCTCTGGGAAAACAATATTTTCCAAAGACAATTCCACATCTGCGTGCCATTGATTTCAATCTGCGCGGGCGTTTTGAGCTGGCTGACAAGCTCGCCGAGCTGGGGATCAAGTCGGTTCTGGTAATCACGGGAGATTTGCCACAGGACATGACGCGCCGGGTTTATAGAAATTCGAGTTTGGAATTGATTCGCGTTTTGAAAAAGGAAGCGCCCCATTTGGAGGTTTTTGCAGGGATTGATCCTTACCGCAACAGTCTGCGCGGGGAGTTGGATTATGTGCAGGCAAAGATTGATGCCGGGGCGGACGGTTTTTTTACACAACCCTTTTTTGATTTGCGTTTGCTGGACATCTACTTGGAACACATCAGTCTGGCACAAGTGTTTTGGGGGATTTGCCCCGTGACAACGGATAAGGGCAAGGCGTATTGGGAGAGCAAGAATCTGGCGGTGTTCCCGAAGGAATACCGCCTGGACTTGGATTACAACGTGGAGTTTGCGCGGCAGTTGATCGCGCATGTTGGCGCGCGCAACGGCAATGCGTATTTCATGCCCATCCGCACAGAACCAGCGCCGTATCTGGCGCGGGTTCTGGCTTAGCTGAAGCCTTATTTTTCAGGAAGCATTTCTGCGCCGGTGATCTTGAATGTGTAGGCGTAGAGGCAAGGCAGTTGATCGCCGTTCAATACGGGGAGCGTGACAGTCAGATCAGTGTTATTGACAGAATGCTTCAATTGTTCCGGAACGCCAAGGAGTGTGATTTGGCTGTTTTCTGGGACTTTGATGTTGTGAATAACGAGTTGGGAGCCGGGCCAGCCGACGGTGATGGCGTAGAGCGCCCCCGGTTTTTGAGTAAAGAACATTTGTTTGACAGCTTTGTCTCCCTTTGGCGTCTGTCCGACTTGGGCCATCAAATTGTATTCCTCCTGATATTCCTTGTATCCCTGATTGGGGCGGGTGCCTGTTGTCCACTGGCATTCGCGCGCCGCATGGCGTGAACCGTAGATGGCTTCGCCATTGACTTTGAGCCAGTCACCCATGGCGATGAGCCGGTCTTGCATGATGACAGGGATGGTGCCGTCCGAGGCGGGGCCAATATCCAGGAGAAGATTGCCGCCGCGGCTGACGAGGTCGCAGAACATGAGGATCAACTCACGCGGGGTTCGGTAGTCATCAATGCTTTCAGCGCGGTTGTATCCATAGGAATAGCCCATGCCACGGCTTTCCTCCCACGGGTGAGTGGCGTCTTTCATGCCCGCACCGTATTCAGTTGTGTAATAATCACCGTGTTTGTGGCGGGTTTCCTTGCCCCATCGGTCATCAACGATGACCTCGTTTTTGCAGGGGGATTCATTATAAAGCCATGCCAGCAATTCTTCGCTCTTCCAGTCTTTGCTATCCATTTCCCATTCGCCATCGCTGAAGATGATGGCTGGACTGTAGCGAGTGACTACGTCCTTGAATTGAGGGTGCATGTGTTCGACTGCATAACGTTTACGGTCTTTGAGCCAGAGCGGGTTGTACCATTCGTAAAGTGAGTAGTAAAAACCGAAGCGCATTCCCTCCTTTTTGCGGACTGCGGTGGCCAGTTCTCCCAACAGGTCACGCTTTGGGCCGACATCGACGCTGTTCCAAGGGCGTCCCCAGGCGGCATTGGCCTGAGCGCTGGGCCACAAGCAGAAGCCGTCGTGATGTTTGGAGGTGGGAACGATGTATTTGGCTCCCGAACGGTAGAAAATATCCGCCCATTGATCGGCATTGAACAGTTCCGCCTTGAACATCGGAGCAAAGTCCTTGTATTCGAAGTTTTCGCCGTAGTTTTTTTTGTGGAATTGCCACCAGGCATTACTGTCCTTTTTGTCGCTGATGTAATTCCAATACCATTCCGAATAACTTTTATGAGTGCCCCAGGATGGGACTGAATAGACTCCCCAATGAATAAAGATGCCGAATTTGGCATCGAGATACCATCCTGGCACGGGGCGTTTGTCCAGTGATTCCCATTTGGGTTCATAGACCGTTTGGGCCTGGGTGTTGATGCAAAGCGCAGCCAATATCGTGGCGCTGGCGATGATTTTGGAGATGCTTGGCGGGAAATTCATAATTCAAGTGAATTCACCATAGCGTTGATATGACCAAAACACCAGTCGAATTGCCTCTTAAACGGGGGCATATCTCATAGCTCTTCAAAGACAGAATTTCGAAGCCTCTGTCCTTGAAAAACTAAGCTGCCCTGACTGGACGAGTGTTTTATTTGACTTGGTAGCGGATGAGCAAGCTTTGCTGTTTCTCTGGAAGGCGGAGTTCGAAGTTGGACGTCAGCGCTTTGCCTGAAATGATTTTGCGATGTTTGTGGCGGGCTTCGTCGATGAACATGACCCGATAATATTTGTCAGGAGAGAGCCCTTTTAGGCTGACTTGAACGGCAGGGTAGGGACAGTCTGCACGGCGAAATGCCAGAATGATTCCAGAATTCAGATCGGCGCGATGCAGTTGATACGCAACAAGGGACTGACTGCCAACCGTATTGGGGGTTAGCGGAGTGAAATCTCCATACCAATACTTCTGATTCTCCTTGATTTCGGCAAGTGCAGTTCGCGCTGCGTTGGTGGAAAATTCTGTGTTCTGAAAATCGAACTGGCAGATGACACCCGCAGTTGCCGTGCTACGGAGTGGGTAGGCAGTGTGTTCCCAGGAGCACGAGGTGAAGAGGGGAATGTATTGGCTGACGCTCATGGCCTGATTTTGATCCCAATCGGCATGGCCCGGAGCACAACCGGTGTCACTACGCCAAAGATTGACTGAACGTGAAATCATTTCGATGTCGATGCGACGACCACCGCTGGCGCAATTATCGATCCACAACCCCGGATGCTTTGCCAATAGTTCATCCCACATTGCGTAGAGACCTTCGATGTAACGAATCTCCGAGATGCCCTGTCGGTCCGGGGCATCATTGGCCCGCCAAAAACCAAGAGGATCAATGTTGAAATCGTTTCGGTATGTATCAAGACCGAATTCGGTGATTCGTTTCGAAAGCAGGTCCGTAAGCCAGCGCCGGGCGGCTGGATCACCCAGGTTGTAAAGGCTGCTGTTACCCCCCTTTAACAGAAATTCAGGGTGTTCGCGCGCAATGGCAGTATTTGTGACCACGCGCTCCGGTTCGAACCAGAGAAGAAATTTGAGTCCCATGGAATGGCAGCGGTCGCTTAATGGTTTAAGGCCGTTTGGAAAATTGGAACTGCAAAACCAGTTTCCAGCCCCTTCGGGAAAACCGTTGGGGAACCACGCCGCATCGAGCCAGTGTGTGTCACAACCAATGTCCCGCGTGGCTTGCGCAGCGCGGAATTGCCCCGCTTCGGTGCTCCATTTTGGGCTGGTGCCCACATAGCGGTCAAAGCACTGAAGAGCAATGGGGAGCCGCAAGGGATGGCCATTTGCCTTTGGTGTATATTCAAACATGAGCAATCGGCGGAACCGTTGATGTGCCACGATCCGGTCGCCTTCCCATGGCATGATGAGAATACGCGGGCTGCGGACGCTTTCGCCCGGATGCAGAATGAAATGAGTCTTTTCCATGCCGGCGGTGAAATGGGTTGGCCCAGTAGGGAACCGGTCGAAGCGTGCCTGCCATTGCCCAGTCCAGCCTATGGCAGAAATGATGCCCTTCCCATTATACTCAAAGTCGAAGAACGGGAATGCACCACTGGAGGAACGACCTCCATCCGGGGCGATGGCCAGTGGCTTGCCAGATTCAAGAGTTGTATCTATCGGTGTGAACGACTGTTCTCCACAGACATCTCCGGAGAGACGATGAACAATGGCTGGAGTGGCAAAGTAACCGCTGGCCAGCAGTGTGTCGATTGCCTGGATGTTTTCAATGATGGGCGTGTCTTTGGTGCCCTTGTTTTCAAAGTTCAGAACCCATTCCACGGCGGCGTAAGGCAGGAAAACTGTGGCGGTTGCGGTGACTTGGAGACCGGTTTGAGGATCGGAGAATTGCACATTGTGAAGAACCCGTTCGTGCTTCATCACCGTATTGCCTGTTCGCGTCCATTGAGGCTCCAGTTGCGCAAAGGGTTTCCCATCATAGATGAAAGAGAAGGGCAGTTGTGGCGCAAGGAAGATTTGGCGATCCTCGTCAGCCCAGGCGACTCCGCCATTGTCAAGAATGACGCGAGCATCCGCCCAATCTGCCTGATCGCAACTGACACCATCCGGAGTGCCATCCACTTTGAGTGTTAATTCTGAAGTGTGGGGAGGTAGCGCAACGTTGATTTGCACCGGGGCGTTTCCACCACGAAGAGTTGCTGAGCGAAACAGTTCCTTGCCTTCCACAATGACGACGAATTGAACAGAGCCGTTTCTCCCTTGTGTGTCGTGGTTGTTGTCAATTCCGATGGAGGCTTGAAACGCTTTTGAGCCGGCGGGAAGTCCAAGAGTGATCTCACTGTTGGCATGAGTCCCCAAGCCGCGTTTGAAAGACAGTCGTCCGATTTTGATGGGGGTGTCAATGGTGGACTCTCCAAAATGCAACACACTGTGGTCCTGTTTGTTTGACTTGATTCGGACAAAGGAACTTGGAGTCTGGGTATTGGTGCCAGTGAATGCGTTGTAGGACCAGTTTAAAATATCCCGCGTCTCCCGTGAATTGGCCATAACAGCGTCATTTGGAGCTTTGAGCGGGATTTCAGAGTCCGTAAAGGCGTGGGATGCCATTGGTAATCCGAGGCATAACAACAACGTGCAATGCAGGCTGGTCATAAGCGCACTATAAAACTGCTCGCAAACGGGGAGCAATCCAAATTCCTTTTTTCCCCTTTCTCAAAGGTCATTAAGGAGCGGGGAAAATTTGAGAAGTAAAAAAAACGTCTCTCTGTGACTTTTTAGCCACTTCAGAATGAATTTTTCTACAGTAACAAACTACGTTAATGTGGTTTAAACATGGGTTTTCTTCGGGGAAAGTGACGTTTTTGTATCTAACGCACCATCTGGCATGAGTTCTGCATTATCGAAAGTGTGTGTCAGTTAAAAAACAATCCATCTGAAGAGACTCTGGGATTTAGCTGTTCCTGTGGAACTGGATTTCCAGAGTCTTGCCGTTCAATCCAAGAGCTGAGCCTGCTATTTGAAATTTCCTACACTTTGGAAAGTAGTTTGGAACTCCATGATGTCATCCGTCCGGTTCTTATTCGAATGGCTGACATTTTGGGGCTCAAACGAGGCACCATTACCATTCTAAAACGTGAGGACGATAAGCCCATCATCACTGAAGCGGTGGGAATTCCAGCAGGCGAGACAAAGGAAGATTACCTGACCAATTGCAGCCAGTTGGTGCACGAAGTCACTACCACTGGCAAGGCAGTTGTTGTGCCGGATATTTCCACCGAGCCAACATTGAAAGGCTTGTCCCGACGTGGCTGTGACAGTCCAGAAGGGACTCAAGCAAAACTCCCCATCGCTTACATCTGTGTTCCGATTAAATTTGGCGAGGAAGTCATTGGGTGCATGAGCGTGGAGCGGTTGGTTGATGAAAATGCCAATCTGACAGCAGATCGGAGACTCCTTTCACTCCTGGCCAATGTCATTGCGCAATCTGTGCACTTTCATTTGCTGGCACAAAGCCGCATGAAAGAATTACTGCGTGAGAACGAGCGCTTGCAGGAACAGATTCAGACCAATTTTCGTCCCAAGAACATGGTCGGCAATTCCAACTCCATGCGCACACTCTTTCTGCACATTGAACAAGTGGCCTCCAGTGCGACCACCGTCCTGATACGAGGCGAAAGCGGTGTGGGCAAGGAATTGGTGGCACGGGCCTTGCACGACCAAAGTCCACGAAAGGACAAGGCGTTCGTCAAATTCAATTGTGCCGCCCTCCCTGAATCCATCATTGAGAGTGAACTCTTTGGCCATGAACGCGGGGCATTTACCGGCGCAATTGCCATGCGTAAGGGACGATTCGAAATCGCGGATCATGGAACCATCTTTTTGGATGAAATCGGCGATCTCTCCCCAGCAACACAGGTTAAACTGCTGCGGGTGTTACAAGAGAAGGAATTCGAACGCGTGGGCGGTTCCACCCCAATCAAATGCGATGTTCGCATCCTTGCCGCCACAAGCCGGAACTTGGAAGAAATGATGAAGGACATGAAATTCCGATCCGACCTTTACTATCGCCTGAACGTGTTTCCCATATACGTTCCGCCACTACGAGAACGAAAGGCGGACATCCTGTCTCTGGCAGATCATTTTGTTGAAAAATTCAGCAAGATCAGTGGAAAACCGGTTCGGCGAATTACCACCGCAGCCATTGACCTACTCGTCAGCTATCATTGGCCGGGCAACGTTCGAGAATTGGAAAACTGCATGGAACGTGCGGTTTTACTATGCCAGGGGCAATCCATTGAAGCACACCATCTGCCGCCCAGCCTGCAAAAGAAAAGCCCTCAGGAAAGTGGGCCATCTGGCACCCTGGATGCGGCCGTTTCCGCGTTGGAATATGAAATGATCGTTGCCGAGCTCAAAAATTGCGATGGGAACATGGCGAAAGCAGCCCGCACACTGGGAATTACCGAAAGACAAATCGGTTTGCGGGTCAAACACTACAACATTGATTTCAAGCGCTTTAGAAAACAGCAAGAAGTCGTTTTAGCCAGCCAGCACCCCGCAGCAGAAGCACAGCCAGTCCCCGCGATAAAAGAGGGACAATAAACCAGAGTAAAAAACGATTTATCAGTCAGCAAAAAAGCGAGGCGGTAAAGCCTCGCTTTTTTTAATTAAATGGAGGACGCAAACCGAGCCAATTAGGCTGGTTGCTGAGCTTTTGCCTGATCCTTGGTCCAAGTGCGCTTGGGAGCCTTTACGATCAAGCCCTTTTTGATTGCCTTGGCACTGACGCGGACATAACGGACTTCGCCGTCGATGACAGCTTTTACGCGTTGCAAGTTGGGGAAGAAGCGACGCTTGGACGTAGCGGTCACGTGCGTGCCGATACCACCCTTCTTCTTCGCTTTACCACTGCGCCAAATGTTACTGCCCTTAATGGGGCGGACACCGGTTAATTCACAAATTTTTGCCATAACATTCTACTTAAAGACTGGTAAACTTAACAATCTACGCGACTGTTTCAAGCTCTTTTTAAACAAATATCATTTCCCGAGCTGTTTCTACGAACTTTTTCCATTGTGACTGCCCCGAGGCCGTTCGTCAAAAACAAACGTTTTTTCCCCTCTGAAGCGCTCCCAGATCCACACTCTAACTGGAAAAATCAAAACTCCACCGGTTTCTTTGCCCGTTTCCATCCCGAGAACCCAGGGGCCAGATCAAACAACCTGGGGAATTGCAAATCATGCATTTTTTTACAGGCCATTGCACTGCGACCACCACCAGCACAGTAAACCAGATAAGTCTTTGACTTGTCCAGTTTGGCCAGCGCCGATTCAAAGTCCGAGCTGAAATAATTAATATTGGTGGCTCCCTTAATATGCCCGGAAGAGAACTCCGTTGCCGTGCGGACATCGAGAATCACCACATTTGTTTGATTCAATTGCGCAGCAAACTCCTCCACGTTTACGCGATGCACCAAATTTGTTTTGACAGCAGGCTGATTTGTTGAGGCCTCTGCTTGGACAATATTAGGAAACAAAAAAGAAAGGCAAAGTGCCCAGAACAAAATTTTCATAAAGCATGGACACTATGATATGAGAGGAGGGAAAAGGAAAAATGAAAAAAGCAATAATTTGGCGCTTGCGGTCCTTGGGGATAACTGCTTGAATGAGTCCCGGTCGCGCATATGGTGGAATTGGCAGACACGCTACTTTGAGGTGGTAGTGGGGCAACCCGTGCAGGTTCAAGTCCTGCTATGCGCACCATCTTCTTTATCAAGATAATCCCCTAGTTACCGAGGAGAAAATGAGGTTTTGACCTCTATATCATAATGCCCCATATTATGACCGAATTAGCCCGTTTTGTCCGATAAAAACGGCACCAAACGGCACCAAAAAATGAAAGTTCGGCGCGTCAAAAAGAATGGGAAATCGCTTTGGATGGCAGATCTTGGGAAAATCGGGGATAAGCGTCAGAGAAAGTTTTTCCACACCCAAGCCGAGGCACAGACATTTGCCGGAATAAAGCGCCAAGAAAAAGAGGATCTCGGTAAAGTCGCGCTCGCATTACCACAGGAAGTCAGGCTTGCAGCCATTGATGCTCAACAGCGCCTTGCGCCTTACGGGGCCTCAATCACACAGGCTGTTGATTATTTTCTTGCTCATGCGAGCCTCTTGAAACCAAAAGTTCTACTTGAAGCAATAGAGGAGTGCATTGCTGCCAAAATTCAGGCTGGATGTCGTAAACGCTATACTGGTCAAATCAATTCATCCCTTCACAGTTTTGTAGCCAAAATACCGGGCAAGCAGTGCCACGAGGTGCGTCGGGAAGACGTCGAATCATGGCTAAATGGCAATGGTTGGCAGGCACCAACACGCCGAAGCTACCTCATAGATGTGAGAATGTTTTTCGCATTTGCCAAGCGGCGGGGCTGGGTGACTACCGATCCGTGTGACGGAATTGAAGCAATACGACTTGAGGACAAGCCACCCTGCATCTTTACCCCCAGCGAAGTAAGCGCGTTACTAGAGAAAGCTCAAGCAGAGGAATCAGGCATCTTGCCTATGCTTGTATTGGGCATTTTTGCCGGAATCAGACCACAGGAGATTTTCAGACTCGATTGGAAAGCTATCGACTTGGAACGTGCCCAGATAGAAGTGGCGGCTGAAAGAAGTAAAACCCGAAGACGTCGTATTGTTCACCTTGCTCCAAATGCTGTCACATGGTTGCGCCTCGGTGGTGATATGCCGCCAAAGAACTGGCAGGCACGCCTTAACCGTGTCAGGAAAGCCAGTGGAGTGAATTGGGGCCACGATATCATGCGGCACAGTTTCGCCAGCTATCACCTTGCAGCCCATCAAAGTGCCGATCAGACGGCCCTTGAAATGGGTAATAGCCCGCAAATTCTCTTTGCACACTACCGCGAACTGGTCAAAAAAGAGGATGCAGAGGAATTTTGGAAAATCATGCCAGAAACGATCGACCGTGCCACAAAAGAAGACAGTCAATCATCGCAATTGGCAGCGATGTAGAGTTCAAGAAGGCGGAAAAGAGCGACGGCACACAAGAGACCAAAAGCAAAAACGTATAAGACAACAAGTATGAGAATGCTCATAAGTCAGCCTTTGTCAGAAGTTTTTTGCTCAGTTTTCACTGGCGGTGTATTCGTGCCGAACAGAACGGCACGCCAGCAACTATGATCAAGCTGCCTTTGTGCATGTAATGCTTAGACTTTCGGGGTTTCAGGTGGTTCGACGTTATCCAATCGATCACGAATCGTCCCCTGCTTGACGAGTTGATGACCGCCAATGGCACCAGCTCCAGCGTAGACGCCAATCACCACATTAACACCCGACCAGCCTTTGAGCAGGCATTGCGCAATGGCGCATAAAGCGAGAATGACAAATGGAATTAACCAATCCGGTAAGGGGGATTTTTTGAGGTAAATTCCAAGGGCATAAGCAATGCCCGTTACCAGTCCCATTTCTGCGATATCGTTCGTATTCATTTTCGTTTCCAGTGTTTAAAGGTCCGTATCACGTGAGG
>JGI2065J20421_1002210_pt1 | contig 11249 bp, 8 predicted proteins | sample Biomet5_FD_20421 | JGI IMG/M metagenome (IMG submission 20421)
CACGCCCTTTGGAATTCCGATAGGATTTTAAGGGGGGATAGATTTCAGGCTAGAGGCAAACAAAGGCCTCCAGAGAATTGTGCAGCGGTCTTAACAAGATGAAATTATTATGGGAGTCCCAAAGGAAGACTGCTGCACAATGCCATGACGGCATGCCGCTGTCCCAATCCTTGAACTGCAACTACCTAAAATCATGTGGGTTTCCAAAGGGTGAAACCCTTTGGCCGCCGGAGGCATCCCCATATGCCGCACTGGCGGAGCGGTCTGGTGCCCGGCTTTCCCCGCGCCGCCGTCCGGTGGTGCGACACTTCTGTCCGTTCCTGCCGACAAATTCGTCCGTCACCCAGTGTTCACACAGCTGTCGCCTGCCATGCACCGAGGCCGGGCAAGGGTGTGTAGCTCGCGTTCCTCCGCCGGGACGTCCTCTGCGGAGGCCGAAAAAACGGACCCTTTTGCACACCGAGGCCCTTGCATGTCGGGGAGCTGCGGAAGCCTCCTCGGGCATGGGAAACAGCATGCAACGGGCTTCCATCGGGAGAATGCCATGGGACAGCTTGACGTGGACGCCGTGAAAACCGCCCTGACTTCCATGCTCGACAGCCTCATCGGACAATCCAGGGAAACGTTGATCGTCATGGCGCAGGAGACCATCGCCTGCCCGGACGCCACGGACCGGGCCACGGTCGAAACCGACCGGCAGATGGCCCTGCTCATGCGCGAACGGGATCGTCTGCTGATCGGGGAGATCCGGGCCGCCCTGGACCGGGTCCGGGACGGCGAATACGGGATTTGTCAGGAGTGCGGCGAGGAAATCAGCCCGGCCAGGCTTCGGGCGCAGCCCACGGCCACCCTGTGCGTGCACTGCAAGGCCATGCTGGAGACGGCCGGCCGTGGCGCCATGATTCCGGTGCGGCCCGAGATGGCCTTTCAGGAATAAGGCGCCCGTCGGCGCTTCGGACCGGGCCTCCCCGCGCGTTGCGGCCGAGGAGCTTCCGACGGGCGGTTTGGCCGCCGGAGGTCGTCAGACCGTCTCCGTGGGCCCCGGTTGCGACCGCTGCGCAATTCCCCGGAGGCTTTTTTTGTCCCAAGCCTGAACTTGCAATCTCCTCAAATCATATCGGGCTTCCGAAGGGCGCGAGCCCTTTGGCCGCCAAGGCACCTTATTCGACCAATGGGGCAGTGGTCTCCGGTTGGGACGGCCCTGCCGGAGCGGCCGCGGCCGTTGTCGGTGCCGCGGCGGCCTCGACTTGCCACCCCCCGCCCAGGGCCTTGTAGAGGCTGACGATATCCGTCCGGAGATTGGCCCGGGACTTGGAGAGGTTGGTCTGGGCGCTAAAGAGGGTGGCCTGGTCGACCAGGACGGTCAGGAAGGTGGTCAGTCCCTTGCTGTAGCGGATGTTGGCCAGATCCAGCGCCTCCTGGTAGGCATTGACGGACAGGACGAGACGGTGTTCCCGCTCCCGCTCCGCNTAATAGGCGGCCAGGGCGTTTTCCACGTCNTCCAGGGCGGTATGGAAGGTCGCCTTGTAGCCGGCCAACGCCTCGTCGTAGAGGGCCTTTTTCTTCTCCACCGCCGCCCGGGCCTTGCCGGCGTCGAACAGCGGCCAGGAAACGCCCGGGATGGCCGACCAGTACCAGGTGGAAAATCCGGCGATNTTGGACGGCATGGAGCCCTGGAGCCCGAGCCCGGCCGTCAGGTCGAACTTGGGGTAGAGGTCGGCCGTGGCCACGCCGATGTCGGCCGAAGCGGCCGCCAGTTTGCGTTCGGCCTCGCGCACGTCCGGCCGGCGGACCAGCAGGTCCGATGGCAACCCCGTGGCCAAGAGCGCGCCGGGCAGCTCGGGCAGGGGTTTGGACGCGGACAGCACCGGCAAAAGACTCTCCGGCGGCAGCCCGAGCAGGATGCCCAGCCGGTGGATGGACTGCTTGGCCTCGCTTTCCAGGGTCGGGATATCCGACTCCGTGGCGGCGGCCTGGCCCTCGGCCTGGGCCACGTCCACCTGGGTGATGAGCCCCAGTCGGAAGCGTTCCCTGGTGACCTCGACGTTTTGCCGCTGGGCCTCGGCGTTGCTGCGGGTGATGGCGATCTGCTCCTGGTAGGCGCGCAGCGCCACGTAGTTGGTGGCCACGTCGCCGATCAGGGTCAGCCGGGCGTCGCGCACCGCCTCGATGTCGGCTTCCAGGGTGGCCTTGGACGATTCGAGGGTGCGACGCTGCCCGCCGAAGAAGTCCAGCTCCCAGGTGGCGTCGAAGCCGGCCGCGAACACCGTGTTGGCCGTGGAGTTCTGGGAAGTATCCCCCGAGCCGGTGGAGGCGCCCGAAGTGCCCGAGGTGCTGCCGCCGGACGTGGACGTGCTGCCGGAGGAGGTGCCCCCGCCCTTTTGCACGGAGCCGCTGCCGCTCGAAGTGGAGGTGCCGGTCACGTCGATGGTCGGGAACAGGCCGGCCCTGGACGTGGTGATGTCGGCCCTGGCCTGCCTGACCCGGGCCTTGGCCTGGGCGATATCCAGATTGCCGCTAAGCCCCCGGGCGACGAGTTCGTCCAGGATGGGGTCGCCGAAGGCCTTCCACCAGGCGACGTTCTCCAAACGCGCGGCGCTCTGGGCCGTTCCCGTGTCCTGGGCCCAGCGGCCCGGGGCGTCGAGGGCCGGCCGGTGATAGTCCGGGCCCACCGCCCAGCAGCCGGTCAGGCTGGCGGCGAGCAGCCAGCAAAGCCCCAGATGGAGGCGGTCACCGAACCTCATTTGCCTGCCCCCTGGGCCATCCGGGTTTTGACGGCCTCGTCCGGATTCCCGGTTTCGATAAAGACGTCCATCTGCTGCCCCACATAGACCGGCAGGGCCGTGCGGGGGAAGCTGAAAAGGACCTGGAGGACGCGCGTGTCCACCCGCTCCGTGCTGGAGTTGGTGAGCTGGCTTTTGGCCACCACATAGGGTTCCACGCGGACGAAGGTCAGCGGGGTTTTGAGGTCCCGGTTGCCGCGGATATAGGCGATGGCCCGGGTGCCGGGCGTAAAACGCCAGGCGTCGTTTTCGTCGATGTCCACGCGCACGTTGAGGGTGCTCGTGGCGCCGAAGCGCATGAGCGGCGTGTCGAGGACGCCGGTGGCCGCGTATTCGCCCTTGCGGATGTTGACCTGGAGAACCTCGCCGTCCACCGGCGCGTGCACCGTCAACCGTTCCAGGTCGGTGCGGGCGGCGGCCAGATCGGCCTCGGCCACGTCCACATCGGCCTTGGCCGTGTCGATTTTGGTCCGATAGAGCAATTCCTGGTTGCGCCGCTGCTCCACGTCATCCTGGCTGACCGCCCGGTGATCGGTGACGTTTTTCACCAGATTGTACTGGCAGGCGTAGTTTTTCCAGGCGGCCTTGGCTTCCTCGAAGGACGCCTTGGCCTTGGCCAGGCCGGTTTCCTTTTCCCGCACCGTGGCCCGTTGGGCCCGGTCGTCGATGATGAAAAGCGGATCTCCGGCCTTGACCATGTCGCCGATGGCGACCGGCACGTCCTTGACGATGCCGGCGATGGCGGTGCCGATCTCGATGTTGCGGGAGCTGGCCTCGACCACGCCGCCGCCGCCGATATAAAAGGTGTAGGGCGCCTGGGCCGGCTGGGCGATGGGCTCGGGTTTGGGCTGCTCCTGGTGGGTGACCTTGGCCACCACAATCGCCGTGCCCAAGCCGAGTATGGCCAGAAAGGGGAGTATCTTGTTGCGGATGCGCATGGCTGCCTATCCTCGCCACGGGTTATGGGTGGTTTGCTGCGGTTGATTGAATGATGCCGTCATCCATTTGGGCGATCCTGTCGGCATAGGGAAAGATGCGCTGATCATGGGTCACGACGACGAGGGCCCGGTTGTCGGACACGGCCAGATTCTTGAGCATTTCGATCACCCGGGTGCCGGTTTTGTGGTCCAGGGCGCTGGTCGGCTCGTCGCAGACCACCAGCCGGGGATCGTGGACCAGGGCCCGGGCGATGGCCACGCGCTGCTGCTGGCCGCCGGAAAACTGGGTCGGCAGGTCGTTGCCCCGGCCGGCCAGATCCACCTGTTCCAGCTGCCAGAGCGCGCGCTTTAGGGCCTCCCGGCGCGGGGTGCCGTTGATCAGCAGGGGGATGGACACGTTTTCCGCCACGCTCAAGGTCGGCACCAGATTGAAGGCCTGGAACACGAAGCCGATGTTTTTTCCCCGGAACGATACCCGCTCGCGGGGAGGCATCGTGGCCAGATCCTTGCCGAACAGAGCGCAAGTGCCGCCGTCCTGGTCGAGGATGCCGGCGATGACGGAAATAAGCGTGGTCTTGCCGCAGCCCGAGGGGCCGACGAGCATGAGCAGCTCTCCCGGCTCCACGGTCAGGTCGATGCCGCGCAGGGCCTGGGTCCGGGTCTCGCCCGAACCGTAGCTTTTGGTGATGCCGCGGCAGATGACCACCGGGGCATGGGAATGCCTTGTCAGGCTGGGGGAAGATTCCTGCATATCGTATCGGGAAGGGGGCCGGCCTCAGCTCTTGAAGACCACGGCCGGTTCGAGTTTGAGCACCTTGCGGGCGCTGATGACGGCGGCGAAAAGGACGATCAGCAGCACGGCGCCGCCGCTGCCGCATAAAAGCGGCAAGCCCAGCTCCAGCTTGATGTTCTCGCCGCTATGGGTGGAAATGGCGAACAGGGCGGACAGTCCCGCACCGATGCCGAAGCCGATCACGCCGACCATGAGGGCCTGGAGCAGGATCATGCCGAGCAGGGTCCGATTGCTGGTGCCCATGGCCTTGAACACGCCGAAATAGCGCAGGTTGTCCAGGGTGAAGTTGTAGAAGATCTGCCCCGTGACGGCCGTGCCCACCACGAAGCCCACCACGACGACGAACCCGAAGTTGATGAGCATGCCCGTGTGCTGGAACATGAAGTCCAGGCATTTTTTCTTGAACTGCTCCGCCGTCAGGGCGAGCAGGTCCGTGGCCTTGGCGATGCGCTTGGCCACCACTGCGGGATTTTCGTTGGGCTTGGCCTTGGCCAGGATGAAGGACACCATCTTCCGGTCGCTGGTATTGAAGTTTTTGGCCTTGCTGTAGGTCGTGTAAATGATGGGGTCCGAACGGAAGGTCGGGGTGGCCCGGGCGATGCCGACGACGGTGGCCCGCTTTTCGTTGATCTCCAGGGTGTCGCCGACCTTTAAGGGAATGGGCGGCTGTCCCGGTACATGGCGGGCCAGCCGGCTCATGGCGCTGTTTTCATCCACGATGACGGCGTCGGGCAGGCGCAGGTCTCCGAGTTTGCCCGAGACGACCTCGCCCGGGCCGCCGATCAGGGTGGCGTCGTCGAGGCCGAGGATCTGGGCGCCGGCCAGTTCGCCGTTGGAGAGGCGGACGGTCTGGCTGCCCTTGTGCAGGGGCACGGCCCATTCCACGCCCTGGACCCCGCGCACCCGGTAGACGGCGGTATCGAGCAAGGGACGCGAATCCTCCGTGGAATTGACCTGGGGATCCATGACCCAGATGTCGGGCAGACTGATGTCGGTGATCAGACTGTAGGTCTGCGAAAGAATGGTCAACAGGATGCTCGGCTGCTGGATCATCAAAAGAGAGGCCAGGGCGATGCCTGAAACGATGCCGAGATATTTGCCCTTGTCACCAAGGAGCATGGTAATGGCTATTTTGTACATGGAATGCCTCTCTGCCGCGCCGCGGTTTTTTCTCGCGGTCAGCTGTCCCTGACGGCGGACCTTCCCGGCAAGAGGCGCCGGCCGCCGGTCTGCGTTCGCCGATGGGTCGCAGCGGGGCGTCTTCGGGTTACAACGGGGCGGCGGACGGCGGACCATTTACAACCGCCCGCCCCCAGGCTAGAAGCTGGCGCATGCGCCGCAAAGTCAAGGTTCCTGCTTCGTCGGAGGTTCGGGCCGCACAGGTCTCCCTGGGAGTGGCCGTCATTTTGTTGGGCGTCAAGATGGCTGCCTGGTGGGTGACCGGTTCGGCGGCCATTTTATCCGACGCTTTGGAAACCATTATCAACGTGGTGGCGGCCGGCTTTGCCGTGCTGAGCGTGTCCGTGGCCGAAACCCCGCCCGACGCCAGCCATCCTTACGGTCACGGCAATATCGAATACTACGCCGCCCTGATCGAGGGGCTGCTCATTTTTTTGGCCGCAGTATGCATTTTCTGGGAGTCCTGGGACAAGATCTTCCAGCCCGAGCCCATGCCGCATCTCGGCATCGGTCTCACCCTTCTGGTCGGCGCCGGATTGGTCAATCTCTGGCTGGGGCTGCGGCTGGTGCGCCAGGGCCGGCGTTCCGGCTCGCTCACCCTGACGGCCGACGGNCAGCATGTCCTGACCGACGTGTACACGTCGGCCGGAGTCGCCGTGGGGTTGGGGCTGGTCTGGGGGACGGGCTGGTTGTGGCTGGACGGCGCGGTGGCCTGCCTGGTCGGCGTCAACATCGCCTGGACCGGGGCCAGGCTGGTGCGCCGGTCGGTGGCGGGATTCATGAACGAGTCCGATCCGGTCCTGTTGCGGGATCTCTGCGCACTGCTCGGGAAAAACCGCCATCCCTCCTGGATCGACATCCACCGGCTGCGGGTCATCAAGTCCGGCCGGGCCATCCACGTGGATTTGCACCTCATCCTGCCCTACGACATGCGGCTGGACGCGGCCCATGACCAGGTCGTGGCCATGGAGGCGCTGTTGCAGACGAGCCTCGGGCCGGAGGCCGACATCATGATCCATGCCGACCCGTGCCACGAGGGACATTGTTCCGCCTGCGACGTGGAAGGCTGTTGGGGGAGGCGGGCCCCCGCCACCGTCGCCCCCATCTGGTTGCCGGAAACCACGGGCAATCCCTCGCAAGGCTCCTGACCGGCGGTTCCGCCCTCTCCCGGTGGACAAGAGGCCGCACCCGGCGGTATGGGCCGGATATGGTGTTGCGCGCCCTGATTGTGGACGACGAAAAGCCGGCCCGGGACGAGTTGCTCTATCTGCTCGGCGCCCATCCCGACGTCGAGACGGCGGAGGCCGCGTCCGCCGCCCAGGCCCTGGCCGCCATCGAGACCGCCCCGCCGGATCTGGTCTTCCTCGACATTCATATGCCCGGCCAGGACGGTTTCGCCGTGCTGCGCCAGGCCCAGTCCCTGCCCCGGGCGCCGCTGTTCGTGTTCGTCACCGCCTTTGACCAGCACGCCATCGAGGCCTTCGAACAAAACGCCGTGGATTATCTGCTGAAGCCCGTCTCGGCCGGGCGCCTGGCCGTAAGCCTCGACCGGGCGCGCCGCCGGCTGGCCGCGGGTCGCAGCGGACTGCCCGATGCCCTGGAGCCGCTTTTGGCCGGGCTTGGCCGGAGTCCGCCCCTGGCCCGGGTGGCCGTGGAACAGCACGGCCGCATCCGGCTGTTGCCGGCCCGGGAGGTGGTGTGCATCGAGGCCGAGGAGGGGGGCGTCCTGGCCCTGACCGACCAGGGCCGCCTGCCCTGCTACGGCCTGCCGACCCTGACCCGGGCCGAGGAGCGGTTGGCCGGGCAGTCGTTTTTCCGGGTCAGCCGGGCCGCCATGGTCAATCTGGAGCGCATCGCCGAACTTTCGCCCTGGATCGGCGGCCGCTATCTGCTGGTCATGGACGACAAGGACCGGACCGAAGTGACGGTCAGCCGCAACCGGGTGCGGCAGTTCAAGGAACGGCTGGGACTATGACGGTGGGACTGTGAATCTGGGCCTGTTCGTGCCCGAGGTGCCGGGGCTTTTTCTCGACATGTCCCAGAGCATCGGGCTGTTATTGGCCGGCGGGTTTGCCATCATCGGCCTGGCCCCGCTGGACCGCCTGGAATTCGGCCGCAAACGGCCGGTCTGGGTCACGGTCTGCGTCACCGTGCTGTTCGGCCTGTTCGGCATCCTCGGCACCTACACCGGGAACTACGTCTTCCATTCCTACGCCAACCTCCGGGCCATCGGCGTCATTACGGCCGGCCTGTTCGGCGGGCCGACCGTCGGCATCGGGGCGGGGCTCATCGCCGGCGGGCATCGCTATCTGATCGACATCGGAGGATTCAGCGCCCTGCCCTGCGCCCTGGCCACCCTGCTGGAGGGGACCGTGGCGGGATTGGCGGCCCGGCGTTTTCCCCGGGCTCTACCTGGATTGGGGGCTGGCCATGGCCTTGGGTCTGGCCGGCGAGACCGTGCATATGGGGCTGGTGCTGGCGCTGTCGCGGCCCTTTGCCGAAGCCGTGGATCTGGTCAAGATCATCGGCCCGCCCATGATCGTCATCAACGCCATGGGAGCGGCCATTTTCGTCAAGGCGCTGCACCTGCAGTACCAGTTGCGCGAATACCGCGATTCGTCCCAGGCCAAGCGCATCCTGTCCATCGCCAACCAGACCGTGAGCTACCTTCGCGGCGGCCTCACCCCCTCCTCGGCCCAGGCCACGGCCGCGATCATCCTGGCCGAGACGGGCGTGGCCGCCGTGGCCCTGACCGGCGGCCATACCATCCTGGCCCACGTCGGGGCCGGCAGCGACCACCACCTGGTCGGGGAACCCTGGCGCACCAAGGCCACCCGCCGGGCCTTCGAGAGCGGCACGGCCATGTTCGTGACCGAGAAGGAGGATATCGGCTGCAGCGCTCCGGATTGTCCGCTGCGGCAGGCCATCATCGTGCCGCTGCGCAAGGGGCCGGCCATCCTCGGCTGCCTCAAGCTTTACGGCACCAAGGGCCGGCCGCTGGACCGGCCGCTGTTCGAGCTGGCCAAGGGATTGGCCGACCTGTTTTCCACCCAGCTCGAACTGGAGGACATCGGCATCAAAAACCATCTGCTGGCCCACGCCGAGATCCGGCGGCTGCAGGCCCAGATCAACCCGCATTTCCTGTTCAATTCCCTCAACACCATCGCCTCGTTTTGCCGCACCGCCCCGGGCCAGGCCCGGGAACTGCTCCTCGATCTGGCCAGCTACATGCGGCGCAACCTGGACAGCAGCCGGGGGCTGATCCATCTCTCCGAGGAGATGGAGCAGGTGCGATCCTACCTGGCCATCGAACAGGCCCGGTTCGGGGAGCGGATCAAAAGCGAGATCCTGCTCGCCCCCGGGGCCGAGGACTGGCTGGTGCCGCCGCTTTTGATCCAGCCCTTGGTGGAAAACAGCGTGCGCCACGGCCTGCAGGCCAAGGAGGCGGGCGGCACCGTGCGCGTGACGGCCCGCCGCGAGGACGGACACCTGCGGGTCGAGGTCACCGACGACGGCCTGGGCATGGATGCCGCGGCTATCCGGCGCATCCTGTCGCCTTCGGCCATGGAGTCCATGCGCGAAGGGGTCGGCGCCCGCAACTCCAACCAGCGGCTGGTCCAGCTTTTCGGCCAGGACTACGCCATGGCTATCGTCAGCGCCCCCGGCCGGGGCTGCCGGATCAGCTTCCGGGTGCCGCCGGCCGATTCGGCCGGCGCGGCTGGTCCGGCGGCGTTGCCGTCCATCCCCTGAAACCGGCGTTTCATCCCCCAAATTATCCTTTCGGCCAAAAGGGGCTCCCCGCCGCCGCCCGACAGTGCCAAAAAAGGGCGCAACATCGGCAAACGGACCGTCACCGTACGGCCCAAACGGGAGGCTGACGCATGAACGCCCTGACTCTGGTCTTTGCCGCCCTGTGCATCTTCGCCATTGGCTACCGTTTCTACGGGCTGTTTTTTGCCAAGAAGGTGCTTGGGGTAAACGACGCCCGCCTGACGCCGGCCGTCAAGATGGCGGATGGACAGGATTACGTCAAAACCAACAAGTACGTGCTGTTCGGGCACCATTTCGCGGCCATCGCCGCGGCCGGTCCGCTGATCGGCCCGGTGCTGGCGGCCCAGTTCGGCTATCTGCCCGGCGCGTTGTGGATTTTAGTCGGCTGCGTGCTGGGCGGCTGCGTGCATGACACCGTGGTGCTGTTCGCCTCGGTGCGCCACAAGGGCCGCTCGCTTGCCTACATCGCCTCCAAGGAGGTCGATCGGCTGACGGGCGGCGTGGCTTCGGTGGCCGTGCTGTTCATCCTGCTTTTGACCCTGGCCGGGTTGTCCCTGGCCGTGGTCAACGCCATGCATGACAGTCCCTGGGGGACGTTCACGGTGTTCGCCACCATCCCCATCGCGCTGATCATGGGGCTGTACCTGCATCGGTGGCGCGACGGCGACGTGCTCGGCGCCTCGGTCATCGGCGTGGCCCTGATGGCCGTCACCATCCTGGTCGGCCCGGCCGTGGCCAAGAGTCCCATCTTCGGACCGATCTTCGACATGCCCCGGCCGGTCATCGCCCTGACCATTCCGCTCTACGGTTTCGTGGCCTCGGTGCTGCCGGTGTGGCTGCTGTTGTGCCCGCGTGATTACCTGTCCACCTACCTCAAGGTCGGCACCATCGCGGCCCTGACCATCGGCATCTTCTGGGTGCATCCCCAACTTCAGATGCCGGCGCTGACCCAATTCGACAGCGGCGGCGGTCCGATCATCCACGGCGGGGTGTTTCCGTTCCTGTTCATCACCATCGCCTGCGGGGCGCTTTCGGGCTTTCACGCCATCATCGGCACGGGCACGACGCCCAAGATGCTCGACAGCGAGCACAACCTGCTGTTCGTCGGTTTCGGCGCCATGCTGATGGAAGGCTTCGTGGCCATCATGGCCCTGGTGGCCGCCTGCGTGCTGGTGCCGGCCGACTATTTCGCCATCAATACCGCTCCGGCCGTGTTCGCCAAGCTCGGCATGACCCCGGTGGATCTGGGCCGGCTGGCCGCGGCCGTGGGCGAGAACATCCAGGGGCGGCCCGGCGGCGCCGTGTCGCTGGCCGTGGGCATGGCCCACATTTTCGCCTCGATTCCGGTCATGGGCCATCTGATGGATTACTGGTATCACTTCGCCATCATGTTCGAGGCCGTGTTCATCCTGACGGCCGTGGACACCGGCACCCGGGTGGGCCGGTTCTTCCTGCAGGAGATGATCGGCCTGGCCATTCCCAAGTTCCAGGAAAAGCATTGGTGGCCGGGCATTATCAGCACCTCGTTCATCTTCACCTTCGCCTGGGGCTATCTGGTCTACACCGGCGATATCTCGACCATCTGGCCGCTGTTCGGCATGTCCAACCAACTGTTGGCCGCCGTGGGACTGTTGATCGGCACGACCATGATCATCCGCATGGGCCGGGCCCGCTACGCCTGGCTGACGGCCGTGCCCGGGCTGCTCATGGTGGGGATCACCTTCTGGGCCGGGTATCTGCAGATCGTCAACACCTACCTCCCCAACGGCAAGTACCTGCTGACGG
>JGI2065J20421_1002217_pt1 | contig 11211 bp, 10 predicted proteins | sample Biomet5_FD_20421 | JGI IMG/M metagenome (IMG submission 20421)
CTGTTAAATGGGAAAGACATCTGGGCGGAACCGAAAAAAATCCGCGCCGTGCGCTTTCAAGTGGGCATGGTATTCCAGTACCCCGAGCACCAGCTTTTTGAAGAAACCGTACTGAAAGATATTGCGTTCGGACCGGGCAACATGGGCTTGGATAANGATGANATCTTAAAGCGCGCCCATTCCGCCGCAGAGTTCGTCGGCTTAAGCGATGACCTGTTGGAAAAAAGCCCNTTTGAGCTTTCAGGCGGCGAAAAGCGCCGTGCCGCCATTGCCGGTGTGATTGCAATGGACCCGGATGTACTGATTTTGGATGAGCCTACCGCGGGACTTGACCCCCGTGGCCGCGATGTGCTTTTAAGCCAGATTGCGAATTATCATGCTTCCAGACACAATACCATTATTTTGGTGTCGCACAGCATGGAGGACGTTGCGCGCATGGCAAGCCGCGTGCTTGTCATGAACGCGGGCGAGATTGAAATGTTCGATACTGCTGAAAAAGTGTTCGCACGCGACAGCGAGCTGGAAAAAATCGGCCTGCGTGTGCCGCAGATTACCAAAATCATGTCTGTTTTAAAGGGGAAGGGCTATCCTGTTACAACCGTACTGACAATCGAGCAGGCGTTAAAGCAGCTGATGCCGCTTTTGGATAAAGGAGGCCGGAAAAATGGTTAGAGATATTACGTTAGGACAGTATTTTCCGGGGAAATCGCTGATTCACCGCCTTGATTCGCGTGTTAAAATTATCCTGACCTTTGTATTTATCATTTTTATTTTTGTTGCTTCCAATTTTGAGGGTCTGCTTGTGATGGCGGCGCTGATTTTTGGAATTCTGCTTTTGTCGGGTGTGCCGCTGAAGCAGTATTTTAAGAGCTTAAAGGCGATTTTTTTCGTTGTGATCTTTACATCGGTGCTTAACCTGTTTTATGGCGGGGGAGAAACGCTGTGGAGCTGGGGCTATGTCCGGATTACCACCGGAGGTGTTTCCAATGCGATTTTTATCACGATTCGCATTGTCAGCCTGATCCTGTTCAGCTCAGTTCTGACCTTTACCACTTCACCCACGGAACTGACGGACGCGCTTGAACGTATTATGAAGCCGCTGAAAGTATTGCACATTAAAGTGCATGAAATCGCGATGATGATGACAATTGCTCTTCGCTTTGTGCCGACTCTGCTTGAAGAAACCGATAAAATCATGAGTGCGCAAAAGGCGAGGGGAGCCGATATGGAAAGCGGCGGGCTTGTCCAGAGAATCAAGGCGCTGATCCCAATCTTGATTCCCTTGTTTGTTTCGTCCTTCCGCCGTGCCTATGACCTTGCGATGGCGATGGAATGCCGGTGCTACCACGGCGGCGAGGGCCGCACGAAAATGAAAGTGCTGCATGCGACCAAGAGGGACGCGGCGGCGGTTGCCTTTTCCTTGCTGGTCTGTGCTGTGATTGTATTTTGCAGCGTGTACTTTCCGCCGGCAATACGATAAAATTACAATCCGGCGCGCCGCGCCATGCCGAAAGGGACGCTATGAGAAATTTGATGCTGAAAATCTGTTATGACGGCGCGAATTACCATGGCTGGCAGATACAGCAAAACGCTGTATCTGTACAGCAGGTTTTTCAGGAAGCGCTCCTTAAGGTGCTTGGGGAAAAGCCGGACATCAAAGGGTGCAGCCGTACAGATTCATTTGTACACGCAAGGGAGTATTGCATCAGCCTGAAAACCGGGCATGAAATTCCATGTGAGCGCCTCATGGGGGCGCTGAATCATTTTCTTCCGGAGGATATGGCGGTACTGAGCTGTTGTGAAGCCGCACCCGATTTCCATGCGCGCTATTCCTGTACCGGGAAAGAATATGTTTATCAAATATGGAACAGTCAAATTCGCAACCCGTTTTTAAACCACCGTGCGCTGCATTATTGGTACGAACTTGATGTTGAACGGCTGAACGAGGCCGCCGCCTGTTTTTTGGGTGCGCATGACTTTACCTCCTTCTGTACGCTGGACGCACGGGAGCGCGGTAATATGACGCGCACGGTGACAAGGGCGGAAGTGAAAAGAGAAGGCAATCTCGTAACCTTTACGGTTGCGGCGGACGGATTTTTGTACAATATGGTTCGGATTATGGTGGGGACGCTTCTGCGTGTTGCACAGGGAAAGTTCGAGCCGGAGGATGTTGCGGCTGTCATTAAGGCAAAAAGCCGCAAAGCCGCCGGTCCGACCGCCCCACCCTGTGGATTGTATTTAAATCGTGTTTTTTATGAGGATGTGAAATCAGTATGAGTGACAGCGGACAGCGTTATGACACAACCGAAATAGACACAGTCAGGCCGCGGGAGGAAAGGCGCAGAAAAAAGCGGACGCACCGTGAAAGCCGTATTCCACACTGGGTTTATAAAATTATTCTCATTTTGATTCTCTGCGTATTGGGAATGCTGATTTGGTTTAACCGCGGGAACCTTACTCCCTCCAATGTGCTGGAATGGGTACAGAACAGCGTTGTGGGCATGGGAATCGGTGACGGTTACCCTGTAAAGATTGCCGGCAACTCGGTTTCGGTAGGAAACTTTAAATCCGTGAACAAGCAAGCCGTCGTCGTCAGTGATACCGCGCTGACTGTACTGAACTCTACAGCCAAAGAAGTGATCAGCCGTCAGCACAGTTTTTCGCAGCCGGTCATGAAAATGAACGGTTCCAGAGCGCTGATCTACAATTTAGGCGGCAAGGGATATCAGCTTGAAAGTCAAAGCGGTACGCTTGCAAAAGAAAATGGACAGCAAAATATTCTTGCGGGTGCACTCGCAGCCAACGGGCGCTACGCGCTTATCACGGAGGCCGACGGCTATTTCGGTCAGCTGACAGCCTACACTACGGAGAATACCCCTCAGTCCCACTATTGGTTTTCCGAATACTACCCGACCGCCGCCGCGCTCAATCAGGACGGTACAAAGGCTGCGGTAACGGGAGTTTCCGCCAAGGATGGGGGACTGACCTCTTCCGTTTATCTTCTTGACCTCAATAGCGGAAAGACGGTTGATCCGTTTGCTGTTTACACCGAAAATATCATGCTCGATGTCAACTATTGTGATGATGGCACTGTTGTGGCTGTCGGCGATAAGCTGACTGCGGTGATTAATGCAAATCAACGAACCAAAACTAATTTTGACTATCAGGGACTTCAGCTCGACGCATATTGTGTGGATGCATCCAGAACGGCGCTGAGCCTTTCTCCTTATAAGGATTCCGCAAGCAGTAAGCTCGTCATACTTGATAAAACAGGGAAAACGACAGTCTCCGTTAATTTCAAACAAAATGTCAAGTCGGTTTCGCTTTACGGTGACACAGTTGCTGCGCTAACAGACGGCCGAGTGTATTTCTACTCCGCGACAACGGGCATTTCTTCGGGGAGTTGTGACGCAGGCAGTGATGCAAAGGCCATTGCATTACATGATGAAAGTTCGGTTTACATATTGGGAATTTCTGAGATCCGGCTCGCCAATAGCCGGTAAGTGACTTGTACAAAATTATATTTTGTGATATATTATTTCTTATGTATCAACTAATGGGCTAAACAGGAGGCAAAAAGTGGGAACAATACTTGATATACTATTATGCGTACTTGTTCTGTGTTTTGTCATTTCAGGTTTTAAAATAGGACTTGTTCGTTCGCTTGTCGAGCTAATCGGATACATATTTGCGATTATTGCAGCGGTTACGCTTTCGGATCGTCTTGCTGTTATCGTTGGTGCGTATTTGACTAAGCTGACTCCTTTGACAGCGCTGAATCATATTATTATAAAAACGATATCTATGGTTATCATCTTTGTGGTGCTCCAGCTTTTGGTTCAAATCATTTCCCGTGCATTGGATACAGTGTTTAAACTGCCGGTTCTGCATCAGGTCAATTCTCTGCTTGGCGGGGTTTTCGGGCTGCTGAAGGGCGCTTTGGTGGTGTTCTTGATTTGCGCAGTTTTGCAGCTCGCGCTTCCGGTCATTACTGCAAAGTATCCGAATTCGGATCAAGACATCGGCCGCTCCAATATTTACAAGTATTTATATGTTCATAACCCGGTATATTTACTGTATCAAACGGAAATTTAGAATGGGGTAATTACGAATGAAAAACAGGAATAAGAATATTAATATACCAAATGCATTATCTATTTTACGCATCATTCTGATTGTTCCGTTTGTGATCTATTTTATGCACAATCAGATTATACCCGCCGGAATTGTACTGATTGTTTCCGGCCTTACGGATATGTTTGATGGTATGATTGCCCGCCGGTTCAACCAGTTCACAGAGCTGGGACAGATGCTTGACCCGCTTTCCGACAAGCTTACGCAAGGCGCAGTTGCAGTTTGCCTTGCGGTTGAACAGCCGGTTTTAATCCCGCTTTTGGCAATCTTTGTATTAAAAGAGATTTTAATGGTAGCTGCCGCATGCATGCTGATCAAGAAGAATAAAAAACCGAGCGGTTCAAAATGGTATGGCAAAGTCGCCACGATTCTGTTTTATGTTTCCTTTACTGTCATTGTGGCGCTAAAGGGAATTTGGGGAATTGAAAACCTCACGGTTACCGTTATCCTCCTGTCCATCACTGCCGCGTTGATGATTTACGCCTTTGTACAGTATGTTAAAATATATACGGCGATTCTTCATTCCGACGACCCTCAGTATGCCATCAATATCAACGAGCTGATGGACAAAAAATCAATTAGAAAATAAGATAAGTATTGATATATAATTTTTGAAAGAGAAGAAGTGATTTTACCTATGTTGTGTTCAAGATGTCATAAAAGGCCTGCGGTTGTATTTATCTCACCAACGGTCGATTCAAAAGAAAGCCAGGGTCTTTGCCTTGTTTGCGCAAAAGAACTTGGCATTAAGCCCGTCAATGATTTAATGGAAAAAATGGGCATTACTGAAGAGCAAATGGAGGCAATGGAGGCAGAGCTCAATGAACTGATGACTGCAAATTCGGAAGAAAGCAATGATGAAGAGGACGGCGGAGAAGACGGTTTTGTGCCGGGAGGTGCCGCGACATTCCCATTCCTGCAAAACATTTTTTCCGGTGGTGAAAATATTCCGGAACAGGTGCAGAACAACGACACTGCGAAAAGGGATAAAAAAGAGAGGCGCAAAACAAAGCGCAAGCACCTTGACGCTTACTGTACCAACCTGACAGCCAAGGCCAAGCAGGGAGAAATCGACAATATCATCGGCCGTGACAAAGAAATTTCACGGGTGATTCAGATTTTAAGCCGCCGTACGAAAAATAACCCGTGCTTAATCGGTGAACCTGGTGTGGGTAAAACCGCTGTGGCGGAGGGCCTTGCCTTGCGTATTGCGAACGGTTCCGTGCCCGCAAGACTAATGAAAAAGGAAATCCACCTGCTTGATTTAACCGCTTTGGTTGCCGGAACACAGTTTCGCGGTCAGTTTGAAAGCCGCATTAAGGGACTTGTGGATGAGGTAAAAGCCGAGGGGAATATTATCCTGTTTATCGATGAGGTTCATAACCTTGTCGGCACGGGTGATGCAGAAGGCTCCATGAACGCTGCCAACATCCTGAAACCAGCACTCTCAAGGGGTGAAATTCAGGTAATCGGCGCAACTACTTTCGTGGAATACCGTAAATATATTGAAAAGGACGCCGCGCTTGAAAGGCGTTTTCAGCCAGTAACGATTGCCGAACCGTCGATTGATGAAACAATCGATGTTCTGATGGGTATCAAGTCATACTATGAATCCTATCATCGCGTTCGTGTTCCGGAAGAAATTGTAAAAAAGGCCGTGGTACTTTCCGAGCGCTACATCAATGACCGTTTTCTTCCTGATAAAGCAATTGATTTACTCGACGAATCCTGTGCCTGCGCCGCACTGCGCAATATCTCCATGGCGGACTATGACAGTGTGAATTTTGAACTTGAAGAACGCAAGAACCAGGAAGAAGAACTTACTGCGGATGGAATAGAGCCGGACTATGAAAAGCTGGCTGAAGTCCGGACTGAAATTTCAAGATTAGAGAAAAAGACGAAGGAATTGGCACCTTTGGCGCTTGGAGCTCCGGTTGAAGAAAAAGATATCGCCAAGGTAATTGAGCTTTGGACTGGAATCCCCGCGAGCAGAATACAGGAAAACGAACTGAGGAAGCTCGCCGATATTGAGAATACTTTAAATTCTAAGGTGATTGGTCAGGCAGAGGCCGTTAAAGCGGTTTCGGCAGCAATTCGCCGCAGCAGGGTACAAATCAGCCCGCGCCGCAGACCGGCATCCTTTATTTTTGTCGGCCCGACCGGCGTTGGAAAAACAGAGTTGGTAAAAGTTCTTTCAAAAGAACTTTTTGATACGCCTGAAACGCTGATACGGCTTGATATGTCCGAATTCATGGAAAAACATTCGGTGTCACGCATCATCGGTTCACCCCCAGGCTACGTCGGCTACGATGAAGCCGGTCAGGTTACCGAGAAGGTTCGCCGCCGTCCGTACTCCGTATTACTTTTTGATGAAATCGAAAAAGCACATCCTGACGTAATGAATATTTTGCTGCAAATTCTGGATGAAGGCCGCATCACCGACGCACACGGCCGCACGGTCAATTTCGAGAATACCGTTCTTGTAATGACTTCCAACGCAGGCAGCGAGAAAAAGGAAGGCACTTTGGGCTTTGCCAAAAACGAAACAGATGTTACTCGTGAAAAAGCAATGAAGGCTCTTGCAGAGTTCCTGCGCCCCGAATTCTTAAGCCGGGTAGATGAGATCATTGTGTTCCGTTCGCTCAACACAGACGATTTTGAGGCCGTTTCACACTTGATGCTCGATGAATATGTCGGTTCGCTGAAAGAACGCGGCATTAGGTTGGTTTATGACGATCAGGCAACCCGTTACCTTGCCGAACACGCAATTGGCGGCAAGAGCGGTGCAAGGGACTTGCGCAACCTCATTCGCCGTCAGGTGGAAGATAAAATTGCATCGTTGATCGTAGAAAATTACGGTGAAACGATTACGGGAATTTCTGTTACTGCTGATGAAAAAGACGGAATTAAACTGGACATTCTAAAATAAATATATTTTTATTTAAGCTGGAGGACAGACAATAAGGTGTTGACATTTGCCACTGGATTATGCTATAATGATAGCCGTCGCTAAAATGCGAGTGTAGTTCAGTGGTAGAACTCCAGCCTTCCAAGCTGGTCGTGTGGGTTCGATTCCCATCACTCGCTCCATTGGTATAATTGCGCCAATAGCTCAGCTGGATAGAGCAACTGCCTTCTAAGCAGTAGGTCAGGGGTTCGAGTCCCTTTTGGCGCGCCAAATTTGGTGGATGTAGCTTAGTCGGTTAAAGCGCCAGTTTGTGGCACTGGAGATCGTGGGTTCGAATCCCATCTTCCACCCCATAAAAATTGGGTGCGGAGCAAAGCTGTTGTTCCGCGCTTGATATTGGGCTGTAGCCAAGCGGTAAGGCAACGGACTTTGACTCCGTCATTCCGTAGGTTCAAATCCTGCCAGCCCAGCCAAGTCGAACGCCTGTCCATGGGCTTTAAATCATGGACAGGCATTTATTTGTTGACATCGGCGTCAAATGCTGATATAATATATTGGTTGTCATGAATCATTAGCTCAGTCGGTAGAGCACTTGACTTTTAATCAAGGTGTCCGGAGTTCGAATCTCCGATGGTTCACCAAAACGATAATAGGGGAAGAGGGAAACCTTTTCCCCTTGTTATCAAATACTTATATATTTAGATAAACTAAGGGATCTTTGTCAATAGTTGGGGTAACCCACAAAAAGAAAAGAATATGTGGGGCGGCGTTAGGCCGCCCCAATTTGCGCTAAATTGGTAAACATAAGCAGGATGCGGTTACGAAAGCGCCGAAAATTACGGCAACCATGAGCGTTACGTTTGAGCACTTTAATTTTGTTGTTGGCACCTTCAGGGAATCCATTGGTATATGGACAATCAAAAGAATTCAGAATTCCTTTGTACCAGCGTACCGTTGTGTTTCCACAAGAGATGAATTTAGGAAGATTGCTGTTCTGAGCTGCCGTAACCCAATCAGAAAGAGCCTTACGGGCAGGATCAATAAAGTGATGTACTTGCCAAATGCAGGAATATCTTTTATCTGCTGTTCTCGGTAGTCGTGAACATGGTCGCTTTTCTTCCCACAACACGGACAGATATGTGGCCTGCCCTCATTTCTAAATGAATTTCTGTGATTTCGGGCATTTGCTTAACATTTTTTACGATTACCTCTTTTAATCCAAGCAGTTCTTCGCTAAAATGAGTATAGAGCATATCGGTGACCTCTTAAAATGGTTGTGTGACAATTTCCATTTTAAGGTTTTTTCATCGAATATGCTCTATTTTGTATCTTTATTAAAGCTTTATTCTGCACCCCAACATTTATTATAGAGCCATAAGATATAACGAATCTTGTCCGGAAGCAAGCTGATTTCTGTGAATGAAATCGGTAGGTATGTAAGTGCTGCAAGCCCGGACAACTATTTTTTCTTCATTGTCTGCCAATGGTCGTTCCATATATGGCCGATAGATGAAATAATCCTCGTGATTTTCCCGAATTACAACGTCATTACTGGTGTTGATTCCAAATTGCTCTAAGTAAAGTCTTGGAAAGTAAATGCTTTTCATAGATGATATTTTAAGTGGACTGCCTAAGATTCTCATTTTGGCTGTACCTCCTCAAAGCAAAAAAATTCCATGTTTTTAGGGCAAATAAGGATTCCCTCTGTCGTTGCCAAAAGATAAACGTAATCGCCGATGCTTACCTTTTTTTCCGTCGCCCAATCAGTGGGCAGATTGAAGCGACCCATGCTGATCTCTTTGACTGCAAGTAAGGACGAAGCGTCTGCCGGCATGATGCGCAGCAGGGACTTTTCACGCTGCATCAGCACTTTGTCATTCTCCCGTATGCTAAAAAGTTTGCGAAAACTCTTGTCTATCACAATCCGGTGCCTTGCAGAAACAACCGCCGGCATACCGATAATTCTTTTCATGTTCATTTTTATAACTCCTTAGTTTTATTTGGGGGCATTTAAAGCAGAGAAAAAAGCAAACTTGGTTAATACGACACTTATCCCTGCTTGCATCCATCAGTCATTGGTCAATTCACACCCAATGCGCATTATCCGTCATCAGCTTGTGGAAGGATGATTTCTCTCCATGCATGAAATTTATGTTTATGCATTAGTATTCTCTTAAGGATGGTTTCCAACATGTGTATGGAATAGATTCTGAAAAATCAGTATTGAGCATAGATGCATTTAGAAAGCTTAATAAACTTCTTAATGTCCTTTCAAAACGCCAAGAACAGACAGGTTCAATCTCATTTGCTACTGGTGATGAATACGATAAAACTTATCTTGAAGAGACGCGATCCTTCCTTCGATTGATTGGAACTTCTGATGCCCGCGCCCTTACTAACGAGGAACAGGTTGTCCTGTATGCTGAGTATGCCTTTCTGATTAAGTACGCAAATGATGATGATACTTTTACTAAAGAAGTTGAACTGAATAGGTGGCTTCGTTTGGTTTCAAATCTTGTAAAGCCTACGCTGAACCTGCAGCTGGATATATTCTTCAATATGATTCGATCTGTAAACCGGTTGATAGAAGAAGGAGAAGCTCTGAAATGCGATGATTATATGAGCAGACTTCTTCGTCGCAATTATAGACAGAGCGCAATGTCAGTGTTTACTGAAACGCAGGTTGTTGAGGAATCAATAATGAAGCTCGCAAAGGCGTTCCAGCAGAAGATAGATTTCCTCGGGGGTCAGTTGGTTCAGCTTGATCACTGGTCCGGAATAATCGGTATAGCCGTTTGCGCTGAACTGGTTATCCGCCAGGCGGGAGCGCAAAGCTTCGTAATTGAACAGGCCTCTGCGTTCGTCATAGACAAACTGCGGCGTGCCGCTCATAAAGACTCCGATATACCGGGCTTTCCCCTGCATGGTGTCGTTGAAAATCGTCAGGATCTTTTCATAGTTGCTGTCTCTGGCCTGCTTATTGGTAATCTTATAGAGGTTGACGCCCTCGTCCAGAAAGACGAGCAGTCCCTGATAGCCCGCCTTTACCGCAAACAGTGCGAACAGCTTCAGAAAATCATACCAGCTCTGGTCGTCGATGATGCAGTCCACCGAGAGGTTCTGCCGCGCTTCCGTTTTTGTTGTGTACTCGCCTCTCAGCCAGCGGAGCGCCGACTGCTTCTGTTCCTCCTGCCCGGTTTTCATCCCGCGCCAGTAGGCTTCGATCACCGTGGAAAAGGCAAAGCCATAGGCCATTTCGGAAAGCTCCGCCATGACCGCCGCGATTTTGCCGCTGACGGCGTCAACCATTCCCGGATCGCCGGGATGCAAGCCGCTTTCCTGAATGACGGCCGCCTGCAGGGAACTGATCCATTTCTGCAGAATCGCCTCCAGTGCCCCGCCCTCCGGCCGGGTCAGAATCGAAAGATGCTGCATCAGCTCCCGGTAGGTTGCAAGACCCTGTCCTTTCGTGCCGGTCAGCCTGCGTTCCGGGGAAAGATCCGCGTCCGCGACAACGAAATTCCGTTCCATGGCGTTATTGCGGATCATCTGCAGCAGGAAGCTTTTGCCGCTGCCGTACTGGCCGGTCACAAGACGGAACGACGCGCCGCCGTCCTCAATGGTGGATAAATCCTGTAAAAAGGCGCCTACCTCTTTCTGCCGTCCGACAGCGATGTGCCGAAGCCCGACGCGCGGCACGACGCCGGCAATCAGAGAATTGAGAAGCGCGCCGGATTCCCGGCGGCTGATCTTTACGGTCTGCATGATAACGTTCCCCCTAAGCAATTGATTTTTTCAAAGCCGGCGCGTATTCGTCCAGAATATGCGGCGATTCCTCGGCGGTATCAATCAGAATATCCCCCAGATATTGCATGGCCGCCGCATTAATGTCGTCCAGAAGAATCTGCGGCATGGTCAACGCTTCCTCTGCGATTTTTTCCAGTTCCGGCTGCGAGTCAACGGACGCGGTCACAGCGAATAGAGCCTTTTCTTGCTCCGGCGAGAGCGCTTCCATAAAGTCACGGAATTCTTCCGGCAGGAGAGATTCATCAAAGCGTTTTGTCCGGGCCTCCTCCGTCGGTATCGCGGGCGGATTTTCATAAATATAGGCAAGCTCGTCCTGGTAATCGTCCTCTGCGATAATATCGGCATTTTCCACGGCTAGAAGC
>JGI2065J20421_1002218_pt1 | contig 11205 bp, 3 predicted proteins | sample Biomet5_FD_20421 | JGI IMG/M metagenome (IMG submission 20421)
GCGTGAGCGATATGGATAATCCGTTGCTTAATGATGTGAGCGATGCCGCTTTTGGTGTTACGGATGCCCCTGTACCTACAGCCGGGAAATACAAGGGTGGTAGTTACGATGGCTACTCCATGAAATCGAACATTGCGCCGGCGATTACGGTGGTTTCGCCCAACGGAGGCGAAACATGGGCGGGAGCCAGCATCCAAACGATCACCTGGGGCTATACCAATGTGGACAACATCAAAATAGAATTTACTTCCGACAACGGCGCTACATGGAGTACCGTTTGCAGTAGCATACCGGCTTCGGCTATGAGTTATTCCTGGCTGGTTCCCGGTGCAGGATCCACTCAGTGCAAAATAAAACTTACGGACTTAGTTACGGGCATGTACGACGAAAGCGACAATGTGTTTACTATTCCGCCATCGTACATCGCGGTTACTTATCCCAACGGCGGGCAAATGTTTACGGCTGGCGCCGCACAATACATTACCTGGGATTGTTCCGGCATCTCCAATGTAAAAATTGAATATTCAACCGATAACGGTACAAACTGGACGGCATTAACCGATAGTTCCGGTATAAGCGCCAACTATAAATTTTATAACTGGTCGGTACCGGAGAATATAAGCGGTCAGTATCTTATCCGCGTGAGCGATATGGATAATCCGTTGCTTAATGATGTGAGCGATGCCGCTTTTGGTGTTACGGATGCCCCTGTACCTACAGCCGGGAAATACAAGGGCGGTAGTTACGACGGCTACTCCATGAAATCATATACAGTGCCTGCTGCAATTACCAAAACCTTTACTCTGAACACCGGCTACCAGTTTATTTCTTCCTATGTTACACCACCTAACACAGATATGACTGTCGTTTTGGCCGACCTGTTGAACAGCAACCTGAGTTTTGTGCGTAGTTCCACCGGCAATATGCTTCGTAAACTGGGACCAAGTTGGGTTAACAACATCGGAAACTGGATAATTACCGAAGGCTATTTGGTAAAGATGAATGCTCCGGATGATTTCAGTATTACCGGCACACCGGTTGATCCGCTCACACCTATCAATCTGAATACTGGTTACCAATTCATCAGCTATTTCCACGATTATCCGATGGATGCTTCCACGGCTTTTACAGGAATAATGAACGATAATCTGAGTTTTATCCGCAATTCGGGTGGCGATATGCTGCGTAAACTGGGACCCAACTGGGTAAACAACATCGGTAATGTTGTCCCCGGCGAAGGCTATTTAGCAAAGATGAATGTTCCGGCAACACTGATTTATCCGGCCGGAACCAAGTCCGAATTAATCAAAAACAATGTAGCAATTCAACACTTCAACTTTGAAGGTGGCAATGCAGCCGATCCGGTGTATACCGTTTATATTTCAGATGCAACCATTAACGGATACAGCTTACAATCCGGTGATGAAATTGGTGTATTCGACGGACAGACGTTGGTTGGTACTTTGGCTTTAACCCAAACACCCACACCGGAAAACCAGACGGAGAATGCCATTCCTGTTTTTGCCACCCTGAATTCCGGTGAAGGCTTTACGGCCAATCATCCGGTAACATTTAAGCTATGGTCGCAGGGACAGGAATATGATGGAGTAAACGTTACGCTGAGCAATCCTTACGGAGATGCTTATACCGGAAAAGTATATCCCAACAGCGATGGGGTTTACAGTATTGCTTCGTTAACGGCTACCCTGACCGGAATTAACAGCTTAGACAGGACGGAAGTGGCAGTTTATCCCAATCCCAGCAACGGAACATTTACCCTTGAATTAAATTCAGTAAAATCGCAGAATTTTGATGTGAAGATTTTTAATTCATTGGGTATGGCTGTTTATCAGCAATTGAATGTTGCGGCTAACGGTAAATATTCCACAGAAATCGGTTCAATCGATTTGCCGGAAGGTATTTATACGTTAACGGTTACCGGTAAGGATGCTAACTATATTAAGAAGATTGTGATCAGAAAATAAGTTTTGGTAATTATCATCCCTGACAGGGTTCAAAACCCTGTCAGGGATATTTTTAAATCTGTTTTAATGAGAAATGTTAGAATAGAAGAGCCGGAAAAAATTCCGGCTCTTTTCAATTAATGGTTAACCCATTATAGATGATTAGGCTTTTTTGATTTATAGAACACTCAGATGCATTTCTTTTTGACCATTTATACTGCAATGTGTGTCAATAACCAGCAATCCGGTGATAACAAACTTTATGTTTGTTAAAGCAATCCTGGATTAAACCTCATTTTACGGATTTATATTTTTCTTTAAATTTTTCACTTTTTTATTATTCGTTTCTAATATTTAATTATATTTGGGCATTAATTTAATACTCTTTTAACGAGAATCAATTTGGTTGGATTTCTGATTGTTAAAGGAGAAGAATTAAAGCCTGTCGCATCTTTGACTGTCTGCTACTAATCAACACTGACATATTATTAATGCCTGATATAATGTATTGACCAATGAAGTATGATTTAAAGAATTGCTTATTATCTTTTCTCACCCTGATATTAGCGGTGATTTCCTATGGGCAGGATTTGCGATACTTATATTTACCTCAATTCACAGAACTCCTATTACATTAAGAACTCCTATTAAAAACATCAATCATGATAAAAGCAGTGATCATTGAGGATGAAGCCATTCATCTGGAAAATCTCAGAGAGCAACTTAAAGCCATATGCCCCGAAGTAAATATAGTTGCAGAAATAACTTCTGCCCCTCAGGCCATCAAATGCATCCCTAACCTAAGTTTCGATCTTTTATTTCTCAACGCGCAACTCAAAGAAATGAACGCTTTTAATTTATTACAAAAGCTATCCGTCCATAATTTCCATGTCATATTTATATCGGCTAACAACGAATCTGCCATTAAAGCTTTTAAAATAAACGCCGTGGATTATATTATAAAACCAATCATGGCGCAGGAACTACGTATAGCCGTGAGCAAAGCGATGAAACTTATATTCTCGGCTAAAGTAAAAGATAAGTTGCTTTTGGATTATTCTTTTCCTAAAAATCAGAATCTGATTATTCCCGATAAACAAACATATACTTTTATACCTATCAAAGACATACTGTATTGCCATGCCAGATCAAATTACACCGACATTTATTTACGAGATATGGCAGATAACGGAAATACCCCCAATCGGGTAGTTATCTCAACTAAAAATCTTGCTTATTATGAAACCAGGCTCTTTGCCTATGGATTTATCCGTATACATAATTCTTATCTGGTAAACAAGAACAAGATGCGTAAAATTAACCATCATACATTCAAAATAACACTTGAAGAAGGTACTGAACTTCCCATATCACGTCGACTTTGGGATCATCTGATGAAGGAGTTGGAAAATTAATGATTGTTAATCGTCGAATTACAAATGACTAACAGTTAGCCCCGATTCTTCATCAGGATTTCTCTTTACTAAACTCTCACAGCAAAAGTAACATAAACTTATAATATCTAACCAAATATGGCATTGCAATGGTTATATCATTTACGTAGGGTTTGCTGAAAAAAACACGAGGCGATTAAATATAGATAGTCCCGAGTACTCGGGATAAAAATGTTCTGAAAAATCATCAACCCCGGCAGGGGTTTAATATAGCTATCATTGAACCCTTTTTCGGGTTTCCGACAATAAAATTGACTCATACCCCGAGTACTCGGGGCTATTCATAGTAAATTCTTTCGGATTTTATGAATAACAACATATCAGGATAAGGTTTTACAAGTGCACAAAGATTGTATGATAAATCCAATTTCTCTTGCATTTCTTTTCATTATTGTCAGATAAAGTTTTATTGAAGGGCTAAAGCCCAATGTTTGCTGTGTTTTACTAACTCTAGGCTTAAGCTTAGAGTTAGTAATCGCAACTACTTGAAGGACTTTAGTCATAATTTTTTATTGGACATAGTTTTTTTTAATAAAAGCACTTGTTAATCCGATAAAAAACATAATATTATGGCTTTTTCAGCAAGCCCTAAATATGTTTTTTTTTTAATAAAAAATCATGCCCAACCGGTTTTTAGAACAAAATCAGAGTAGAATTTACCCTAAAACACTTCCGAAAAGTCTCAAAAACGATCTTTTTTTTTATTTTTTTTTACCACTTATACAATAAACCCTACCAGCTACACTGAAAACCCTACCGAATAATAAATAAGTCTGCTTTCATAAATTATTGAGTGCAATTTGTGATTTTTTGTATTATATTTGCAGTGGAATTTATTTAATATCGTTCTTTTTAAGTCATGGAATCTATAAATTGTTGTATAATTAAATCTGTTTGTATTATTGTATTACCATTAGCGTTTATCTGTTTTATCCACGAAATCCGCGCCCTGGTCTTTTTTGATATACAACATTTTACTTGTCCAATTACTTAACCGGATAAACAGTCCAAAATATCTGATTTCCGGTAAAATATTTTGATTAGCCTGTCGGAGCATTGGTTAACAACAGGGCTGCCTTGCGGTATGGGTTTTTGCTATTCGGAATAGTAGCATTATTTTCAAAGTAAGCATTCCAATCAGCAGGAATGGCGACTTTGATTTTGCAATAAGTCATTCCGACTCGTAGGAATGGCTACTTCGATTTTGCAATAAGTCATTCCGACTCGTAGGAATGGCTACTTCGATTTTGCAATAAGGCATTCCAACTCGTAGGAATGACTACTTCGATTTTGCAATAAGGCATTCCAACTCGTAGGAATAGCTACTTCGATTTTGCAATAAGTCATTCCGACTCGTAGGAATGGCTACTTTGATTTTGCAATAAGGTATTTCGACTGAAAATGCGTATGATTCCGGTTAATAGCTATATAGATTTAATAATAAAAAGCTGTCATTATTTTGAGACGATCATAATAAACAATAAATAGATTATATTTTTATTAATCTTTTAAAAAACATTACCATGAACAATTACATTCCTTTTACACGTAACCGTATCTTCCTGTTTTTTTATGCACGGAGGAAGAAGTATCTGCGTTTCATCGGGAGCCATGTAGCCAAATTAGAGGATCATAAAGCTGATTCTGATATTTTAAAAATTCTTAACGACACCCAGCCCGAAGTGGATGCGTATAAACTCCTTCAGGAAACCCTCGGAAGTGCCGGTTCAGGTGCCAAAGGGGAAACCGCCCGTTGGGAAGATTTAGTGGATACCATTCCCGAAAAACTGCACATTTACGACATGCAGATACAATTGAAATATTCCAAAAAAACACCGGAATACATCAGCATCTTTCCACGGGGCTATTCGGATATTTATAACAAACAACCCTATGATCAAATTATTAGAAATTTTGGTGCATTTATTCAGAACATCGAAAAATATCCCGATTTGGCAACATTATATACCGAAGCCAAATCCTTTTACGACCAGATGGTAAGCACGCGTAAAACCCAGCAATTGAAAGGCGAAGGAAAAACTAATCTTTCAGTTCAGCTTGATGAAGCCTATACTCATTTATGTGAAACACTTTACGGCAACCTTGGTATGCTGATGTATAAATATCGTGCTACCCCTGAACGGATAGCTGATTTCTTTAGTTTCAATATGATGAGACTGAAAACACGTAAGGAAAATGCAAAACCCGGAACCGGTGATTTATTTGCTTTCATCGCCGATAGTGATAGCAAACCATTGATAAATGTTCATGTAAAACTGACCGGGATAGAAAACGAACAACTGAGCGATGAAAACGGAGAAGTTGCTTTTTACGAACTGATACCCGGTACATTCACCGCTACCTTTACCCTCGAAGGCTATACTCCAGTAACTAAAGAACTGATAGTTACCGCAGGCGAAAGCATGGAAATAGAGGTGGTGATGGAAAGAATTACGAATTAAAAATTACGAATTACGAAATCTTCCAAAGTCCGCAGGACTTGGAAGAGTTTAAAATCAATTATGAATTATAAACATTCCATGTTTAAAACAACGAAATCAACAGCAGGCGGTATTTGCAAAAGCGATAATAAAAGTTAGGGGAACCAAAACATGGAATGTTTATAAAATATGGAAGACTATAAAAAATGAGTGATTATACATCCTGCCCCAACTGCGGGCGAAAAGCTTCAAAAGCATTTTTATCCAACTATTTTCCACTACATACCTGCCGCAAATGCGGGAAGAAATATTGCAATGAATGCGGAGATGGAAATGGAACTGTTTGCCCCAAGTGTGGAGCCAAAGAATACTCAGATTACGATAAAGTATACATTAAATAATGAACCACTTAAATTTTTTATTATGAAATTAAACTTACGATTACTAAAGGTCTTTATGATCTTAGTTGCATTTTTGGTGGGTAACTTTGCATTTGCTCAACAGAAACAAGTATTGACCGAGAAGCAAAAAATGGCAAAAGAAAGAGCTATTAAAGTTGCCGATCAGGCATCTGATGTTTCTTCTTTACCAAAAACCTCTCAGGTCTATAGCAAGAAAAGCCATGCTTTTGTTGACTTCTCACAGAAAAGTACTAGAGGATTGTTAATAGACAATGGTCCTTTCGTAACAAATCCAGGCGGCGGACCCAATGGTTCGGATGTTAGTTTATTGGAAACCCCAAACACAAGTTATGGTTCCAACTGTAACAATGCCCTTGGATATGCGGTAGCTGAAGATTTTTCAGTTATAGGTACATGGTCAATCGATTCTTTGGCATTTTTTGGTTATCAAACTTCTTCGTCAACCACATCAACCTTTACAGGATTATATGTACAGATATGGAATGGCAACCCCAGTCTGGCAACAAGTTCAGTGGTATGGGGTGATTTAACAACAAATATATTAACTTCTACTCGCTGGTCGGGATGCTATCGTGCTACGGATTTGGTTAATACCGATCGGCCGATTATGCGTAACGTAGCTGCTACACCGGGATTGGTTTTACCGGCAGGCGACTATTGGATTGTATGGACAGCTACAGGCTCATTATCTTCAGGACCATGGGCTAACGCTATTACTATTTCCGGACAACCGGCTACAGGAAATGCAAAACAATACACAGGTTCTGCATGGGCTGACATTTTAGATGGTACTAACCCACAGGGTATGCCATTTATGGTTTATGGTGCTGCTGGTAACTTGCCAACCAATGATATAGCTATGAAAGCTATTCTTACACCAATTTCAGGACCTAACATGACATCAACCGAAGTTGTATCTGTTAGAATTCAGAATAACGGTACTGCCACCCAATTGAACATTCCCGTAAGCTATACCGTTAATGGTGGTACAGCCGTGAATGAAGTTGTAGCAGGCCCTATTGCTGCTGGTGCTTATATTGATTATACATTTACTCAAACTGCCGATTTATCTGTAGTTCAGAGTTATGAAATTGTTGCTACGGCAACTCTAACCGGTGATGAAAATCCTAACAATAACAGTAAGACCAAAAATGTAACTAACTTTGGTAACTTGGTTTTGATGCAGGATGGTACAGTTACTACTTGTTCAGGAACATTTTATGATACCGGTGGTCCTAACGGAACCTATCAATGCAATGAAGATATTACAATGACTATTGCCCCGAGTACACCCGGAGCAAAAATGAAATTTAATTTCACCGCTTTTGATTGTGAAGACGGATGGGACTTTTTAAAAGTATATGATGGTGCTGATGTAAATGCTCCAATGATTGGAAACTTTACCGGAGCTACTATTCCTGCCGAATTGGTAGAACTGATCGCTTCACAGACGAATACTTCCGGAGCTATCACTTTCCATTTTACTTCCGATAATTCAGTTATGCACTTAGGTTGGGCAGCAACAATGAGTTGTGTTGTTTCTGCAAATCAGGATTTAGCTGGTGTTTCTGTTACTGGTAATGCAGCTCCTGTTATAAATACTGCAACAACTTATACTGTAACTGTAGCTAATTCTGGTGCACAGGCTGTAACCGGAGCAAATTATACTGTAACTCTGTACGATGCAGCAAATACCGTAATTGGTACTGCTAATGGTGTAGATATTGCAGCTGGTGAAAGCAAAACTTTCGATTTTAGTTGGACTCCCACTACGTTAGGCGCAACTCACCTTTATGGAAAAGTTGTCCTGACTGGTGATGAAAATCCGGCAAACGACCAGACACCTAACTTTAATGTTAATGTAACTCAAGGCGGTTCAAATCTTCCTATTTATGCTACCGATTTTGAATCGTTTACAGCAGGTGGTCAGGTTGCTTGTCAGGATCCTACACATTGGACAACCTGGAGCAATGCTCCTTGCGGAACAGAAGATGCTTATATAAGCACCGATTTTGTTCACAGTGGTGCTAATGCCGTTAAAGATGAGCTTGCTAATGATCAGGTTCTTGATTTTGGCAATAAAACAACCGGAAAATATGAATTTTCTTTCTGGATGTATATTCCTTCTGGACACGGTGGATATTACAATGTCCTTCATAATTTTGCCGGTAGTTCTAGTGAATGGGGTATGGAATTCTTCTTTTACGATGCCGATACCGCTTCTTTACACGCTGGTGGTCAAATTATTTCACTGCCTTCATATAATCATGATACATGGTTTAAGGTTACCAACATTATTGACTTGGATAACGACTTAGCCGAAGTATTACTTGATGGCGTATCTGTTCATTCATGGCAATGGAGTCTTGATCCAACAACCGGAGAACCTGGTTTGAATCAGCTTTCTGCCTCAGATTTCTTTTCTGGTACTGGTACTACAGGATTAACTCCTTTATATTATTTTGATGATGTTGAGTATAAAGAAGCCTCACCTGTTACTCCTCCTATTTATGCAAACGATTTTGAATCGTTTACAGCAGGTGGACAAGTAGCTTGTCAGGATCCTATTCATTGGACAACATGGAGCAATACTCCCTGCTCTCCTACGAAAGATGCTTACATAAGCACAGATTTTGCTCAAAGTGGAGCTAATTCCATTATAGACGAAGGTGTAAACGACCTTGTTTTAAATATGGGAAATAAAACTACGGGAAAATATGAATATAATTTCTCGATATATATTCCTTCAGATTTCTGTGGATATTATGGTGTTCTTCAGGATTTTGCCGGTAGTTCCAGCAAATGGGGATTAGAAGTATATTTCCATACCGACGGAACAGGATTGGTTAATGCCGATGGAAACAACGCAACAAGCTTTACCTATGTACACAATCAGTGGATACCTATTAAGAATATAATTGACCTGGATAATGACCTGGCCGAACTTATTATTAATGGTGTATCTGTTTATTTATGGCAATGGAGCCTTGGCGCAACCGGAACCGGTGGCGTTAATCAACTTTCAGCTTCTGACTTTTTCGCAAGCGCTGATGCCAATTTTCCAACAGATGTTCCTAAGTATTATTTAGACGATATAGATTACAAAGAGGTAGGTGCACCAGCAGGTCCTCATATCGCTGTAACTCCAACCAGTCTTTCACAGGATTTACTTCCTAATGCTACAGCTACCCAAACGTTGCATATTGCTAACACAGGTGCTGGTGATCTTAATTTTAACATTGATGTTACCTACCCGGCAAAATCGGTTAAAATTATCAATCATAATGCACAATACGAACGCGTAATCGAAAAAATTCCTGCAAAGGGCGGAAAAGTTTTAGTTGATTTCCCAACCAGCAAAAAACTTCCTGAAGTTATAGATTATGCTACTATTACAAAGAGCACAACCAATGTAAACAAACATATTGAAAAATTCGGACGTGCTACTGTTTTATATGATCAAACAGCTAATCCTTCAGCAGAAGGTGGTATAGCTTCACAAACGTTCCCGGATGCCCCTACTTATTCTTGTGCATGTGCAGATGATTTCACTGTTCCTTCAGGTTCAACCTGGACCGTTGGTCATGTATATGTTGCTGGTACTTATAAAGCAGGTGCTCTTGGCGTTGTTCCCGCTGTTAATGTTGTTTTTTATAACGATGCATCTGGTGTTCCCGGTACTGCAGTAGCTACATTTACTGCTATTCCTGCACAATCTGATGCAACGGGTAATGTTAATATTTTCTTAACATCTCCTGTTACTCTTACAGCCGGTAATTATTGGGTTTCGGTAGCCGCTAACATGGCTAATGGTACTTATAGCCAATGGTTCTGGGCAAAACAATCAGCTCCTACTATTCAAAATGAATTTCAATGGACGAATCCAAGTACTGGTTTTACATCAAGTTGTATTGCTTGGTGCTCGGCTTCTGTACAATGGCCAGATCAGTTAGATAAAAATCTTTCCTTTGCTTTAACTGGCAGTACACAGGCTCCTCCTCCAACAGGTTGGTTAACCGCTAATCCGTTATCAGGTATTGTTCCTGCCGGTGGTAATGTGGATATCCAAGTTACATTTGATGCTACTGGATTATCGCTTGGTACGTATAATGGCAATTTAGCTGTTAGTAGTAACGACCCGGCTCATCCAGTTACCAATGTTCCTGTTACATTAAACGTACATAACGATCCTCAAACAACCCTTACTATTGCTACTGTTACCGGTGTAGAAATAGGAAGCGCTATTTCTGTTCCTGTTCATGCTACATTAGTTAACAATATGGGTTCATTCCAATTCTCTATTGAATATAATCCTGCATTAATGACTTATACCGGTACTTCTAACTGGCATACGGGAATTGACGCTGTTTCCGTTGGTAATCCATCTCCAGGTCATCTTACCTTTGTTTGGGCTGCCGAAACTGAAGGTGTCAACATTCCTGATGGTAACTTCTTTAATATTGACTTTACATGGAACGGTGGAGCAAACCAAACTTCAACAGTAGTCTGGAGCGATAATCCAACACCACGTGAATTTGCCGATTATAATGGAATCATCTTTTTCCCAACGTATGTCAATGGTAGTATTTCAGGAAACACAACCCCTCAGCCCATTCTTTCGGTAACGCCGGCAAATCAAAACGTAACATCTACTGCCGGAACCACCAGTTTTGCCGTAACCAATACCGGTACAGGTAGCATGAGCTATTCGGCAGTCGTAACTACCGGCAACGATTGGTTAAGTATATCAAGTGGGTCTACAGGAGGGAATAATGGAATCATTGTTACAGCATATTCACAAAATAATTCATCAACTTCCCGTGTTGGAATAATAACGATTACAGCGCCGGGAGCTATTGGTAGTCCAAAGCAGGTTACGGTTACCCAGGCGATTACTCCACCATCGCAAATAGAACGTAATTTA
>JGI2065J20421_1002228_pt1 | contig 11174 bp, 7 predicted proteins | sample Biomet5_FD_20421 | JGI IMG/M metagenome (IMG submission 20421)
AAATCTCAATTTAAAGTCCATAGCAATTCGGTAAGGTTAATTCTAAAGTATTAAAAAAATAAAAATACAAAAATATTTTTTATTTCACGTTTATCTTCTTTGTTTGCCACTCTCTTCTCTTTTGATCTATCTTTTTAACGAGAATATCCAAGGCACCCGTTACTAATAATAGATATCCTCCAAACCACATAATCCAAAGGACAATCGAATTAAATAGATAGGTATCAATTTCCCAATTCCAAATTTTCTTAAAAGGAGCATAAAAATGTGCACGACCAATCCTACTCCTTGGAGCATGAAACACAGGATCGACCATCACGGTAACCTTTGTTCCCTCAATCCGCACCGGCTCCTGCTCAGATCTGTTACGAACCAAATCCACCAGCGCCTCATTCTGATACTGGTTTCTTAAGTTGATATAGGCATCGGAACCTCCCACCAACGTCATCTGCTGTTCAATAATTCTCTCCTTATAAGCAATAACCCGGTTATATTCACGGGAAAGGTGCGATTTATACTCACTCAACCTCATTGAAAATAGCTTTAAGCTATCATCTTGAAGGCTATTTAGCTCAACCTGTTTTTTAGCCGATCCAATATCGAGCTGATTTAATTGGTAGATTGCACTCTTTACAATTCCATATTCATGACTTTTAATGCGCTGGTTCAACGGCATTGAGGCTATTTCATCTTGGTTGGAGGTTATAAGAGGAATAATATACAACAATCCGCTTCGCAAATTGCTCTCCTTATATTCAGCATTAAATATGGGGTATTCAAAGGCATTATGTTTAAACTGATAAACGTCTATTGCTTCGTATGCCCATCGAGATGCCATAATATCACCAATTATAGGGACAACCTCCGGTGAACTCAATTTATAGTAAAGTTGATCAAACTTTACCACAACTCCGCTAAGCAAAATCTGAGGCAGAAATAAGAACGGTATGGCTAGGTAGATACCAGCAATGGATTTAAATATTGAAGAAATCAAAAGTCCAGCAATATTGCCTAAGCACGACACTGAAAATAGAATTAACCAAAGAGGCACAAAAACTTCTTTTAGCTGCAATATCCATACTCCAATAGCGCTAAATACCAATGTTTGAAAGGCACTCAGCAGGATATAGAAGAGAACAATTGCATTAAAAGAACTCCCCCTACTCAGCTTCACGTAAGCCTCCCTACGATGCGTCTTCTTATCCCTAAAAATACCATCCGCACTAATTATCATTCCGATAAACATGGAGGCAATAACCGCCATAAAAAAGAAAGAGGGAATATTCTGGTTATTGTAGAAAATATACACAGGGTCTCCAGCCCCAGTAAACGAAAATTTCTTTGAAACAATGGAAATGATAAAGCTGAGTATTACTGGAACGGTTATGGAGAATAAAACAAACTCTATATTGTTCCTACGCGAAAGAAAATTTCGTTGAAAAAATATTTTAAACTGAACATACAAACTTGCAATACGATGCTTTGGTTGAGGAATTTCCTGCTGCAAAGAGTCGCTTTCCGATTCGGATAATAACTTTAAATAATCCGCATGAAAATCTTTGGGCGTTCGTCTTCGTTCACTAAGAAGTACTCCAAAATCGCTGACCTTCTTTTCATCAATAATTTCAAAAATTATTTCAGGCTTTACGTTTCCACAGCTATCGCAGGAGCTAAGGTTTCTGTCTACCCTTTTCCCTTGGCGTTTAAAATATAGAATACCTTCTAGCGGATTACCAAAGAAAATAGGATAACCACCTTTGTCGAGAACCAGCAATCTGTCGAACAGCTTAAATATTTCAGATGAAGGTTGATGTATATTTACAATAATCAGGATATCCTGCAATGCGAGAGCTTTCAATGTATTCATTACCTTTTCGGAGTCTGCAGAAGATAATCCTGATGTGGGCTCATCTACAAACAGAACTTTGGGCTCTCTCATTAATTCAATGGCGATGGAAAGCCGCTTACGTTGCCCCCCACTAATTACTTTATTAGTAGGAGACCCCACCATAAGATCCTTTATTTCATAGAGCTCCATTACGTTAAGCATGCGCTCCACTTTCAGCGCAACTAAATCCGAACTCAACTCACCAAGAGACAACAAACTGCTGAAATACAGGTTCTGATATACGGTTAAATCCTCAATCAAGGAATCCTCCTGAGTAATGTATCCTGTAAGTTCGCGGAAGAGTTTGTTGTGGCTTTTATATTCCAATCCGTTCCACAAAAGATTACCCTGGTAAGCCGAATTGAGCCCAGCAAGGATGTTGAGTAACGTAGACTTCCCCACTCCACTATCGCCCATGATGGCAACTAAATCACCAGAATGGAAAGTGAAAGAAAGGTCATGGATCCCTTGACCAGTTGATCCATAGGTGAAATTAACGTGCGAAGCCTTTAGTGTAATTCCCGAGGAGCCAGATTTCTTGAGTATTGTTGCTAATATTTCGCCATAGTATATTGGCTCTATCCCTGCCCCAGAAATTGATGTTCCAGGAGTTAATGTATAAAGTTGATTAGGAAAAACGATTTTCCGATTGATCTCCAAAAAATCTCGACCACGATAGCGTAGCAATATCATCTCGCCTGGCGGAACATACATAAACGAGAGTAATCCCTTAAGCCTCTCCCTTTTTAAATACCGGATATCATCAACAGGAGGAGTGTTGGCTCCAATAAAAAGTAAATTTTGCCGATCGGCTATACGAAGATGTTCATTGAATACAAAGCGACGAATATCAAGATAGACAGACTTTTCAATTCTGAATTCTGAGGCAACTTGATCAATTTCAGAAACAAACTGCTCTCCTTCTACGAAAAATCCCATTCGGAAATTCCAGATATAGCTAATAAAATTAAGCAACGTAATAAATATCTGAATCCGTTGTTTGAGCGAATACTCCTTGTTGATTAGGTTCAGTAACGGTTGTAGGTTTTGAGAAATTCCTCTATTAGAGGAATATGCCTCCATATACCCAAGAAAATCACTATACTTTTCTTTTCCTATCAAACGGCCATAGTTGCTGTAAAGGTAATTTTCCACATACCGTTTAGTAAGCAGCACATCCTCCCCTTGTTTTGAAGATGCCAGCAGGGCTAAAATTCGTAGTACAGTGTTAATAATTACATCACTCATTACAAGACGGGCTTAAATACTAAATTAAACTCAACTTGCTTGTGATCAACAATGTCGTAGCTAAAATCAATTTGATGGATGTCCATAATTTGTTTAGCCAAGATAAATCCAAGATCAGAATTAAAGTCATGAATAAGCTGCTGCTTGATTCCTTCCTCATTATCGCCAGTACGAATGATTGCAAAAATAATTTTGCAAACAAATTTCTTCTCCTCCACCTTTTCAAAAAGAATCTGAAGAGGATTATCGTTTCCATAGGAGAGAACAATTCTTTCCATAAGAGACTGGAAACACTGTATCAATAAATCGGCATCACCAGTTGTGGTTGGTTCAAATAGCGGCTTTGCTATATCTACATCTACCTTCCCTGAAAACTTAATCTCCTGAAGATCAACAACAGTATGCTGAATAAGTGTATATAGATTTACAACCTCCTGCTTAACTTTGTAATCCTCCCGCTGCATAAGCCCAATTAGAGAAGTTTTAAAAGTAAACCGCACAAGTCGAGCAATGGAGCTATCTATCATACTATAGAGGTCATACTGATCCTTGGCCTCAATCTTGTCCTTAAGTAGCTGTATTGGTCCCGAAATTCCATTTAGAAACGATCGAACTTCATGGCTCACTCCCTCCAAAAATTCGGAGGCAAAATCAGAAGCGTTGCTGCCACTTGTAACTTGGCCCACACTGATAAAAACTCGAATGATGGACAACGCCTCCTCCAACCTCTGCTGCTTTAGCCTTTCGTTACCAACTACAATGGTCACTAAACCCAAGGAGCCATCGTTAAGAACTGGGATATTTAAATAAGGAAGCCGCCGTGATTGCATCAGCTCGGCAATCTCACTTTGTTCCGCTGAGAGGGCCTCTTCTGCTAAAACAATTAGCGCAGGAATAAAATTTTTGTCAGCCTTGGCCAATCCTACAACGCTGGTCAAGGTATCAGTTAACACAAGACGAAATCCATTGGATAGCAACGCTTTTTCCAAGAATTTCCAACTAATGTTGATGTTGCCTAATGGAATGAAATCGATTTCATGGATCTCTGGTTGCATGGCATTGCAGTATTAACTTGGTCTAAAAACGACTCTAATGTGCAATTAAATCGCAGATGTTGCAATTTAAGAAAATCATAGCGTCGAACAATTAAAAGATGAGTAATATTAATGCATCACAATTCTATACTAGACCATAGAATCCAGCTCAATCCTTATTGTATAAACACTTTCATGCAAAATAAAAAGAGAAGATTGTAGCAAACCAGTATGACTACTGGTCATGTAATTTAAGGTCATTTCAATATGTCCGCATTTTTTGAATTTGTTCAATACAGACAAATCTGATAAAATAATTAAGCCACCGACGGATAATAAAAGTCATAGTGTTCAAACAATTAGAACAATTATGCTCATTCAAACTTAACTAAACTATAAACCGCTCCTCCTTTACGTGTATGCAACTTCCCTAACTTTTTATATTTCAAGTTCGAGATTTTGGATGTATCATATACTAGATAGTAGCCCTTCTTGTTATAAAGTGTATCATAACAAATTAAAGATTGCTTCTGAACCAATAAATAATACATTTCGGGAGTCTTAAACTTTGGAAATGCCAAATCATAGTAAAGATTATCATTCCCAACAACTGCATTGATATGTTTGACTTCTCCTTTTACCATGGGCTGCAAAGAACCATTATAGCGTGAAGGAATAATAAACCAGTCAAATCCTACACGAGCAACGAGTAGTAGGATTATCATGTATTCAAATCGAAATTTTCTGTTTTTCAAGTAGAGATAGAGAATTAATGCTACAGATACGAACAAGCCACTACCCTTTAAGGCTGCCCATGGTACAATGCGGGTTACATTTACAACGGGTACAAGAGTTGATCCTATCAAAACAATAGCAAACATTACAATAAAGGTAACGTTGACAAACTTGTAGAGAGCAGTTTGCCGAACCTCCTCACGTAAGTGCAGAAAAATGAGAGGGACAAAAGCTAATGGAAGAAACATGAATAAGTATCGAGCATAAGTTGCCGGCGAAATCCAATAAACAACTATATTCGACAAGAACGTTATGATGCTGAACCGTAAAAATGGCTCATTCCATATTGCACGAGCTGCTTCCTTCTGAAAAAGATAAATAACAAAAATAGTCCATGGGAAAAAGTGATAAAAGAACTCGAAAGGAAACGTGAACAAATGAACTATTCCTCTTGATATTCCTGTACCAATGATAGTCTTTTTGGTCGATTCGTTGAAAATGGTTTTTACAAGTGTTAAAAAGTAATCAGGGTTTTTAAGATAATAATTGTAGTAATACGCAACAAGAACAATAAAAAACAACAACAGCCCTACCACATGTTGCCAAGAAAAGAGCTTTTTCCATTTCTTTTCTGCAATGAACCAAGTCAAAAGCGTAATCCCCAAAAATGCGATGGCTGGTATGCCTTTCAAAAGAAAACCAAGTGCAGTAAGCAAGTAAGCAATCAGAAACATTTGAAGATACTTCTCCTTTTTAGAGAAATAGTATATCGAAAAAAATGAAAGATAGACTAACCATGAAAATGACATATCAATTAGCCCTTTGAATGAATCATAAAACAACACCCGCCCACAGGTAAGAAAAACCAATGCACTCAAAAAACCAATACGATTTCCATATATATTTCTGATTATCAGAAATATTGAAGCAGAGTATAAATATAAAAACACCACGGTTGGTATCCTTAGTACGGAATCGGAATAGGAACCCAATAGTTTAAAGAATAATATGAGAATCCAGTTATAGAGAGGTGGTTTGTTAAAATACAGTTCGCCACCTTCAGTTGGGATTAGAAAATTATGGCGTATGATCATTTCCAGTGAAACTAATCCCCTTATTCCCTCGTCGTCAATTAGCGGCTCAACGCCTAAATTTATCAAAAACGCAGGAATGGTAAGGAGAACTATCGTTATGGTCAGAAATGTTGGATTGTAAGCCAAACGGCTAACGTGCGTTGGTAAATATTTCATGGCTCGTTCAACTTTAAATGGTCAAAACTATATACAATACCACAAAATGAAACAATGGCCGTGATCAGGAAAAAAATTAAACTTACAGCTATTGAGGTATTTATATTTAAGTGTAGCCATTGTGCTCCATATAAAAAGGTGAACTCCCTCGACCCTATCCCACCAATGGTAAAGGGGATTATAGCGATAATAGATGATATTAGGAAAATAAACAAGTAGGCAGCAGTATTTTCACCATTGTGCAATGCTAAAAGAATAAAAAAGGTCGCCATCAATTGCGAAAACTGTACACCAAATGACAGTCTATTTGTACGATTAAAAATTGAAACAAAATCGGGAAACAACCATCGAATCAGTATGTAGCAAGCGATGATAGATGCCGGAATCAACATCCATACTACGTAGCGACATACTAATGGCAAAGGCAAACAATAACTCAGCATCACCAACAAAACGAACAAGGCAAGCATGCCAGTAACCCTGTCTAGAAAAATCGCTGAGAATATTTTTCGCGATCCAGTGCCGAACTTTTTTTGCAATAAATAAATTTTATACCCATCACCTCCAATTCCTCCAGGAAGAAAAAGGTTGTAGTACATTCCTAGCCAGTATAGCTGCAAATTAAGTTTTTCAGAAATATGAATGCCAATCGCTTTCAAATAATAGTTCAGACGCAATGATGAGATAATTTTAGATAGGATAAATAATATCAAAGCAATGAGCAAATAGAAAAGATTGCCAGCCCTTACGATTTGCAGTAATTCACTAATGTTAATTTTATAAAGTACCACCCAAAAAATGGCAATCGTGATGCAACTTTTGGCAAGAAGAATGGTTAACCTTTTGTATTTATCTAGCGTCATATTCCCAGATAACTTATTAATTCTACATTTTTTAAGCGATCCATTTGCTGAAAAAAAATATCCTTCAAATACTCATACTCTGATTTTCGGTTGAGATATGAGTCCACACGATCTTGGAGCCCAGGATGTGTCATTATTTCCAGCAAATCGTATTGCTCGAACGACTTTGATAACTCCTCCATAAAGTCATTGTAATGCCCATCCTTATTCACCGAAAAGTTAGTTATTAATCGCTGGGGAGTTATAAAAGGAGTTAACGTATTACGCGTAACAATGCAGAATACAGCAAGTACTAACATCCTCTGATGTTTCCAGTTGGATGGAGAACAATTCCTAACCCGTGTAATGCCAAGTCTACTGAAGGTTTGTAAGATAAATGGTCCCAACAGTGGGTATTGATGAATATGCTTGTGGCTATCAGCGTGCGAAATGGTAAGTCCTTTATGTTGAAGCAACTCTAGCTGGCTTGCGATCTCGATCTCTAATTCGGACTTTTTTACCTTGTTGAATATGAAACCGACCAGTAACTGATACCATGATAGAAAATTGCCCTGATCGTCAACTAGTGATCTCACCCGCGATAAGTCCGAAACTGGCCTACCTTCAATGAGATTCAGGTGTAATCCAGTGGAGATGGAGGTTTGCTTCAGTTGGATAATGCTTTTATCTGTAGCAAAGTTGGCCATCACAGATGTACTTGTAATGGCACCTAACTGTGCTAATGAGATAATGGCTTGATTGATATTATCGTCCAAACCATAATCATCGGCATTTATTATCAATTTTTTAGCCATGGTAAGCTGGTCGATGCTGCTGCTTGCCATTAGCCAGAGCTGTTTGTTTTTCTACCTCAAAGGGAGGGTGCTTCTTTATCGAATAGGATACTTGTTCTCTTATCGCAAAAGGTTCTTGCTTTCTGCCAGAGAAATAGTTATAAACCCCAATCTGGGCAATAAGCCCAATGCTAATCAACAAAACAGCAAATAGAATGATAAAGATGGCAGAAATAAATTCCATGGCGTACTCCTTCCCTATAAACCAATGCAGAAACAGTGCTCCAAACATGTAATAACCCGCAATTCCGCCGCCCACCAAAAGCAGTAGTAACCCTGGAATGCCAAACAGTCGAAAAGGCTTATGCAAGTACGATATAGAAAACTTCAACGCCAGCAAATCGACGATTACCAGAAATGCCTTACTTAGGTTATAACTACTCATGCCGGCATTTCTTTCACGAATAACAATGGGAATCTCAGTAAATTTAGAGCCCTTACGCACCACCAGTGCTCCCAAAAAACGATGGACATCACCAATCAAGTTGACATTATCGAGTAGATACCTGCGATAGGCCTTAAATGTTGCCCCAAAGTATTTCATTTTTACGCCAGATACTTTGCATATAATCTTGTGCGCCATGTTGGCAATAAATGATCTTGTCCATCCTTCTGGGCGTTGTTCCTTGTATCCACCCACCATGTCATAACCTTGTTCTATTAATTTAAGGAACTGCGGGATGTAGGCAGGATTATGCTGCATATCACCGTCCATTGCTACAATAACATCTCCCATAGAGTTATCTATTCCGGCTCTGAGGGCAATTGTTTGACCATAATTTCCTGCTAAGTCAACGCCTCGTATAGCAGAATATACCTGAGATAATTGCGTTATGATCTCCCAAGAACTATCAGAACTACCATCGTTAACATATATAACTTCATAATCGTAATGACTATGGCCCATTACGCTGACAATCTCTTCGGCCAATAATTGTATATTACCAGCCTCATTATATGTAGGGATGATGATGGATGTTAATTGAATTGGATGCATCTGTCTAAATACTTTATATTCAATTAAACAATGAATAGATTTACTGTTTCTCCAAAAATAGTTCCCAAACACATGAGGGCTATACGTTGCATTGTATTGACAATTTAAGTAACTCTGTTGTTATAGCAAAGTTGGGTAAATTGCGAAATTTAGAATCAATTAACTCATTAATAATCCATTAAAAAAAGACCGTAGATGTTAAATTAACCTTCACATCAAGATTAAATAGTTAGTCCAACATATAAAGTGGAGATGCCATTCGCGCCATCAGTGCAGAAGCCCTAATAATGCACTATAACGCTAACCCAACTATGACTATAAAGAATGGCATCACCCACTAGTTCCCATACAATCAAACCTTATTCACAAAAATCTACACTACTAAAGAAGTGAAAAACATCATAGTCGAAAATCATTATCCGACAGAATGGCAAAAAAACTGCATGAATGACCAATTTTAACCGCTGAGCTCAACTGCGTGAAATTATGTTTTATTTGACTGCCATTCGTATGCATGCAAATCATTACCCATAAACTGTATTCAAAAATCAATCGCAATTTGATGTGCGATCTGCAGCTTACAAACCTCGCTAATCAACTATTGAACCGTAATCTGTAAATAATACAACCTGGCAATTTGGTAATTAGTCATTGCCTCAGTATAGTCATCATTTGATTGCTGGAGCTGTGCTTGAGCTTCCAGCAAGTCCGATACAGCAATTATTCCAGACCGATAGTTATCCCTGTTAACCTTCAAGTTTTCGTCTGCCTGAATGGTTGAAACCCGCGACAAAAGAACTTGTTGGTATGCCTCATCAAGTTTATTCCTTGCCTGTTGCATCTGCAGCAGCAATTTCTCAGTATTGTCTGTCACTGCATTCTGAACTCGCTTTTCCTTGAGATGCTGCGCCTTAAGCTTATGAGAAGCTTCCCACCAGCCAGAAATTGGAATCTTTACGGTACCAAATACCATACCGTAAGATGAACCACTACCGTCCATAATATCAAGATATTGACCTCCAACCCCTAGAGCAACTTGTGGCATATACTCGCCCCGCTGAATACGTGTTTGGTAATTTTCAGCCTTCACGCTTTCCTGTAGCAGCTGGTATTCCGGACGGTTAGCAATGACCTTCTTGTGATCTGCATAAATTAACTGTGGGGCATCTTCCGCAGGAATCGTATCGACAAAAGTAACCTTAGGGCTATACTCCACCCCGATATACTGACAGAAAGCCATTTTTGCTAACTCAATTCCATCCGACAACTTCAGATAATTCATTTGCAATTCATTCTGCTTAAGTTCAACCTTTAGCAAGTCGTTTCGAGTAATTAATCCAGCATTATATGAGCTTAATACTTCCCGGTGAAGGGTGTCAACCATCTCAACATAGCGCTTAAGTGTTTTCATTTTCCCCTCTAAAGCAAGAACCTGCCAGTATTGTTTCTCGGTTCCGAGCACCACTTCGTTTTGAGCAGCAGCCAATTGAAGCTGGTCAACCTTAATTCCTATATTTGCCAACTTATTACCATTGGTAATTTGCTTCCCGGCAAATACGGGTTGGGTAACCGTAACCAAGCCTATTGTGCCTTTATCAAGCATTGAAATAGACATTCCTGGGAAATAAGCAAACTGAGTAGCCGTGGATAAATTTGCTGGATTCCCATCATAAACAGGAAGATCACCCCCTGGTATATTCATATCAATCAACGACTTATTAAAACGAAAAGACATTCCCATCGCCTCCACCTGAGGAAAAAACTTTGTAAAAGCGGCCTTTTTTGTTTGTTGAGCCACTTCAACATCAAGCATTTTGTTCTTTACTGAAAGATTATTCTGTAAGGCGAGTGATTTACATTGCTCTAATGAGTAGTTTGGCTGTGCATGCAAAACAGATGCAAGGCCAAGCAAAACGAAAAGTGTTAATGCTACAGGTTTCACCCTTGACGTAATTAACAGATCTCCTAAGACCTTCTTATCTTTCCTACCCTTATCAACCTTTCTAAAAATTAGCCAGTACACAACTGGAAGAATAAGCACTAGGAGCACCATCGATGTTAAGGTTCCAAAGCAAATTACCGTTCCAACTGGTGACCAAAGAGCACTTCCACTCAACATCATTGGTATAACCCCCATTGATGCTGCAGCCGAGGTAAGAAAAATAGGTCGCATTCTCCGTTTTCCAGCTTCAAATGCGGCTTCAAGTACAGTTTTTCCTTTACCGCGTAACTCTTCTGCGTAATCGAGCATAATAATCCCATTCCTCACTAAAATTCCAATTAGGCTCACAAGCCCAAGGAGAGATGTAACCCCAAATTCCGATCT
>JGI2065J20421_1002257_pt1 | contig 11061 bp, 10 predicted proteins | sample Biomet5_FD_20421 | JGI IMG/M metagenome (IMG submission 20421)
TATTACAGAATATGTTAATCATTACTTTACTGTTGATGATTTTTTAAAATTTATTGATAACAATAATTATCAAAGTGTATATAGAAATCATTTATGCTTTAATGAAAATGATAATATCAAGGCTTTAAATTTTTATTTAGACTACCAATATGCTTTTTCCTGTTTAATACAAAGTGATAAAGCTGATGCTGCTGAATTTGATAATTTTATTGATCAACAAAAACATGATGTTTCTGATTTTTGTAACATTTACTCCTCAAAATTGGATTTCTATTTACTTTCATTACAACAAAATACAGAACTTAATAAATTACGGACTAAAATAAGAAATGAAGTTGTTACAAATCTTCAAACAAACATTCAAAAAGGAAGAATATTTGAGTTAACAGCACCAACAGGTTCTGGGAAAACGCTAATGCTACTATCTTTAGCATCAGAAATTATGAAGCAAACGGGCGCTAAAAGAATAATATATGGGTTGCCTTTTCTTTCCATAACAGAACAAGTTGAAACAGAAGTCTTAAGCATATTTCAAGGTTTTGAAAAATATATTCAAAGAATTGATTCAAAATCCGAAAACACTCGTTTTGAAACACTACAAGACGAACTAGATGGTAATCCTCAAGAAAAAACAATAAAAGAATTGAGTTTAATTGAATTTCAAGAAAACACATTCTCCTACCCTTTTGTAATTACAACATTTGTGCGCTTTTTTGAAACATTACTAAGTAATAGGAATTCAGAACTCCTAAAGTTACCAAATTTCTCAAATTGCATTTTTTTATTAGATGGTAAGCCATCAGTAAAGCCCTACTCTCGTAGCTTGAATAATCTCCGTACCTTTGCCTGCGAATTATAATACAGGCGAAATTATGGAATATATGAACATGGATAGGTTCCGTGAAATCTATGCGGAGTGGCAATCAAGTGGACAATCAGTAAAGACCTTCACCCAAGCTTTAGGTCTGGATGACTCAAAATTCTATTATTGGCAAAAGAAACTGAAGCAGCAAACCTCTGTTCAGGTAGCTAAACATGGTGGCTTTGTACAGATGCCTCATATGAAAGCAGTTCCGCCTTTACCCGGTCAGACAGCGGCATTATGTGAACTGGTCTACCCTAATGGTGTAACTGTTAGAATTACGAGTGACCTGCCAATGGATGACCTCCGTACTCTCATCTTCTTAGCCAAGTAGCTTATGTTCAGCCTAAACGATTCTGACAGGTATTTTCTTTATCCTCATCCTACAGACATGCGCAAGAGTTTTTATGCTTTGAGCGGTATCGTCAAGAACGAGATGGATAAGGATGTTCGGGATGGTGATGCTTTTGTTTTCGCCAACAGGTCCTTAAGTAGTCTAAAAATCCTTCACATGGAGTATGGCGGTCTGGTAATCTACCATATGAAACTCGAAAAAGGATGTTTATATCTTCCTGACTTCGATATGGACGAAGGACGGACAGAACTTGGCATCAACTGGACAGAGCTTATGCTGATAGTACAAGGTATCGACCCTAAGAAAGTGAAGCGTTCACCACGCTGGATATCGGAAAACAAGAAGCATGTAAATAAGTCTAAAGACCTTGAAAAAGGCCGATAAATACTAGGTTTTCTCGATGTTTTTTTGTACCTTTGTCGTATGTAAAGGTAGCAAGATGTCAGAAAACAAACCATCAGATAAAGAGCTTATCCGTCAGCTTATGAGCAGGCTTGACGAGGAATATCGCCTCAGAAAATCTGCAGAAAGCATAGCAGAGGAACTGGCTGATGCTACTTCAATGAAGGAGAACTATGAACGTAAGCTTACCGAGAAAGATAAGCAGATCGACAAACAGAAAGCTACTATAGAGAAGCAGAAAGAAGAGATCAGCCAGAAGGATGACTTCATCAAAAAAGCCCTCAAATCCAAAAATGCAGAAATCAACAAGGCTAAAGCTGATGCTCAGAATATAGCCAAGGCTAAAGACAAAACCATCAAAGAGAAGGAATCCGAGATCCGCATACTCAATCAGCGTCTCGATTACCTGATGCGTAAGGTATGGGGCTCAATGAGCGAACGTCGAAAGACACCGGATGATCCTCGGGAGTTGATGATTGACTTTGGCGCCATGGAACTTACCGACGAAGAGCAAAAAGATGTACAGCAGGCTGTGGAAGCGGTAAAGGATATGCGCAAAGTACAGGTCAAGGCTCATGAAAAGTTGGTGCCTGCCAGAAGAAAGTTACCGGAGAACCTTCGCCGGGTTGAAGAACATAAATATCCGGAAGGCTATGAAGGTCATCAAGATGAATGGATCCTCTTTGATGATGTAGAAACTTCTGAACATCTCGAGATGACTGCTCCTGAACTCTATGTAAGAGTCACTATCCGACACAAAGGTAAACGCAAGTCAACCGGAGAAATAATAACAGCACCTGTTCCCGTAGAACCTCTGGCAAAGAGCTATGCCGGTCCTACCATACTGACAGAGTTCACTGTCGGAAAATACTTCGACCATATCCCGTTCTACAGAATGATCAGAATGGTCAAACGACTTGGAATGGAGATACCACAATCCACAACAGAGCTATGGTTCCACGGAGTTGCTGACCTGATGCGACCTTTATATTACAGGCTTGAAGAAATACTCCTCTCGCTTGATTACCTCGAATCAGATGAAACCACTGTCCCTGTTGTAAACAACGAGAAGAAGAAAGCGGTCAAAGGTTATCTTTGGCTGGCAATGGCAGTTCTTCAACCATTAGTTATCTACCACTACCACGAAGGGGCCCGAGCGGGTAAGGTTGCACTCAACTACTTTCGGAACTTCAAAGGCGCACTTCAAGTGGATGGCTTTGCCGGATACGATGCCCTTGATAAATTTGACGGAATCATCATCTTATGTTGCTGGGCCCATGCAAGAAGGTACTATGATCGTGCATTGAACACAGATAAGGAGAGAGCATCATATGCGATCTCCCAAATAGATATGCTCTATAGTATTGAAGCTATGGCAAATGAAAAGAAACTCAGCTACGAGGAGCGTGCTGAGTATCGCCGGCAATATGCTTATCCAATCATACGCGCTTTGGAAGCATGGGCGCTTGCAGAATATGACCAAGTTCTTCCAAAAAGTCCAATCGGTAAAGCCCTGAGCTATATGCTTACACGTATCCGGCAGTTGTCACGATATACTATGGATGGCAGATACCGTATAGATAATAACCTCGTTGAGAATGCAGTAAGACCCGTTGCCGTTGGAAGAAAAGGTTACCTCTTCTGTGGTAATCACGATGCCGCTGAAGATGCTGCTGTTATATACTCCTTTATGGGTTGCTGCAAATTGGCAGAAGTTGATCCCAAGAAATGGATGAACTACTTCCTGAGACATGTGCACGATTACGATAATGACTATAGCCTTGACCTTGCAGAATTGCTGCCACATAATCTCAAGAAAAAATGTCTTATATAAAACGTGTCTAAGACTGTTAGTGAAATCTTCCAGATCTTAGAGCAAATCCTCAGAATATAAAGGATACTTCCAAGAATCTTAGAGGTTTCTAACAAAATCTTTAGAACTTAAAAGACGGGGTTAGCTGATGGCTTACATTAGATGAAATCCAATCTCTCCCTCCGCGTTTATATGGATTCTTTGTGGCATATATAAGTAAGTTTTGCGAAAAGTTCAACAGCTATGCTATAATTTCTACAGCGACACAACCAAATTTTAGTTTGCCCGATAATAATAATGATACAAAAGATTTTTTCGCTGATTACAAAAATCCAATTCAGTTATTGCCTCTTTCTTATTTTGATCATTATTTGTTCAATAGATACGATATAACAAATAATCCAGAAGAAATTAATCTGGAAGATTTAAAGCATTGTATATTAGATGGAAAAAAATCAATATTAGTTATATTGAATACAATAAATGATACTCAAGATTTATATAATCTATTGTTGAATTATTTATCAAAAAACGAGTTAATATTATTGAACACTCATTTTACGCCTCAACATCGAAAATTAAAAATATACTTGGCTAAAAGACGTTTAAGAGAATCTAAGCGAATAATAGTCATTTCCACACAGTTGATTGAAGCAGGTGTTGATATAGATTTTCCTATTTTATATCGTGATTTTGCAACAATCCCAAGTATTGTTCAATCAGCCGGGCGCTGTAATAGGAATGGAGATATAAAAGAGAAAGGCCATGTTCATTTATTCCATTTACAAAGAAACGGAATAAAAAGAGCTGAGTTGATATACAGAGGAATAGATAGAGATTTGTTACGGTTTACTAATACTGCTATTACTTCAAATATTTACATGGAAAAAGAATTGTTGTCTGTTCAAAAAGAGTTTTTCAATAGAATTCAGAAAGAATTTCATTTTGCTAAACACTGGAAAAGTAATAATGGCGATTTAAATAATCCTGATTTTGACTTTTTAAAAGATATCCGTCAGTGTATGTTTGACAAATTAGGAAAATTCAACCTGATAGATAATCAGGTTTTTGGAGAAGAGTATCAGTTCTTTGTTGTAAAAAACCTAAATGATGACAAATTTGAGATTTTACTTAGGAAACAATCGGAATTAATTGAATTGATAAAAAATAAATCACAGGATAATCTAGTCAGGATCAAAAAGAAAGAAATAGAATTCCATTTAAAAAAAATGTCAAATCAAATTATTCTTGTACACTTAAATAAAAATCAGCATAAGCCATTGCTGGCTTGTGAAAAATCATATTTCAACTTATACAAAATTGATTCTAGTTTTTATTCATTTGCTAAAGGGATTGATTTGAAAAATAACGAATGCATATTATAATTATGAACACCACCGGTACACATTTAGCATATTATCAACTTTGCAGACGAAAGCTTTGGCTGTTTGCAAATGGTATTACTTTTGAACATACTTCGGATCTGGTTTATGAAGGAAAACTTATTCATGAAGATAGCTACCCACAACGTTCTGCAAAATATCAGGAGGTGGAACTGGATGGGATTAAGGTAGATTTTTACGATGCAAGGAATAAGATTATTCATGAGATTAAAAAATCCAACAAAGTAGAGAAAGCACATGAGTGGCAATTGAAATATTACATTTATGTGTTCGAAAGAAATGGTATTAGTGGTGTTTCAGGTGTTTTGGAATATCCCGCTCTGAGAAAGACAGAAGAAATATTCTTAAGTGATGTAGACAGAGAAATGATCCGCGATATGGAAGCTGATATCCAACAGATAATAAGCAATGATGTTTGTCCGCCTTTAGCAAAAAAAGGGATTTGCAAAAATTGCAGCTATTATGAATTTTGTTATAGTAACGAGGAGGATTTATCATGAAGAAAACATACTATTTATTTAATCCGGGTGTATTAGAACGAAAAGATAATACACTTAAATTCACACCATATGAGACGGATGAAAATGGAGAGGAACTGCGTCCCGGGCAACCACGTTATCTACCGATAGAAGACATTTCCGAATTCTATGTTTTCGGTTCATTAAGAGCCAACAGTGCATTGTATAATTTTTTGGGACAAAAGGATATTGCTGTCCACTTCTTCGATTATTATGAAAATTACACAGGATCGTTCATGCCGCGTGATTCATTATTGTCAGGAAGAATGCTACTGGCACAAACATCATCTTATCAAAATAAAAAGAAGCGTTTGACGATTGCACGACGGTTTATTGACGGTGCTGCATACAATATGGTGAAAAATCTGCAGTATTATAATCGGCGTGGACGAGATATGGATCCAATTATGGAATCCATCAAATCATTATCCACAAAAATATACGAGACGGAATCGGTTCCGGAATTAATGGGAGTTGAAGGGAATATTCGTCAGACTTATTATGATGCATTCGATCTCATTCTAAATGATTTCAATATGGAAGGACGAAGCAAACAGCCTCCACAAAATGAGATTAATGCACTGATATCTTTTGGAAATATGATGTGTTATTCTCAATGCTTAAGAGCGATTCATCAGACGCAACTTAATCCAACAATAAGCTACCTGCATACACCGGGCGAACGACGTTATTCATTAGCTTTGGACATTGCTGAAATTTTCAAGCCGATTATAGTAGATCGAATAATATTTAAGGTTCTAAACAAGAAAGAGATTCAAGAAAGGCATTTCGATAAACAATTAAATAAATGCTATTTGAGCGAATCCGGGAAAAAAGTATTCGCCAAAGCATTTGAAGAACGCTTAGAAGAAACTATTCAACATCGTTCATTGAAACGGAATGTTAGTTATCGGCATTTAATAAAACTGGAGTGCTACAAATTAACTAAGCACTTATTAGAAATAGAAGAGTATAAACCTTTCAAAATGTATTGGTAGCATATGTACGTGATATTGGTTTATGACTGTGGCGAAAAGCGGGTAGCAAAAATGTTAAAACTTTGCCGCCAATACTTAAATTGGATTCAGAATTCTGTTTTTGAAGGAGACATCTCTGAGGTTAAACTATTGGAGCTTAAAAATAAAGCATCTAATATAATGGAAGTTGCCGACGACAGCTTGATCATTTTTTCAAGTCGCGACAACAAATGGCTTAACAAAGAAATTATCGGAAAAGAACGTTGCAGTACGGATAGTTTTCTATAAAGATCGATTGTCGGTGAATGATGCAATAAAAAAATTATGCTCCTATTAGCTGATCAAACAAACAAAAGAGTTCTTTGACATCTTGGAATTCAGATTGTTATTATAGATTGTCGATGTACAATCATTTTTATATAATTGTATATCGACAACTTTTCTGTATATTTGCGTTGTAAAAATAAATCGTATGTCATTGTTTATCAATGACGAATATTTATATATGCAACGGCTTTTAATTGCACAGTAAATGAATTGAAACCCTTAAAAGCTACTGCCACTTCTTTCTCTGTAATTTCCTTTTAATTGCACAGTAAATGAATTGAAACTCTTTATGTGAATTAAGATAAGTATATACGGATTTCTTTTAATTGCACAGTAAATGAATTGAAACTTGGAAAATAAAAAAAAAGGTCTAAAGACGGTAAAACTTTTAATTGCACAGTAAATGAATTGAAACGATAGTATTGAATTCGCAATTCCATCACCTACGGAGCTTTTAATTGCACAGTAAATGAATTGAAACTGTCTGACGATATGCGTACGCCGCGATTGAATGGCCTTTTAATTGCACAGTAAATGAATTGAAACGGCTGAAACACTACGGGTATCGGAAGAGGATGCAAGACTTTTAATTGCACAGTAAATGAATTGAAACATTACTAATGCTGTTTTACCTGCTTTTGAGGGGCAAACTTTTAATTGCACAGTAAATGAATTGAAACCCGCGGATAAGTTTGAAAATACAATCAACGCAGCAAACTTTTAATTGCACAGTAAATGAATTGAAACCGATTTTTCCTTTTTGCCTACGCGGGTCTGTCTTTGTCTTTTAATTGCACAGTAAATGAATTGAAACATGTCATCCTCGCATGTCTGTGTACGACTGTTTAGACTTTTAATTGCACAGTAAATGAATTGAAACGTCTGACTGATAATTAATCGTGGTTGTATTGTATCAAACTTTTAATTGCACAGTAAATGAATTGAAACCGACGTAACTTTTCTGTAAGACGGAGAATCAGCTCACTCTTTTAATTGCACAGTAAATGAATTGAAACAAGAAGTATGGAGGAATTGGGGATTTTAAAAAATGCTTTTAATTGCACAGTAAATGAATTGAAACCTCAAAAATGGGCGGATGTATTTCAGTGGAAGGTGACTTTTAATTGCACAGTAAATGAATTGAAACTATTTAAAGATGCATCAAAAGACTCGAATAAGGACCTTTTAATTGCACAGTAAATGAATTGAAACATGACTTATATACAGGCACAAAACTTATTTTCTCTTATCTTTTAATTGCACAGTAAATGAATTGAAACTTTAAAGGGACAAGAGTCCATTTTGATGAGTTTATACTTTTAATTGCACAGTAAATGAATTGAAACTCAGCGAGGACGCACTTATAAAAAACTATTATAGATGCTTTTAATTGCACAGTAAATGAATTGAAACTTAGATTCCGGTAATTTACAGATAGCTTTGCCGGATCCTTTTAATTGCACAGTAAATGAATTGAAACGATACGAACGGAGATATAGAAAAAAGAATTAAAGACTTTTAATTGCACAGTAAATGAATTGAAACGCTTCAGATAAAGCCGCTGAACTTGATAGCAAGCTTTCTTTTAATTGCACAGTAAATGAATTGAAACGTTGTGATGAACGCTATTATAGTAATAGCGAGACTTACTTTTAATTGCACAGTAAATGAATTGAAACATTACACCTGTTATCTGCAGGGATTGGATGTAATACTTTTAATTGCACAGTAAATGAATTGAAACATGACGAAGATACAAGAAACTTCGTCGTTAAGGCTCTTTTAATTGCACAGTAAATGAATTGAAACCCCGAAATACCCCCGCATCAGTGGCATGCAATCAGAACTTTTAATTGCACAGTAAATGAATTGAAACACTAGTGATTCCTGTTTTATGATAGCGCAATGGATCTTTTAATTGCACAGTAAATGAATTGAAACATAAATACGCTGAAAGACCGCCCGAAATACCCCCGCACTTTTAATTGCACAGTAAATGAATTGAAACGAGACAATTTGTATATCAAAGCCTTGGATGTACCTGCTTTTAATTGCACAGTAAATGAATTGAAACATAAATACGCTGAAAGACCGCCCGAAATACCCCCGCACTTTTAATTGCACAGTAAATGAATTGAAACAGAAATGGATTTGATTTAAACCTTGACATAAATAATCTTTTAATTGCACAGTAAATGAATTGAAACCCTATAATAATCTTTTGGATGAATATTCCTTGGATTGCTTTTAATTGCACAGTAAATGAATTGAAACCGCTATACACACGCTACACGCCCTACACACTACCTCTTTTAATTGCACAGTAAATGAATTGAAACCCCGAAATACCCCCGCATCAGTGGCATGCAATCAGAACTTTTAATTGCACAGTAAATGAATTGAAACACGGAAGAGGAATATAAAGAGATTCAAGAGATTTTAGCTTTTAATTGCACAGTAAATGAATTGAAACCATTTTATAAATACCTTGAATTATCAGACGGAGAATCTTTTAATTGCACAGTAAATGAATTGAAACGCTCATATTGAACTATTTTTCATTTGCCGCACAAATCTTTTAATTGCACAGTAAATGAATTGAAACACAACCGACGTGCCTGATCCGCCGGAAGTGGAATAGGCTTTTAATTGCACAGTAAATGAATTGAAACCAATAAACATCATTGCACAAAGAAGTTCATAATACACTTTTAATTGCACAGTAAATGAATTGAAACCGACAATATCGGAAGTGTTAGCACTTAAATCCTGCGCTTTTAATTGCACAGTAAATGAATTGAAACCGAGTATACACACAATCCGCTTTTTCATCAAACGAAACTTTTAATTGCACAGTAAATGAATTGAAACCAATATTATACAGCTATCATAATGCATGCCGAGAATCTTTTAATTGCACAGTAAATGAATTGAAACAATACAGACAAGGTTATATCTCAAAATGCATTAACCGCTTTTAATTGCACAGTAAATGAATTGAAACGGCAATACGGGATTGTCGCCGCGATGCGTGATAGCCCTTTTAATTGCACAGTAAATGAATTGAAACCGAATAAAGCAGGTATCATATTATCAACCCGAATGGCTTTTAATTGCACAGTAAATGAATTGAAACTCGGCAGATCTGACCGATTGCGTTGTAGATCACTATCTTTTAATTGCACAGTAAATGAATTGAAACCGAATAAAGCAGGTATCATATTATCAACCCGAATGGCTTTTAATTGCACAGTAAATGAATTGAAACCAAAGAGCACGACGGAAAGTACCGTTGCGCTGATAACTTTTAATTGCACAGTAAATGAATTGAAACAAGTATTCCTCTGGTGGCTTCGTAACAGGCGGATTAACTTTTAATTGCACAGTAAATGAATTGAAACCGCGGAATAATGGATGGTAAAAGCGGACTAGCTACTTTTAATTGCACAGTAAATGAATTGAAACTTATGGATAAAACAATATTAAAAACTATCAGAGCTACTTTTAATTGCACAGTAAATGAATTGAAACCGCTTTCCAATTGGGCGAAAATGTCGTTTTCTACGCTTTTAATTGCACAGTAAATGAATTGAAACACAATGGCGCCTCCTATGCCTCCGGCAAGCGTACCTACTTTTAATTGCACAGTAAATGAATTGAAACATACTGAATGTTTTTCATTCCGAACTTTTTGAGTATCCTTTTAATTGCACAGTAAATGAATTGAAACAAAAGTCATAAGTGTAGTTATTACCCCGTCAATTTTTTCTTTTAATTGCACAGTAAATGAATTGAAACTTAACCAAATCCGTAATAGTGTATCTGTTAGTCACTCTTTTAATTGCACAGTAAATGAATTGAAACACTAAAACCACGACATTGTCAAACTTTGTCCCCGGCTCCTTTTAATTGCACAGTAAATGAATTGAAACAAAACTATTACGATAACTAAGTACAAAGAAAATCACCCTTTTAATTGCACAGTAAATGAATTGAAACTAACTCAGGCCATGCAGGATGCGCAATCGGCAGAAGACTTTTAATTGCACAGTAAATGAATTGAAACGAAAGGAAATAACTGATGCTATTGAAGGCATCGATGCTTTTAATTGCACAGTAAATGAATTGAAACAGAGCCTGGAAAACGGTACGACGATAGTCAGTAAGACTTTTAATTGCACAGTAAATGAATTGAAACTAAGCTATATTTTCACTATCCAGAATCTTTGTGTCGTCTTTTAATTGCACAGTAAATGAATTGAAACTAGATATTACTACTGGACGGAAATCATGCGTCGGAGATTCTTTTAATTGCACAGTAAATGAATTGAAACAATGCATCAAGTATTTCAAAATATTCATCTACCCGTTTGATATCAAAAATTCATGTTTTAATTCTTAAAA
>JGI2065J20421_1002279_pt1 | contig 11000 bp, 10 predicted proteins | sample Biomet5_FD_20421 | JGI IMG/M metagenome (IMG submission 20421)
ACGGTGGCGTTGGCGCCCTTGCGTTTAGCCACTGTCAGAGTTACGGCGGGCTTAACCCCGCTGTCGTCGTATATCGAGACGGCGTTTTCTTCTTCGTCAGGTCCGTCCGTCACTTCCGCCACTTCGGAGAGAGGTACCGGGCGGCCGTCTGATAAACCGACTATCGTGCTCTTGAGGTCTTGCGCGGTCCTTATGAAAGAATCGGTCTCTACCAGCACTCCTTTCGTTTCGTCATTGGTCCTTCCGGCTGGGAGGTTAGTGTTCGACTGGCTTATTATTCCGGCCAGCTGCAGCGGCGTTATATGAAGCGCCGACAGCTTTTCAGGACGGAACCTCACCAGGAACTGCCTTTTTCTGCCGCCTATAAGCGAGGTCTCGGAGACTTCCGATATCGACGATATATCGTCTCTGACGACAGCCGCGGCGCTCCGCAGCTGCTGCGGAGTCAGGCCTTCCCCGTGAAAGGTCAGCGACAGTATAGGAACGTCGTCAATACTGCGCGGTTTTATTAGCGCCTGTCCCGAACCCTCCGGCATGAAATCGGAATTGGCGCTCACTTTCGTGTAAAGGCGTGTCATGGCCTCTTCGGCATTGGTGCCTACCTTGAAACGCACCGTGAACATGGCGAAATTATTGTCGGAAGTGGTGTAGACGTATTCCACGTCCGGTATTTCCATCAGCTTGCGCTGTCCGAGCGTTCCGAGCCTGTCCTCCACTTCCGCGGCATTGGCGCCTGGAAAGGGGACCAGTATATCGTACATGGGAACTACTATCTGGGGCTCTTCTTCGCGCGGAAGTTTTACCGCGGCGAAAAGTCCGGCCAGAAGGCTGGCCAGCACCAGAAGGGGTGTTATCTTGGAGCGTACGAAGGCCCCGGCTATTTTCCCGGCGAGTCCTGTGTTTTCCAGTTTCATTTCGCGCCTCCCGCCACGGCCGCGCCTATGCGGTCCGCCGCCGCCGTGTCAAGCTCTCCGGCCATGAACAGCGCGGAAGCGTAATAGGAATGCAGTTTGAAGGTTATTTCGGCCAGCGAGCTGCGGGCAGCCATAAGCGCCGCCTCGGCGCGCACCACTTCCAGCACGCTCTGTCTGCCGTTTCTGAACATCGGTTTGAATATCTCCAGAGAACGCTTCGCGTTTTCCACGGCTTCTTTGGCCGCCGGAAGCGCCGCTTTCGCGCTCTCGTACTGTTTGCGCAGCTTCAGAAGTTCGGATACGGCGGAATCCGTCATCGCCGCGGCTTTCTGTTCCGCCTGCTTTTTCTGGGCTTCGCGCTGTTTTATGCGCGAGTCCCTCGTGAAATCTCCGAATTCTATCGTCATGTTTATCCCTGCCGTGCGGGATACCGGATTGGAAGAAAAATCCCTCGTGTTAGTCTGAAGCTCGGCGAAGGCTCCTATCTGCGGCAGCACTGAATCCGCTTCTATTTCGCGCGATATACCGGCGTTTTTAGCCTCCAGCCGGGCCGCGGCTATATCTCCGCGCGCTTCTTTTAATCCGGCGATCTGCGTTTTTTCGTCTTCCGTTTCATAAAGAAAGGCGGAAAACCCGGGAGCCGGCGTCAGCATGGTTTCCGGATCGCGTCCCAGGCGCACGGCCAGCGAGGCGCTTTCGGCGAGTATTTCCTTGTCGAGAGCTGCGCGGGACGATTTTATCCCGGAAAGGGCCGACTGAGCCGCGTAATAGTCGGAGCCCAAAATAAATCCCTTGCTGCGAAGCCTGTCGGCGACTTTCAGTTCTTCAGCGGTAGATTTTTCCGTTTCTTCCGCTATTTTTTTTAGTTCCGATTTAAAGCCGAGCATGAGATAGTTCTGCACAGTTCCGAAAAGTTCTGCCTGTCCGGTGAAATCGAGGACTCGACGGCTCTGCTCCGTCCTGTTTTCGCCGAGCTTCTTATAATTGGCGATCCTGAAACCGGTGAAAAGGGGTATCTCCGCCGAGACCGCGTTGGAAAAGTTGACTCTGTCGTCCGGCTCGTTCAACCTGCCGAGATCGAAATCCGCGGCTGTGAATTTGTTCTGCCGCAGAAGCGAACCGAAAACGTAGACCGGGTCGTCGCCCGTAGTAAGCTGCGAACTGTAAGACAGTTTTGGCAGGCGCATGGCTTCGGCCTGTTTTACCGTTTCTCCTGCCGCTTCAGCCGCGGCGGCCGCACTCTTTATATTTCTGCTGTAAGATAAGGTCTCCCGCGCCGCCTGTCCCAGCGTTATCTGCTGGGCTCCCGCCGGCACCGCAGAAATCAGTATAATTAGTAATGCCGCTAATTTCATAATTGATGTTTTCTCCTGTTTTATCTCCGTAAAAGTATATTTTTGTCCGTAAAGCGTTTTTTTTCAGAAATTTCATGCCTGAAAGAATTACGCCTCACAATATATTAGATGCCGCTGGTGACGAAAAAGATTCGCACTTGCCGTATATATTCTCTGTTAAATCTCTGTTAATAAATTTTTTCAGCTGAAATCTTTAAGCTGTTTTTTTAGTATATTTCTGGCCCTGTGGAGCCTTGACTTGAACGCCGGGAGCGAACTGGAGGTCTTTTCCGCCGCTTCGGCCAGACGCAGTCCCTGTATATCGCATAATACTATCGCCATACGCTGTTTTACCGGCAGCGCTGACAGCGCTTTCGCCACCGCGGAGGACAGTTCGTCTTTTATTTTTTTGCCGTTAGACGCGGTCTCGAACGGGTGCCCTTTGCTGTTTTCGTCAGGCAGTTCCTCGAAACGGTGTTTTTTAGCGTCGCGCATACGCTGCCAGCAGTTGTTGGCGGCTATCCTGTACAGCCATGTCCCGAATGTCGAGTTGGCCTTGAACGAATCTATATGTTTCATCGCCGAAATCATAGTTTCCTGGGCTACGTCCTCGGTTTCGGAAGGCATTTTAGTGCACAATCCCGCGGTTATCCCGAAAAGCCTGTCTTTATACAGCGCTACCAGCTTCGAAAAAGCCTCGGCGTCACCTTTTCTGGCCATTTCCACCAGCCCGTTTTCATTGTTTTTCCCCGATATAGTCGCCATGTTTTTTTAGTATAGTATAATTGCTTATGCTTGTCAATAAAACAGGGGAAAAAAGGCAGTTTATTTTACGACGGAGACGGATTTGAAAAATTCAATTCATTGGAGTATAATTTATTATAGGCAGGGGATTATCAGATCAACTGTCTTTGCAGTGTTCAGTAAAAGGAGTTATATATGTGGGAAAAAGACATTAACATTAATGAAATAAAAGAAATCCGCAGCCGTTCAACCGTATATCTCGGTGTGGGCGCTATAACGAAGATACAGGATATAGCCAAAGATCTTAAGAATCGCGGCGTAGATAAACTGTTGATTGTTACAGGACACGGATCTTATAAGAGGACCGGGGCTTGGGATCACGTACAGAAGGCTCTCGCGGCTAATTCCATCACCTATGTTCATTATGACGGTGTCACACCGAATCCTACTACTCACGAGGTCGACGCTGCGGTAAAAATGGGCAGGGACTTCGGGGCCAAAGGTGTTCTGGCTATAGGCGGGGGTTCCGCTATAGACTCCGGAAAGAGCGCGGCTATAATGCTTAAATACCCGGACAAAACAGCCGCGGATCTCTATGAATTTAAATTCGCTCCGGACAAGGCCGCTCCTATAGTCGCTATAAATCTTACGCACGGGACAGGCTCGGAAGCCAACCGTTTCGCCGTCGTCACTCTGCTCGAGAAGAACTTCAAGCCGGCCATAGCCTACGACTGCATATATCCCCTGTATTCTATCGACGATCCCGCCTTCATGACGGGCCTCAGCGAGCAGCAGACCCGCTACGTGTCGATAGACGCCGTGAACCATGTGGTGGAGGCTGCCACTTCCAAAGTGGCTTCGCCCTTCGCCATCGATCTGGCCATATCGGTGGTTTCTCTGGTCGCGAAATACCTGCCGAAAGTGCTTAAGGATCCTAAAGATCTGGAAGCCAGATATTTCCTGACTTATGCCGCTCTGATAGCCGGTATAAGCTTCGACAACGGGCTGCTGCATTATACGCACGCCCTCGAACATCCTCTCAGCGCCGTAAAGACGGATCTGACCCACGGTCTCGGACTCGCCGTCCTGCTCCCCAGCGTGATAAAATATATTTACGCCGACAGGCCCGCCGTTCTAGCCGCGGTTCTCGCTCCTATAGCGCACGGCCTTAAAGGGAAAAAAGACGAAGCCGAAAAGGCCGCCAAAGCCGTTGAGAAATGGCTGTTCTCCGTCGGGGCAGACAAAAAGCTGTCCGACGAGGGATTCAAGGAACAGGACGTCGATAAGCTGGTGAACCTCGCTTTCACGACTCCTTCTCTTGACGGGCTGCTCAGCGTGGCTCCCAATAAGGCCACGAAAGAGATAGTCAGAGCGATATACACGGAATCGCTTACGAAATACAATAAATAACAGTACGGTAAAAATAAATGAAGGGCCGCCGGATTTCGAAGTCCGGCGGCCTTTTTTATGTCTTTTCCTATGTCCGGGGAAAAATTTTTAACTTACGGACTTTAAACTCTCGCTTCTATCCGCGCTCAAACCGATATCCTGCCCGTACGGAACACCGAAAATAAATTTTCGTTTTTTTCGTCTCCCTCTTTAAAATCCGAGACTATTTCTTCGGCTGTGAATTCCACGTCTTCCGTGCATTCGGAAAGATGCCTTTTCCCGGCCCCTGTGATTTTTACGAAGCTTACCCGCGCGTCCCCTTCGCATTTCTCACGCTCCACGAGCCCGATCTTTTCCATCGGCAAAAGCAGTCTGGTGATCCCGCTGGCCGTCAGAGCCAGTTTTTCCGCCAGGTCCACCCTTCTCATCCGTTCGGATTTGGCTTCGTTCAGATAATACAATACCTGAAAACCGGTCCAGCCGAAAGAACCGCTCCGCTTGTCCAGCTCGCGGTTTATCTGCGCCTGCACTCTTGACAGTTTGAGAAGGAATTTAAGTTTATTTTCTGATTTTTTCATAATATTTTACGCTTGCTTTATATTGATAGATATTTGATTAGTAAAGTATATATTAAATATTCTACCCCTGTCAACAGATAAAAGCCTGTAAAAAACGGAGCCCGGTTTAGGGCCGGGCTCCGCCAGTTTACAGAGGTCTTGCGATAAATATTATTATTTACTTCCTTATTATCACCACTTCATGGGGGAAATTAATATGTTTGCCCACTTTGCAGTGCTCGACCATTATCTTCAGGCCGTTCTCGTCTTTTTGCGGGAAATCGTGAGGGACGTTTATGATTACCTTAGCGCTGCTTACGCCTTCTTTTGTGTAGACGGGGTCCAGATCCACGCTTATCCCGTCTTTCTTTATCCCGGCTTTTTCCAGATACAGAAGCGCGAAGGTGGCGGTGCATGAAGCCAGCGAGGCAAGGAACATATCGAATGCATTCGGAGCCGAATTGTCGCCTTTCATCGCCGCGGGCAGATCGGTATGCAGTGTGAAACCGTTTATCTCAACGTCAATTTTTTTGTTTCCGACATACTTTGTTTTTATCATGATTGTCTCCTTTTATTTACAGCTTCTCTTTACAGAAATCTATATCCATGCTGTTTAATATTTTCACCGTTTCAACGCTTGTCAGCTTATAGCAGACCTGCGTTCCTTTCCTGTAACCGGAAACTATGCCGGCGTTTTTAAGGATATTCAAATGCTGTGACACGGTCGGTTGCGGTATCGAAAGACATTCGGCAATTTTTCCTACGCTGCACATATCTTTTTTAGAAAGGCCGCAGACGATCTTGAGTCTCACCGGGTGCGCGATAGCTTTGAGAATACCGGCATAGCCGTAGATATTCAGTTTATTGTCCTTATCCATAAATCCTTAAATTATAGGAGCCTGACATCGTATTCTAATATTAGAATATATAAATAAAAGAATATTGTCAATGCTCCCGTCGGCAGTTTTTATATTTTCCCCGTTCTTTCCGTTACCTTCGAGCGTAAAAACTTTTTCTGATTTATTTAACAGGTGTTATTCTCTAATCAGCTGACGTTTGTCTTTGTAATATTTCATGAATTCATCGGATTTCAGCCCGTACATGAAGAATGCCGCGCGCAGACTGCGGTAATAGTCTGAATTTCCGTCGAGAGCGGTGCCGGCGTGAGTATGTCCGTCGTCGAAAGCCGCCGTCACGGAATTTTTATAAGAATCCGCCAGCAGTTTCGTTATCTCCTGATTAAAATCGAAATCCCTTATACCGGAAAATACCAGAACTTCACCTGAAAAAGCCGCTCTGTCGATAATCATCTCAGGCTGTCTGATAATGCCTTGCCTTTCAGTTTTTATAAAGTCGGACAGCGTATCACCGGCCCAGTCGTATAAAAGCTGCGTTCTGTGTCCTGGTTTCATGAGATAGTCGCTTATTCCGTAACAGAGCTCGTATATTCTCACCCGGCACATAAGTTCCTGCGGCGACATTATTATCTTTTTGACTATACCGTAATTAAGAGGCAGCCTGAACAGATTTTTGAAATAGTCCCATTTTCCGGGGAGATAAAACGATGTTTTGCCTTTTATCAGTTTTATTTCTTTTTCGGGAACGGCCTGTCCGCCCGCGTTTTGTTCCAGTTTGAACAGCATAAAAGCAAGTGAAGGATCAATGTGTTTTGAGAATTTATTCGCGTAAAGTTTCGCAGCCTCGGGACTGTATTCCGAGAACAGTCTGGAATAAGGCAGCCCGTTTTTTTCCGCCAGATCCGGAGCCCCGGTCGATTCCATAAGCGCGCGTATGACGTTTTGTCCGTATCTGTCCAGATACTGCTGTTCCAGAATTCCTCCGCCGGAACCGCCGTAAAGCATTATCTTTCCTTCCGGCCCGATCAGTCCTTTCGCGACCATGTCTTTTCTCGCCAGTTCTATATCCTCGATCTGCTGCCAGGAACTGTAAAGTTTCAGCGCTTCTTTGAAATTTACGCTTTTATCGGAATCAAAGACCTCCGGGAATATATTTGGCGGGCTGCCTCTCGTCCCCACCACGACGCAGGGCATGTCGCCGAGCACGGCTTTTTCCCGGCCCCAGTCCCGGAAAGGCGAAGTCATTTCCTGCTGTCCGTCGAAGAACACGAATACCGGGGTATCGCCTTTTTTGAAAGACGGGCTCGTTAGATAATAGTCCTGCCAGTAACCGCGGTCTAGGTCTTTATGGTCGACCGGGACTTTAAAATAATGTATTCCCGTCTTCGGATAATTCTCCAGCGCCGCGCAGTCCGCGCATAAACGCGTGTCCGGCACTGAATTGAATTGACGCCATTTGCAGTAACCGTAGATACAGGCGGCAGCCAGAACGAATAGACAGACGATAAGAATAGTTTTTTTAATTTTCATGATCCGTAAATCTCACCGGATAAATTTAAGATTTAAAATATTATACTTCAAAAATCCAAGCCGCGGTTTATATTATTTAAGAATAAAACTTGAATTTCATCAGAATAAAACCGGCGTATTATTCTGTTTTTGACATGCTGAAATATAGTTTGTATACTGATTGTTAGGGAAATCAGTTTCAGAAGTAAATAAAGGCTGTTTTTAAAAGCCTGCCGGTGTCTGTCTTGTGTTTTTTAGTATCCGGCAGACAGAAGGCTTTTATAAATCGCTGTAAGGTTTGTCATAGCTGTTCCCGCGAGGTGTTTCGAATGAGAGAATATCTGCAGTCTTTTATAAAGCTTGCCGAAGGCATGAAGAAAAAACACACTGAAGAAGATATGCGGGAGTTACTGACGCATATCCGTTTTTTTCAGCACGAACGTCTTATACATCTTATTGTGACTGTAACCGTGGCGATGGCTCTGATAATAATATCTCTTTTTACTATCATGAACCCGTCGGTCATGCTTTTCATTCTGGATCTTCTTCTGCTGGTTTTGCTTATTCCTTATATCATGCACTACTATTTTCTGGAAAACGGCGTGCAGAAACTGTACGCGATATACGACTGTTGCAAAGGGATAAAATTTTAATTTTTATATAACTCAAATAAGGGAAAATCTTATGAAAATAATAAATAGTTTAGTTATAGGCCTAATGTTTCTGAATTGCTCTTTCGCTTACTCGCAGACAGTTACTAAAGATAACTTTTTCGACTATCTGATCAATAAGAGAAAGAGCTTTTCCACTGCCGATATAAAATACGACAGATACGAACTCACATGGAAAAATATGAAAGCTTACCGTAAATTTCTGTCTAAGATTGAAAACAAGGATAATGTTGATAAAATCATAGATAAAACCCTTAAGAAGAATAAGAAAAATTTAACGAAACAAGGAAAAGTCGAATGCGAATACGCATTTAAAACTGAAGGATCTTTTCCATATGAGATGGAATACATGTCAGAACAATATCCGGAAGATGCCTCTATGAATAAATCATCGAGTAACGGCCTTAAGCCGCTATTAAGAAGGGAACGTTTTTGGGATAACGGTAAATTAATGAATCTTAAGGAATATGCCGGTGATAAAAATAAAACAGATAGAGAAATAACCGAAGAAAAAACACAAGAATCCTCCTTCGTGACATTCGGAGAACTGATACAGCTGGATCTTTCTTTCACCATCGTAGAAAAGATGGAAAATATAGGATACAAAGTTTCAAGTAAGGATAGTAACTTTATTCTTGAATTTTCTGATAGCGCTAATAGCGCCAGGATGGACTTTGACTGCTCGCATTCCTGTTCAGCTACGCATTCCGTCGCATACAAAGACGGTAAAATAAACGAGGAAAGATTATTTTGGAATCATAAATTAACAGGCGATACCTATTTCCCTTATGTTTCTTCCGTTATACAGGTACAGAAAGACGGCGAAGTCATAAACGCCCTTTACATTATCAAAGATATTGCAAGAAAACTCGACAAAGACGCGCTCTACAAAGATTTTAAAGACGAGATAAAATCCGGAACAGTCGCGACTTCGTCGAATACAGTAACGACGACGAATGAGGATAAATAAAGAGTTTATAACTTTAGTGATATAATTTATGTTTTCAACGGCCTGTATACACTTTGTCCATTGATAAAATTATTTTTTGCTCATATATGAGTTAAGAAATCATTTATAGCAACTATATAATTTAAAAAGTATAATATTATGTAAGTACGTAGTAAAATTTAGGAAGGTTTTAATTATAGACATGAAATAAAGAACAATCGAAGAAAAAGCTAGAAATAAGATAGAGTGTAGAATAATTCAATAAGGAAATAATAATATGATAAAAACAATAGCCTTAAGAAATATAGCAACGTTCGAATCTCCTGATCCAATATACCCTTCAAAAGTTAACTTTATTTATGGCGGAAATGGGACTGGAAAAACTACGATATCTAATATATTAGCAGATAGTGATAAATATCCTGATATGGTTAGCATTAGTAATGATAACCCAAATGCCGATATAATTGTATATAATAAAAATTTTATCCGGGAAAATTTAAATGAAACTTCAAAAATTCCTGGGGTTTTTACTTTAGGCAAAGAACAAAATGAAGATAGAGCTTTTATTAATGAAAGTCAAGGTAAATTAAGTGAATATGATAAATTAATTTCTGAATGGAATAGAAAAAAAGAATCTTTGGGGCAAGTACACAAAAAAGATACTGAAGCAATTATTAATTCATGTTGGAATGTTAAATCAAAATATAACAATGATTTCCCCCAAGTTTTTAATGGGTTTAATAAATCAAAAGGAAAATTTAAGGATGAATGTTTGTCTAAATATAATACCAATCATAATTTGCAAACCATTAAGAAATTTAATGATATAAAGGAACGTTATATATATGCTTTTAATAATGAACAGAAAATCTATTCGAATTATGCGTATATTAAAGTGGACGAATTTGTTGATAAAGAAGAAAATTCATTGCTTGCAGAGAAAATATCTGGGAGTGTTGATAAACCAATAGGCCTATTTATAAATTATCTTAATAATAGTGATTGGGTAAAAAATGGTATAAATTTTGCGGAAAAAGCAAAAGGGAAATGTCCATTCTGTCAGAGAGAATTGCCTAATGATATTTTTCAGGATATCAAGTTATTCTTTGATAAAACTTATGAAAATAAATTGGAATTACTTGAGCAATTTAAACGAATTTATACTAAAGCTGTAAATGATATTTTAGAGATGTTGAACGGATATTTGGGTAATAAATTGCCTATACTTAATTATAGTGAATTTAAAAATAAAGTTGATAAAATAGATCTAATTATTAAAAGCAATGTCAAAATTATAGATAGTAAAATTAGTTCTCCATCAGTTGAAGTAACTATTGAGTCTTTACGAGAATCATTAACAGAAATCAATAATGATATATCGAATTTTAATAAAAAGATTGATGAGAATAATAGTAATGTTAAAAATCTATCGGATAATAGACAATCGTGCATAAAAGATGTTTGGCAACTTATGATTAGCGATAATAAAACTCAGCTTAAGGACTTTAAAGAGAAAGATGATAATTATAATAAAGCCATACAAAATCTCGATAAACAAATTAATGATAAAGAAAAAGAAAAACTAGGATGTAAACTATTAATTGCTGAAAAAGAAAAACATCTGACAAGTATCAAACCTACTATAGATAAAATAAATGATATTTTACAAGGATGCTGCTTTGATGGTTTTAAAATTGCAGAAAATGAGCATGAGCAGGGGACTTATAAATTAGTTAGGAATAATGGAGATGATGTTAAAGAAACATTAAGCGAGGGAGAACATAATTTTATTTCGTTTTTATATTTTTTTCATCTTATATATGGTAGTAAACAAGAAACCGGTACAAACAGTAGAAAAATAGTTGTCATTGATGATCCTATATCTAGTTTAGATAGCAAAGTCCTTTTTATAGTAAGTACATTAACAAAAAAAATTATAGATGATTGTAGAAAAAAAACAGGAGGGGTGGAATGACCTTCCCCCATATTTAGGACAGTTGTGAGTTAGAGTGTTTTTGCCTTTCCTCTTTTATTCTACATCATTTAGTATTTATCTGAGCCGCGATCTTTCCC
>JGI2065J20421_1002290_pt1 | contig 10946 bp, 9 predicted proteins | sample Biomet5_FD_20421 | JGI IMG/M metagenome (IMG submission 20421)
TGATAGTAAACTCGATCTGATAGATCCCTGACTCAGCCTCTGGATCTACCCTCAAATAGAAATTCAGTTCGACCTTGGAACGCTGCCGTAGCTGTTCAATCTGGAAATTTCGCTCCGTGTTCGTTCCGGAACCGTAAAGTTCTGACGTGCTATACTTAAAAATGAAAGGATGAATTTCCTCAATTCCTACTATCACGTTCTCTGCGGGCTCGTCTCCGGCATTCTGGATATTGATCTTTATGAGCAGGTCCTCTCCCGGCCTGGCAGGATTGGGGTTGATTTCCGAGACCTCGACTCCAAGGTGAGTGTTTCCGGACACTACAACTGCAGAAGCCGGGCCTGTCAAAAAGACAGTTATCATCAATAAGGCAAGTACAAAACGAAGAGACAATGCCGAGCTTCTATCTGTCAGTGTTCCGTTTACCGATTTTCGATCTCCCAGTGTCTTATCTACTGATCCTCGATTTCCCAGTATTTTACCTACTGTTCTTTGATTTCCCAGTATTTTACCTACTGCTTTTCGATCTCCCGATGTTTTATTTACTAAACTTCGATCTCCCGATATTTTATTTATCAATCTTCGGTCTGCGGGCATTCGATATATTATCTTCTGCTTCTTTTTCCCGGTGTAGGAACGTATTTCTGGACAGGCAGGCTTCATATATAACAGTCCTTGTGCCTAGTTTATAACGGTTGCACTTTATTTGCAACCTGTAATATGTTGTATTCCAAGCCTTTTGAAAAAAGGCTTGAACGAAAACATGTCAACGTTTAGATTTGATGACCTTATCTTCAAACCCTATCGGCGTGATCAACCGGCGCAACGGTTGATTGAAAAAACTTCTAATTCAACAGGGTTTTTTCGAGACTCCAGTCGTACTATTTCTATACCTCTCCCGAACTCGAGGCTTCAGCCTTAAGTTTCTCAAAATACTTTCTGGTCTCGGCTGTAATAACTTTCCGCAGAGCCAGCAGGGCAATAAGATTTGGGATAGCCATGAGCCCGTTTACGATATCGGCAAGTACCCAGATGACATCAAGGGTCAGGAAGGCGCCTGAGGCAACAATCAGAATGTAAATTATTTTGTAAGGAAGAATTCCTTTTACGCCAAAGAGATATTCCACACATCGCTCACCATAGTAATTCCAACCCAGAATAGTTGTAAAGGCAAACAAAATGAGCCCGACTGTTACGATGTAATTTCCGGCCTCTGCAAGTATGGTGGAAAAAGCGTAACTTGTCATATAGGCACCTGCAAGGTCGCCTGTCCAGGAATCCGTTACGATCAGGACGGTTCCGGTCATGAAACAGATGATAATGGTGTCAAAGAAAGTTCCTGTCATGGAAATAAGACCCTGCCTGGCCGGCTCTTTTACCTTTGCAGCCGCAGCGGCTATTGGAGCACTTCCGAGACCGGACTCGTTTGAGAAAATTCCACGCGCAATTCCCATTCTGACTGCAAGCATCACTCCTGCACCAAGAAAACCGCCCCGTGCAGCAGTTCCTGTGAATGCAGCGTTTATTATCAAAGCGAGGATATCAGGAATTTTCTCAAGGTTTAACCCAAGAATTATCAGGCAGCCCGATACATAGCTTATTGCCATGAAAGGCACAAGCAGCTGGGCGACTGCTGCAATCCTCCTGATCCCTCCAAGCGTTACAAACGCCACAAGCAGGCTTATTACAAAAGCGCTCAGAGTTTCAGGGATATTAAAGGCAATCCTTGCCGAATCGACAATGGCATTTACCTGCGGAAAGGTTCCTATTCCAAAGAGGGCTACGTTCATCCCAAAAAAAGCAAAAGCGGATGCAAGAATGCGGCTGTACTTCCTCTGTCCAAGCCCATTTTTGATATAATACATGGGCCCTCCTGACATCTGCCCGTTTGCATCCACGACCCTATATTTGACTGCAAGCAGGGATTCGGAATACATGGTTGCCATCCCGAAAAAGCCTGCAAGAAGCATCCAGAAGAGAGCGCCTGGCCCTCCCATTTTTATTGCAGTTGCAACCCCAACTATATTCCCGGTTCCGATAGTCGAGGATAGTGCAGTGGTGAGAGCTCCAAAACTCGAAACGTCTCCCTGTACTCCAGTTTCGGTTTTCCTTGAACTAAGTACGTATCTGAGAGCAAGAGGCAGCCTGAAGACCTGGATCATCCCAAGTTTCCAGGTAAGGAAAATCCCGGTACCCACAAGTAAAACCAGAAGCGGCGGTCCCCAGATTAACTGATCTATTCCTGTAAGGATCTCAAGTACATTAACACCCAACAATTCCGTTAAGCCAGCCCCCAGAAAGCAAAGAGATAGTTCTGGAAAAGAAATAGGTTTAACTCATATTTGTTCAAGGCCGGTCTTAAACGTTGATGTTCAGACACTCACGATGTAAAACTGAGTTTCGAGTTTTAAATATTCGGAAAAATATCCCACAAGTAAAAGGTTACCTTCTTCGGCCGTCCAACAGAATAAATTTTTATACTAAGTGGTTATTTAATATTTTTTAGGGGAGCTAATATGATGCGTATCACATCTTTAAATAGCATGTCTCTGGCAAAAGTCCTGAGTCTTATGTATCTCTGCCTTGCAATTGTATTTTCGCCGCTTATTCTTTTCATGGTAAGTATGGATGGAATAAGTCTTACTGAAGGTATATTCGTAACTGTATTCTTTATTGTTTTTTATGGGATTGCGGGAGCAATAGCGGGATTTCTGATTGGCACGATATATAATATTGTTGCAAAACAGGTTGGGGGCATCGAAATAGATACTGAAACTGTCTGATATGATGTATAAACTCGTCAAAAGCAATCCTTTTTTCTAAACTCATCAAAAGCAATTCTTTTTTCTAAACTCTTTCTTTTCTGTTTTTCATTTTCAGATTATTCAATAAATTTTCAATTTCTGAACGTTTATTCATTCTTAATCATGAAAAAAGCCGAAAGTTTCATCTGTTCTATATTTTGAATTGATTTAATTTGTTCTTCTTGCTTTTTTTGTTTTTTAGATTTTACTATTTCTTCGGGTTCAAGTCCGGGCTCGAGAACAGGTTCAAGAACAGGTTCAAGAACGTTATCAAAAAAAGCAGCTTCATTTTCTGGACTTAGCGAATCTCTATAACATTCTGTTATTTTTTCCTGCCAGTTTTCCGAAAGCAGCAGGAACTTCATTCCTCTTTTTTGCTCATTCCATTCCCACACTCCAGCCTGGTAAAAAATAGCTCCTAACTGGCTTGAAAGTTGAGCATAAGATACTTCAGAACGGAGCTTATACAGGAATTTCCCGATGCCGTCCTTTTCCGTGCCCCTGCACAGTTTTGCAGCATTGTTTGCAAGGGTCTTCCATTCCCTATCCTGCATGAATTCGCAGAGCCTGTCAAGGTGGCGGCAGCTAATCTTATCGATTCTGGGAAAGCGATTCTTTCTGAACTTCCTTTTTATGAAAAGGTTTCCTCGACTGTCTATCCGCCAGGAAAAGACCTTCTGCTTTGTCCCAAGGGTTTTTGATCGAGACCAGGAAGCAGCCATTGAGAATAAATCGGATTTTAAATATAAAAAATTGTTTGTTGTAATCTTCCTGCAGTGCCTTCAAATCTGAAGGTTAAACCATAAATTATTTCATGCAGCTTTCAGTAATTTAAAGTTCTCTTTAAAAATTTTTTAAGTATCTTTGTTAGAGTCCCAAAATTAAGAGGTACAGGCATTTATGTAGCTTCTGACAATAATCCAGAGAACAAGCCAACCAATGGCTGAAATTAAATCTTTTTTTAACTGTATTTCCATGTTCTTATTTAATCAACTTTTCTTATTTAAATTTTTTCATCTGTTTAAAAATTGATTCATCTATGAGCCTATCCCAGAACTCATAACTGCTTCTCTTAATCTCGAATCAGGAATAATCAATGAGTTTCTGATCATGGAAAATAGTTCTGAAACTTTTCTAAATTTAAGAAAAAAACTTGATTTTGGGATGGGCTCTATATTAACATATATGTTTACCTGCCGAATCTAGGTTATTAACTTTAACATAAGCAAAAAAGTGTAAGTTCGTTTTGGCTAAAATTAAGGATTTCTACAAAATCGGTTATTATATTTGATTTTAGGCATTGGTTGCGTAAGTCACATATTTATCGTTTTTTTAAGAATATAAAATATGTATTTTATTACTATCTACATCTGACGGTAGTATTATTTTATGTGAATTTATATAGCCTATCCCAGATTTTTCAATACTCTTTATCGTTTCATTTTTATATTCTGGTTCGATGAACTTTTCTACATCTGTTATGTGGGCATAATCAGTCAATATTTTGCGTACATTTCCATCATATACAAATAAAATAGGTAGATTCTTAGTATAGTCTACTTCTTCACCTATGGATCTTTCTCCAAAATTTTCATATGGCGGGTTGCTTAATTCAGGAGCACATACGATAACATATTGTGAGAGTTTACTGAATTTAACATAATTAAAGTAGTCATAATCATACATACACCCTGATATCGTAAAAAACGATAATGTAAATCCAATAATCAAAGTAATACCCAAAAGTCTGGTAGATGATGCTGAAGAATAATATTTTACCGAGTATAAAACTATTAAAATAATTATTGGTATCATATATGTGCAGTATCGATGGATATACATAATCCCTGGGTTCCAGTTACCCTGTGTGGTTGTTATAGTTACCATGAGAACGATTGTTACCCACAGGAAAATGATTTTATCATCTTTTTTCTTTACTCCGATAAATAATGCTATGACAGCTAGAATAAATAGAATTGGTATATATAGAATCATACCAAAATTAAGATCAGTAAATAAGTTAATGAATTTATTAATACTCATATTATTGAAGGTAGATACACCAGAACTAACAATTAAATTTGGTACATGGTAGTAGATCATATAAAAAATATATGGAGCTACTGTAATAGCAGAACTTAAAATTAGTTTTTTTAAGAGATTCAAATCAAAATTTGAGTCTCTTAAGCCAAGATATATTAGATATAGTGTAAACATTATAATTGGTGGATTTTGCAGTGAAGCAATTGATGAGAATAGTACAGCTAAATTGTACTTTTTTGCGACAGCAAATGAAATAGCCATTACCACAAATGAATATGAGAAAACCTCTGCACCTGTCCAACCGATATATAACACTATCGGATTAACTACTGAAAAAGCAAGCATTATAAGTCTTTGAAATTTATCATCAAAGCAGTAAGTTATTACCCAAAAGCTAGCTAGTAAAAGGACAGCATTGGTTATCTGAAGGCTGGGAAGCTCATTAATATTTAAAAAATGAAGAATGACAAAAAAAGGTAAGCTTGCAAGTGAATAAGCCCAAAAATGAATTGGGTAATAATTTCCATTGAGAGCTTTAGCATATCCATAATAATCTTGAGTAGGCGGAAAAGAGATACCACGACCCTGTTCTATAGCTGCTCGCATTGCAATATCGGCTGGCTGCAAATCAAGAGATAAATGATTAAATAACGATATTGTCATAGCAAAATATTCATGACCGTCACCTATAATTACTGGTTTGACGGTTTGCATATATAAAAGCATGAGTATTGATAAACAAAAAGGTAAGCTATATTTAGACCTAATAAAATTTAATAAATAAAAAAGTATAATATTGGGATCTGGGTATTTATTCTGTTTTTGTGTATACTTACTGATATTCACGCTATTTTCTTTACTAATAGGGACTTCACTGCTAGTTTTTTTCATGAATCCCACCTACCATATGTTACCCCAATAATAGTTGTCCCAATTAATATGAAAAAAACGCCAATCCATAATCCTTTTCCTAAAGGTTCTTTTAAAAAGACATTACTTAATATCATCACGATCGGATAGCTTAAACTCACAAATGGATATGCATAGCTCACCTGCACGTGTGATAGTACATATAGCCACAGGATAAAACTCAACCCGTAAACAAGTAGCCCACTCATCACATAGAAGTTTTTTATCAAATTAAGTATTGTAGTGGTATCTAATACGGATAACTCAAAACCAGATCCGCTCATTCCACGTCTCAATAAAATCTGCCCGAGACTTGAAATACAGACGGCGACTATTATATAGAGTAAATTCTTCATCAAATCTTCCTCATTAATTTTAAGGATTTAGTGAGTGCATGATTTAACACAGAAGACTTTCTTCCAAACACAGTGAGGTCTCTTTTTATGATCGCATCTACGATATCGCAATTATCAGTAATAATTCCTGCATTTCCAATTTCATGTGGAAAATGAGCATCGCTGCCTGCAGTTTTCATTAGATTATATTTATTTGCAAAGTTTTCGGCGATATCATTATATTTTTTTAAGGTACATCTCGAATTAAAACTCTCAATGCCATCTAAAATCTCGACGTCTTCTGCTTCTGGATGAAAAGCAGATTTTCTTAATGCATCAAAAGGATGTGGGACAACAGCGAGTCCATTTTGGTTTTTGATTTCGGATACTACAGATTCAAATTTATTGCTCTTGATATCTTCAGATAGAAATAGTCCAATTATTTCACCTCTATCGGTAGTTATTTCAGAGCCTATTATCACATCAAAAAACTCTGGACTATATTCTTTAGCTTGTAGCGCACCTTTAATCGTATCATGGTCTGTTATAGCAATACCATCCAGTCCGTATTTAACTGCGGCTTTGACAGCATTTTTAGGGTTTGTATAGCCACATTTTTTGGAGTAAGACGTATGCACATGTAAATCGTATTTCACAAAATAAAGCCCCTGTAAGGCGAATTTATATTATTCAAGTGGATTTAATCAGGTGAATAAGGTGACAGGAATAACAATATCATGTCAGTCTCTCTGCTTCCTTAACTGGTATATCTTTGCGATATTTTTAATGTCTATTATTCTGTCTGAAGATAACCTAAATGAATATGAAATCAAATTTCGCCATATATTTTCTCGGCCTAAATTTTCCAGGTCCAAGTCTCATTTTTTTACGTAAATTATTCCTACTGTTGAGACTACCCATAAAATTATGCATGTTAGCATTCCAATATCCTTAAACAAGATTTCCGGTTCTCCACCTACATTTTTTGAATGAACGAGAAAAATATATCTGAATATCCCGTAAATTACTATAGGGATTGTCAGCATCATCCAGGTATTGTTTGAAAGAAATGTATAAAGAGAATAAGACATTATCAATGTACTCGTAACTATAGTCATCATTTTCTCCAGCATCTCTATTGAAAAATCATTTAGAACTTTACGATGGCTAATTGCACCATTTTCCAATAACATAAGTTCATGCCGTCTTTTGCCAAGTACAAGAAAAAGTGCGACCAAAAAGGTGCATATAATTAACCAGGAAGAAACGAAAACTTTTATTGCAAAACAGCCTGCAATTGCCCTTAGAACAAAACCCATGGAAATGGTAAGGACATCAACAATAGCAATATGTTTAAGAAATAATGAGTAGAAAACAATTAAGAGAAAATAAGCTAAGGAGACCACAAAAAATTGGACGTTTATTAGGTACGCTCCCACTAATGCCGAACAAACCATAAGTGTCGCAAAAATAAAAGCATGTAGCACATGTAATTTTCCTGAAGCAATGGGACGGTTGCATTTTCTAGGATGAATTTTATCTCTTTCTTTATCCATTATGTCATTAAAAATGTATTCAGATCCAGACAACATGCAGAAAATAATGAATGAGAAACATACAGTAATCCACATATGGACATTGAATAAATTTAATGAAAAAATTATCCCTGCAAATAGTACAAAATTCTTGTACCACTGTTTAGGACGCATTGACATAAGGATCTCATTAAGCATATTTTCACTCGACAGCTTTATATTTTTACTTAAAAAGTGCTTTTATATATTGCGAGTAATATATTAAAATGAAGTTATAGAACATAATGTATGTAATCTATATAAATTTTAACTGTTTTATGCGGTTAAATGTATTTTTTGATTTGTAGAAATCTGAAATTATTAAGTTATTACAAAAATAGTTTAATTATACATTTCCGACTTTGTAGAAATACTCTCTATACCACTTACCCACAACCCGGCTCTGTGTCTTCAGTTTCTGCTTTAACAAATGCAGTATCAGAATTTTTTATTTTTATGTAACTTTATTTATTAACGTTAGTCTACATCACCTTATTTGAAATTTTAAAACTTTTTACTTGTGTACTAACGGAAAATCGACAGAAAGAAAAAAGAAGGTAATAATCAGAGGAAAAGAAAAAATTATCGGAAGAAAGATTCGTAAGAAAAGGATCCTAAAATTAAGGATTCAACACAGTAATTTTATATTAATTTACCTTCATATACGCTGGGAGTTTACTCGCTTGCTTTTTTGTTTTTACTCTTTCACTTTAATCTTATACTTACCCCTTCAGTTTCATTGGCTCTCCGCAGCAGTCCATATCACCAGTACAGCCTACAGAGCAGCTATCGTTCGTGCACTCATTTACTACTTTAAGCTCAAGCCCGCATATCTCACAAACAAGAGTTTGGCCAGCCCTCAGTTCATTGCAGTTCATTTCATATCCCCCAATTTTCCTGACAGAAAAAATATGTAATTTAGGTTCAAATTATTTGTGAAACACTAGTTCGGAAGATTGATCTTAAAGATTGGTTTTGAAGATTGGTCTTGAAGATTGATCTTAAAGATTGGTCTTAAAGATTGGTCTTAAAGATTGGTATATAAGCCTGAAATTAAGAGAAAGAATAAGAAAAAACAATCCTGACAGCATCATACTCAAGGACTTCTACGAGAGAAGAAGAAAGGCGAGAAAGGCAAAAAAGCAAAAGTTGAGATGTAAAAAAAGCAAGAAATATGAAAAATACATGAAAAGTTTATTGGAGAGAAAAGAAAGAAAATTTATCCGGAAATCGGACTTTTAACCGAAATTCAGCCATATCAGGCCATATCTTCGTGGCTTTTCCTTGCAACACAACTTTCAAGTGATGCACTTGCAACAGCTTTTGCAACCGCAAGCACTACACGCCTGTCAAGGGGATCAGGAATTATGTGATCTTCAGAAAGTTCGCTGGTCGTTACGACCTCAGCAAGCGCGTGGGCTGCAGCCATTTCCATCTCAGGTGTTATTTTCCTTGCACAGGTGCTGAGAGCTCCTTTGAAAACCCCAGGAAAGCTCAGGCAATTATTAAGCTGGTTTGGAAAATCCGACCTGCCCGTAGCAACAATCCTTGCTCCTGCCCGCTTTGCGGCATCAGGCATAATCTCAGGTAAAGGGTTTGCCATAGCCATTACAATTGCATCCTTTGCCATGGACCGAACCATTTCCTCACTGACTATGTTCCCCACAGAAACCCCGATAAAAAGGTCAGCTTCCGGTAAGGCATTTTCAAGTCCTCCTTTCAATTTTTTAGGGTTTGTGAGCCTGGCAATTTCCTCTTTTACAGAGTTCATGCCGTTTTTCCGGCCTTCATACACGAGCCCTTTACTGTCGCAGACAAGAATTCTTGCCGGTTTTGCTCCTGCCCGAACCAGAAACCGGAAAATTGCTACTCCTGCAGCCCCCAGACCTGAAATTACTATATGGAGTTCATTTAACCTTTTATTCACAATTTTAAGGGCATTGAGAAGCCCGGCAAAAACTACAATGGCTGTCCCATGCTGGTCATCGTGCATAACTGGCAAATCGAGTTCTTCACGCAGCCTGCCCTCTATTTCAAAGCAACGAGGAGCGCTGATGTCTTCAAGGTTAATGCCCCCAAATACGGGAGCCAGGTGCTTTACCGCTTTTATTACTTCTTCGGTTTCCTGTGTGTCCAGGCAGATCGGAAAGGCATCAATGCCTGCAAATTCTTTGAAAATTATTGCCTTTCCCTCCATAACAGGCAGCGCAGCATAAGGTCCTATATTCCCGAGCCCCAGCACTGCCGATCCGTCAGTGACGACAGCAATAGTATTTCTCTTCAGGGTATAGAGGTAGACAAGTTCCGGATCCTTGATTATCTTCCTGCACGGCTCGGCAACTCCTGGTGTATAGGCGACGCTGAGATCGTGTATAGTTTGAAGGCTAACTTTACTGGCAACCTCCAGCACACCCCCAAGCCGTCGGTGCACGGCAAGTGATTCCTGATATAAGGACGTGTGTTCATCACCGCTTTTTTCCTGGTGTTTTTTCAGATCCGTTCTTGAATCCGTTTCCAGAGTTTTTTTGGAATTTTTTACCAGATCTTTTCCGGAATTCTTTTTCAGATCAGTTTCCAGCCCTGAGTCTGAGTGCATATTTTTGATCGCAGTACCCCCTAACAATACTTAATATTGTAGCAAAGCCTTAACGCGATTAAGTTCTAAGAACTAAAACTTTCAGATAATCTTATTGTTGTTAGCACAGCCTTAGTCCTATTAAATTTTAAGAAATAAACTTTCCTGTGTAACTGTGTAATAGTCTACGTAGGCCGTAGATAAACCCACTGGCTAGAATTATGAAACTGGTCCATTGAACCAACCGACTTTAATTTACTAACCTGAACCAGCTACCTTAATCTATGTTTACTGACAGCCTTTTTAATCTCTAGAATTCCTGATTGATTGAATTGCGGAAAAACTCAGCCGGCGAGAATTAATGCGCTCCGCATCATTACCGCAGAAAAGATATATTATTTAAGAAGAATAGTCCATTATGCAAATTAAAGGAATAGCTCGTGATACTCTTAATTTTATCCTGGAGGCTAGTAAATCCATGGCTCCCCAGGAATTTGCCGGACTTTTGCAGGAAAAAGATGGCATCATCACTGAAGTTCTTATATTACCTGGCACGGAATCTAGTGATTCAAATGCCGTTCTCAGGCTTTATATGATGCCGAACATCAAAGCCGCAGGTTCAGTCCACAGCCATCCAGGCCCGAACCGCAGCCCTTCACAGGCTGACCTGCGTCTCTTTTCGAAAACAGGCAACTGCCATATTATAGT
>JGI2065J20421_1002308_pt1 | contig 10866 bp, 7 predicted proteins | sample Biomet5_FD_20421 | JGI IMG/M metagenome (IMG submission 20421)
ATGGCCTGCGCCGCTTCATATCCATCCATCACCGGCATGCGGAGGTCCATGAGCACTGCATCAAAACTGCCAGCCTCACTTCCTTCAAAGGCTGCAGCTCCATCCTTGCCGTCTGCCGCAGTCACAGTCTCTATCCCCTTAGACTTCAGCATTGCCACCGCTATCTCACGATTGAACATGTTGTCCTCGCAGATGAGAACTTTCTTTCCTGCGAATGATTTTCCGCTGTAAACTCTCTCCTCTGTTTCGTCGCCTGCCACATGATCAACTACGTCAAATCCGCATCTGATCACGAATGTCGTGCCTTTCCCGATCTCACTTTCCACCTTGATATCGCCGTCTGAATAATCCACGATCTGTTTTACTATAGAAAGCCCAAGACCTGTTCCCATTGCATCATAACCATGTCTCTTTTCCTGTGAAAACGGCTCGAACATATGGACCATGAAGTCCTTGGACATGCCGATCCCGTCATCACGTACTGTCACCTCGTACCACACGCGTTCATCACTCTTGCTCAGTTCGCGGACTGTATACCAGACATGACCGCCTTCCGGCGTGAACTTTACAGCATTTGAAAGCAGGTTTATAAACACCTTTTCCACGCTCAGCATATCAGCCATGACATACAAATCTGACAGTCCTTCATCTTCCACTTTGAACGCAACGTTCTTCTTCTTTGCGATTTCGCTGATTGGCACAGTGACATCTCTGATGATGTCATAGGTCCTGCAAGGCCTGACCAGCAGTTCCATCTTGCCGCTGTTAGCCCTGGATATTGTCAACGTATCATCTATCAGATTCAGCAGCAGGTCGCCAGCTGCTTCTGCCTTTTCCAGATACATATGCCTCAACTCAGGATCATCGTCGTTCTCATTAGAGAGCCTGATGAAACCCATGATTGCATTGAGAGGCGTCCTCATGTCGTGACTGATATTTGAAAAGAACTGATTGCGTTCTTCTACATTCCTGTGCAGCGCCTCGATCTCCATTCGCTGTCTTTCCGCCTCTGCTCTGCCTTCAACAAGCGCGTTTCTCTCTTCCGATCTGCGCTTGAGTGAGATCAGCGACCATATCAGGATCAGCACAACTGCAAGAAGTCCCAGTGCTATGAACATAATCATGTATGGCGGTATCTGGTTTAGTACGTTTTTCCAGCCGCCAGCTGCCAATGTGTCTCTGGTAACGATGCTGTCAAAACTCAGACGCGTGGAAGCAATTCCTTTATTAAGTATGCCTCTGAGCAAAATATTATCTTCTTTTAATCCTGCACATAGCTCGAATTCAAGTCCCGCCAGCTGCGTGATGCTGTAGGCATTGGAGCTGTTATTGTTGAGAAGCCATGTTGCACTTGGCATCCCCAGCAGTGCAGCGTCAACATCTCCATCTTTCACCATTTTGAAGCATTCGTCTGCACTGTCGCAGGTCTTAAGCGTCGTGCCCTTTAGCTGGCTGAATATGCTGCCCTGGACGGAGCCGATCGCCCTGCCTTTGACGACGATAGTCTTTATCTCCGAAGCACTGGTCGATGATTTTGTCAGCAGAACGCCGCTTATGGTGCCATAGTATGAACTTAAAATCAGATTTTTTTGACTTGCCGCAATCACCCCGCCGCTGAAGATCCCCAGGACATCAGCCTTGCCGTCGCTGACTGCTTTGATTGCCTTGTCCCCGGTATCATAGCTGACATACTTAAACTTTACGCCGCAGTACTTGGCCAGATATTTATAATAGTCGGGGATGATGCCAATGTCGATGCCTTTGCTGATCGAGTGATAAGGCGCATCCTTTCTGATAACAGCAACCTTGAGCACCGGATGTGCTGCCAGATATTTCTTTTCAACCGCAGTTAGCGGCTCTTCTTTAGCCTTGAACTGATAGCTGTACTTTTCGTTGAGGTTTGACAAGTAGTTAGGATCCTCGATGAATATCTGGGTCAGTGCCTCGTCCACCTCGTTTTTCAGATCTGTATCGTCTTTTCTGAAAGCATAGTAATAACTCTGCGGCAGCAGCTGCAGTATCGTCCTGTATTTGCTGGTATAGCTTTCTCCGTAGTCGAAACTGTAGAGTTCTCCATCAATTTTTCCGTCTGCCAATGCCTTTGTCATGCCGTCAATTGAATCAAATTCCACGATCTTGGGTGTGAGTTTTCTGACGCTGCACCAGTTTCTGAACCCCTTGTTGTTGGAAAATGACTTAATGACGCCGATCTTCATCTTGGAGATCTGATCAATGTCGCCATAATCCCAGCGGTCATCATCTGCCCTTACCGCCAGTGTTCCGCTCAGCGTGCCTAGAGCCATGTCACTGTAAAGGAAATTCTTTTCCCGATCCACAGTCTTTGCTACATTGCAGGCAATGTCATATTTGCCTTCGCTAAGTCCCTTCAAAAAATCCGGATCATTGGAAGCGTCAATGAACTTCACTTCAAAGCCCGCCGTCTGAGCTATACGAGTCAGGCATTCGACATCGGTGCCACGCCAAGTCCCTTCATCATCTTGATATGCAAATAGCGAATTATTATATACCGCCACTTTCACGGTTTTCTGCGCAGTAGTTTCTGCACCAGCCGGTACAGCCGCCGACCCAATGACAAATATGAAAACCAGCAGNGCNGCNGCGAGTTTCCGCATAGGATTTCTAAAAATCACGCAGCTTCCTCCATTCCTATTAGTGATTTTTAGATTATTTTATCATCATTCTATTGCTTTAGCAATGTACATTGTACGTTTGTCTTGAAATTCATCAATTTGGCCTACAGCCGTATATCACTGTCTATTTCCGGCCCGGCGATTTTGTTCGCCCAGCCGTTATGTGTCTCCAGAAATAAATCTTCCGGCAGCCACTGTTCCGACAGTTGTGCCTCTGTCTCTTTCTTCAGTCTGCCCGTCGCGGCGAACTCCCCGCCGGCTGTTTTGATCTTCGCCATCAAAGGCTCCGCGTACTGTTCGAACCCTGGCACAGTTAGGTATCCAGCCTCCGGAACGCAAAACAGCGCCGGGCATCCCAACGCCGGTGCTGAACAAAGCTGCAGCCTCACAGCATCAATATTGTTTTCTGTTCTTGGGTAGCCGCATGTCACCACAAATGTGATTGGCGGAAGCTGTCTGCTCTGCGGGTGTTTGCAGACGTCTCCATCCATGTATATATGTGGCAGCAGCAGGCAGAAAAGCCTGTCCAGCGCCGCCTTATCTCCTGCCGGCATGCCGAACCAATATAAAGGAAAACTCCATACGATGCGTTCTGCCCAGAAGAGGTCTTCATAAAACTCCTGAAAATCGTCGCTCACCATACAGCCCTGACGCGGTTTGCGCCAGCAGCCGTAGCATGAAATGCAGTCGGCGATCTCTTTACTGTAAATATTGAATCTGCGAACTTCTGCAGCTTCCGAGTCAGCATTTGCCGCTGCAGTCCCCTCACCTTTCATTCCCGCGACGAAAGCGTCTGCCGCCAGCGCAGTCCTGCTTGATTTTTCCGGTCGCGGACTGCCTGTTATCTCTAAAATCTTCATCACTTTTACCTCCCAGTATACTGGTCAGTTTATCATACGGCCGGCACTTTTTCAACTTTTGACGACAGCTTCAGGCTTGAAATCAAAATGCCTCCAAGCACAAGTGCAGCCCCTGCAAGTCCCTGAACTCCAAGGCTTTCATTTAGCAGCAGCGTGCCAAGAGTCGCGGCTGTCAGCGGATTCAGCGCACAGAACATTCCGGTCCTCTCTGACGTCGTGTATTTCTGGGCAACAGGCTGAAGCGTAAAACCAAAGCAGCTGCATACTACTGCCAGCATTATTATCGAATCCCACTCCATGGTACTGTCCGGCAGTCTCGGTGTTTCAAAGATAAATGAAGCGATCACGCTGAATGCGCCCATGAATCCGACCTGCAGGATGCCGATCGTCAATGGGTCTTCTTTTCGAGCCAGCCTGTCTGTCAAAATGATGCCTACGGCATACAGCATTGCCGCCAGCAGGCATAGTATGACGCCTGGCTTAAGCGATATCGAACCGTCACGGAATGCCAGGAATCCAACGCCGGTCAAAGTCAACGCCGCGCTGAACAAGGCTTTTGATGCCGGAGCTTTGCGGCAGATCACTGCCTCGATGAGCGGAACCAAAACTATGGCTGTATTTTCCAGGAAGGAAGTAGTCGAAGTATCTGTGAGTTTAAGGCCAAAGAGTTCGGCTGTCATCGTCAGGAAATAGATACCGCCGATGATCATGCCGTACTGCAAGGTTTTTTTATTGAGTGCAAGCAGTTTCCTGTAAAAAATCACTGCCAGTATTGCAAAGGCTATTGTAAACCTCACTCCCATTAGATTGAAAGGCCCCATCGTTTCCATCACCATTTTTGAAAATATGTATGAGGTGCTTCTTGCTATTATGACTGCCGCCAGCAGTATTTCCGCATTTTTTCTGCTCATCTTTATCTTCTTTCTTCTCCTTTTTCTTGACATGATTATAATGCCGGTTTATCATTGAGTAAAGTGATAGAAAATCAATATTAGTTTGCGTAAACGTCAACATTGTTAACTGAACCGCAATCTTCAGCTGGCGGTGGCTTTGTTGGCCATTGTGTCGACATGCGGCAAACCTTTTGCTGGCGATGGAGGAGAAAATGGATACAGAAAAATGCAGGGTGCTGCTCAGCGCCATTGAAACCGGAAGCCTTTCGGCGGCGGCGGAAAAGTCTGGCTACACGACCAGCGGCGTCAGCCGTATGATGGCCGGACTTGAGCAGGAGACCGGTTTTCCTCTGCTCACGAGAAGCCGCGGCGGCGTGATTCCAACGCGTGAATGCGAGGATCTGCTGCCTGCCATGCGTGAACTGGTTAAATGGACCGAAGTTTACCGTCAGACTGCAGGCAGTGTAGTTGGGCTGGAAACAGGTGAACTCCGCATCGGCACGGCATACGGCATTTATCTGCATGAGATTTCCAGACAGATCGCAGATTTCGGCAGAGACTATCCCGGTATCAAAATTGACATTACGGAAGCGACGAGCACTGAACTGACTCGCGCTCTGGAAGATTCCAAGCTGGACTTCTGCATTATCAGCCGCAGAGAAGGAAATTTCGACTGGATACCTTTTCGTGAAGACGAGCTGCTGGCACTGATCCCTGCGGATCACCCGCTGGCCGATTCCGACAGCATCCCGATTGCAGTCTATGCAAAAGAGCAGTTCATTTCCATCTATCCCGGACAGGAGACCGATAACTCCCGGCTTTTCGAAAGCTGTGGAATCAGGCCGAATACCCGCTACACGACGGCTGACAGCTATACTGCCTTCACCATGGTTGAAGCCGGCCTTGGCATCAGCATGGCAAATTCTTTAATCGTAAAAAACTGGGCTGGCAACGTGAAAGAGATTCCCCTTGATCCGCCCCAGACGGTAGAAATCGGCATTGCGGTCCCTTCGCTCAAGGAGCTGTCACCTGCCGGCAGAAAATTTCTCAAATATATAGAAAGGCGGCCTGACACTTCAGCTTCACTGTAAAAGCCGCGACGCACTAAACTTTGGAGGTAACGAAACTTGAAATACGATGCAGTAATTTTTGACTTAGACGGCACAGTGCTGGATACACTGGCCGATATACACGACGCTCTCAACTTTGCGCTGACAGAAGTTGGGCTGCCGACACGAGAGCTCGTACAGACGCGTAAATCCGTTGGAAACGGACTGCGCAAACTGGTAGAGCGCAGCGTGCCTGCTGGCACGACTCCTGAAAAAGAAGAAGAACTTTTCCGGGTCTTCACTGCCAGATACAAGGACCATGCAGCCGACAAAACTTCCGTTTATCCTGGCATCACTGACATGCTTACAGAGCTTCGGGCAGCTGGCCTGAAGACGGCAGTCATTTCCAACAAGCTGGACACAGTACTGAAACCACTTAGCCGCCAGTATTTTGGTGACCTGCTCGATATTGCCGTCGGCGAACGAGCCAATGTACGCCGCAAACCAGCACCGGATGCTGTTTTTGAAGTGATCAAAGCTCTGGGCTGCAGCAAAGACCGCTGCATTTATATCGGCGATTCAGAAGTTGACCTGGAGACAGCCGCAAATTCCGGCCTTGACTGCATTGCAGTCTGCTGGGGCAATCGCGACAAGGATTTTCTTGCCGAGTGCGGCGCAACTGTCATTGTCAGCGACCCCAAAGAAATAGTTCCCTTAGTAACCAAATGATCAAAGCAATACGTTTTTATTTCCGTTATATGGGTAAAAATCATTAGTAAATGGGAAAGTCCCATCCACTTCAAAGCAGCATCAAAAGGGAGGATAACACAATGTCACAAAGAATGCCTGTAGTTTTTGCGGGACACGGTTCGCCGCTTAACGCAATACTTGACAATAAATTTTCGCAAGGCTGGACCAGTGAAGGAGCTTCAATGCCGAAGCCAGCTGCAATTCTGGCCATTTCCGCACACTGGTACACTCGCGGCACCTACGTAAACGACAGCGCTGACCCTAAGCAGGTCTACGACATGTACGGATTTCCGCAGGAGCTTTACGATCTGAAGTACCCTGCGCCTGGATCGCCAAAACTGGCTGCCAAAGTTCGCCAGCTTCTGAGAGATGCTGGCGCCTCAGTCGAAAGCCATGACGGCAACAAAATCGCCAGCGGCGCTTTTGATGTTCAGGTCGACAACAGCTGGGGCATCGACCATGGCACATGGGCGGTGCTGCATCACATGTTTCCGTCGGCAGACATCCCTGTCGTTCAGTTGAGCGTCAACGCAAAAGCCACGCCAGAAGAAATGTTCGCAATCGGAGAAGCTTTGAGACCGCTGCGTTACGAAGGCGTTCTGATCTTCGCCAGCGGCAACATCGTGCACAATCTGGGCATGGTCGACTGGAATCTGGACGACAGCTACAACTGGGCGAAAGAGTTTGACGAAAAAGTCAGAAGGCTGATCGTAGCCGGCGAATATGGACAGGCCATCAACTATAAAGAAATCAGTCCCGACTGGTCGAAGGCTGTGCCGACGCCGGAACATTACCTTCCGCTGATCTACGCACTGGGCGCAATCAACGAAGACGATTCCGTCAGGGTCTGGAACAACTTTGGCGAACTCGGCTCGATCATGATGACCAGCTATACCTTTGCCGACGTTGAAAACGAAGACGACGAATTAGACGCAATACTTCACAACGGATTTAATAAATAAGAATTTTAAGGAGAAAAAATATGTCACTTTTTAACAGGCCAGACATCAACAAAGGCGCTGCCGCGGCCAAAGAAACCGAAGGCGCCATACTGCTCGACGTGCGCACGCCTGATGAATACAGAAGCGGTCACATTCCGGGCAGCATCAACGTTCCGCTGAACCGCGTGGGCAGCGAAGATTTTGATCCTGATGCAAAGATCTATGTCTACTGGCACAGCGGCGCCAGAGCCGGGCGCGCATGCGACATCCTCAGTGCCAACGGCTACGATGCCGAGAACATCGGAGGTATCACAAAGTATAAAGGCGCACTGGAATAAGGAGGAAGGGTCATTATGAAGATTCTAACAGCTGACGACGAGCCTTTTGCACTGCAGAGCATTGAAGCTGCAGTCCGTGAGGCGCTTCCCGACGCGGAGCTGAGGGGATTTTCCCAGGCAGCAGCAGCCTTAAGCGAGATCAGCGGAAANGGTTATTATCCGGATGTCGCTTTATTGGATATCAGAATGCCCGGCATCAATGGCCTGGAAATGGCAAAACGCATTAAAGAAATGAGTCCGCACACTAACATTATTTTTGTTACTGCGTACAACGACTACGCACTTGACGCTTTTGCCCTGCACCCCAGCGGCTACCTGATGAAACCGGTTACGGCGGAAAAAGTAAAGTATGAGATCGATAACCTGCGCTATCCGGTAAGCCGTGAGCCTACGAGTAGGATCCGAGTTCAATGCTTCGGCAATTTTGAGGTCTTTGCCGACGGTAAAGTCGTGAGCTATACTTATCAGAAAACAAAGGAACTGCTCGCATATCTGATCGACCGCCGCGGTGCCGCATGCAACACCGCCGAGCTCTGCGCCGTGCTTTGGGAAGAAAAGCCAGATTCCCCGGAGCTGCGGAAATACCTGCGCAAGCTTTTGGCAGATCTCTCACATTCACTGGCAGCAGTAGACGCGGAGGATATCTTTGCGAAAACCCGCAACCAGTTTGCCATTGTTCCAGACAAACTGGACTGTGACTACTACGAAATGCTTGCAAACGATATCAACGCCATCAACACCTATAGTGGTGAATATATGGCCCAATACAGCTGGGCCGAAATGACCCTTGGTTCAATTGAGAAATCAAGATGAGAGCTGTATGCTTACCGCTGGAGAAAATATCTCCGGCGGTTTTCTTTTTGTGTCTTCCTGAATTGATTTTAACGTTATTTTGTCGCTGTTTTGGGGCTATTGATTTGTTATTATTAGGTTATACGATTCGTAGTTTAATTGTGACTTAGGAGGGACGGAAAATGAAGAAAGTATTATTTAAAAAAATGCTAACAATAATGATGGCATTTTTCATAGTAGTCGGCCTGATGCCGGCAATGAACGACAGTGTCTATGCGGATGAAGGTCCTGTCGCAACGGTAGTCTTCAACGATGGTACCACCCAGGATTTTGAAACTATGTCAAAGGTTTTTAGTTCCATAATTATTCATAAAGGCGGAACCATCAACCTGAATCGAGACTGGGACTATCAAGATAACGGCACAACATGGACTGGTCCCTTTATTATCGGAGGCGGAGAAACCGTAACCATCAACCTTAACGGCCATATCATGAACCGGCACCTAGCTGGTGACGTTGAATCTTCAAGTGCTGTAAGCGACGGATGCCTTTTCCACGTTAGAGAAGACTCAACTTTGATCATCAACGGAGGAAAAGATGCCAGCGATGCCAGCATAACTACCTGGCATATGGGCAGAACATCACAGGGGATTTGGATGACTGAGGACGATTTCGGCAGTATTAAATATGGCGGCGGCATGCTTGCAGGCGGCTACAATTCCGACGGCGGCGGCTGCATAACAGCAGATGCAGGTGCCAATGTCACGTTGAACAACGTGACACTGGCAGGCAATATTTCATCCTATGGCGGCGGTGCAGTCTATCTCGGCGGCAGCAACAGCAATCCCAGCCATTTGCAGGTCAATAACAGCAAACTTGAATACAACAAGTCTATCAGCAGCCATGGAGGTGCGATCTGCAGTGATTACGGTTATGTGACAATCAACAAGGGCAGCAGCATTTCACATAATAAAGCAACTGGATCTTATTACGGCGGCGGCATTTATGCCAACGCAAATTTAGAAGTGTCTCTTATCATAGAAGGTACAGTGATCAATGGCGAAAAATCTATACAAATAAACGACAATACGGCAGATCAGGGCGGTGGTATCTATTTAAACTATGGAGAAAAATCAATCATCAGAAATACAAATATCGAAGACAATAACGCTGTTAATCTTGATAGTGATGCAACCAGATCTCTGGTCTCTATAGGTTCAGGCGGAGGCATATTTGTCAACGAGGATGATTTTTTCATTGCCAACTGCATCGTCAAAAACAACAAGGCCAGTGGCGATGGTGGCGGCATATATTGCGGCAAAACCTTCTGCTATACTACGCGCTGCAGCATCACAAATAATTATTGTAAGGTAGAAGGTGGCGGCGTTTGCGTCGCAAACACCAGCAATACAATAGACAATTGTACAATTCAAGACAATTCCTGCACGGTGTCAGGCGGTGGTATATGCCTTAAAAAGTCGCCGCTTTATGCCTCTAATGTGCTGACACTTTCCGGCAATGTAATTGTGGATGACAACGCTTCGTTACGTAATAATCAGCAATATAGAGATAACCTTTATATTGCAAACAGTAAAAGTAATCTCGACCTTGGTTATCTCCCTACGCTTAATGTTGACAACTTGTCATTAGGTTCTAATATCGGAATAACAGCTACTACCGGTTCTACGAGATATATAACTGATGCTACCAGCTGCAATCCATGCTGCTTATTCAGCGACCAGGATAGCATATATTGTATCAGCAAAGCGACTGATAGTGACAAGATCTACATAAAGAAACGAGTAGCTGATGATCCGTATAACCTTACTGCAATTACCTCAACTAATACGATCAAAGATCAGCACAAGTCAGGTGAGACTGTCACTATCAATGCAGCTACGCCAACAGGCAAGATTTTCGACCATTGGGAGATAAGCGGTTTGTCATCTGGAGTGAATGCACCTGCAATGCCAACAACGGCTGTAGGCACCTTCATAATGCCTGCCAGCAATTTCACTGCAACAGCGGTCTACAAAGACAAAATTTCGTCAGCGTCTCTGACGATTGCCGCACCTGCAGGCGGAACTGATTTGACAGAAAGTGCAGCCACGAATCTAACTGGCATCAACGCCACTACGGGCATCGTCTGGACTGACAGCGATGGCAATAAAGTATCAGGCAAAGCTGCCTACAATACGGCATACACTGCCACTGTCACACTGACAAAGGACGAGGCAAACAAAGTTGAGTTTACCTCACCTTTCACTGCAGGCGTCAATGGTAATGCTGCTGCTGGCACATGCACTTACAGTCCCGTGGACGGCAGCGTTGTCATCACATATACGTTTGCTGCAACGCCAAAGGCCAAGCTGACTGCTCAGCCAGCGAACCCGGCTGGCATCAGCGTTTACACCGGCAAAACGAAAGATGATGTTATTGCAATGCTTCCATCTGCTATTGCCGTACAGACAGAAGACGGCACTAAGATGGCCAGCGTGACATGGGCTAGCGACAGCTTTAATAGTAATCAAGCAGCAGACTATACATTCACCGGCACCCTAGATCTGAATACACTGAATGTAGATCCGGATA
>JGI2065J20421_1002310_pt1 | contig 10864 bp, 9 predicted proteins | sample Biomet5_FD_20421 | JGI IMG/M metagenome (IMG submission 20421)
AAGGCAAAGCTGACACCAATCAACAAGGTTTTTTGTTTCCGTTTTGCATTATCTGATAGTTTTACAGCCAATTCGTCAAGATTATGCAAATAAAAACCACTGTCGGGATGCCGGCTTTCGGCAATCAGCCGCTTCACCATGTATACCAGCGACGAGCCTTCCCGTTCGAGATAGGAAGGGAGCAGAGCAAGGATGCAATAGTCGGAAGGCTGTCCGTAAAACAACCGAAATCCTTTCAGAAAACTTTTTTCGTACACTTCGCCGTCAACGATGTAATGTTTGCTGAGGCCTGTTGTCGAGGTTCCGCTGCTCGAAAAATAAGTGCTAACAACGGCTTCACCGGTTATAATACGATGACTTTTAAAAAAAGAGATTGGCAGGAATGGAATTTGCGAATAATGATTTAGATCATTCGTAGCTATTCCCAAATGATCAATAAATAGATGATAAATGCTATTATACCGGTATTGAACATTAAACAGTTCGATGGACAGACGGTTAAATTCATCGTCAGAAGTGATGCTGAAAATTTGCTCTTTAAATTTCTTGAAGTTATCTTTCAGGAAAATATTGACGGTTTGCAATTTTTAGTAATTTTATCCCGTTAAAAACAGGTATGAAATTTTATTCAAAAATAATATTTTTTATCACAGGCGGTTTAAGTTTGGCGTTTTTTTCCTGTTCCAAACCTGAAACTTATCCGGTGATCCCCTTTATCAGTTACCAGGGATTTACATTGCTGCTGAACGAGGACAGCATCACCGAAAGAGGGATCTTACAGTTTTCATTTACCGATGGCGACGGAGATATTGGCTTGACTCAGGCTGATACATTACCTCCTTACGATTTCAATCTGTATGTTACTTATTTTGAAAAACAAAATGGCATTTATAAAAAAGTAGATTTACCTTCTACACTCAACGCGCGCATTCCTGTGCTTACGCCCAGCGGAAATATTAAATCCATCAAGGGAGATATTGAGGATACGCTTTATGTCAACAATCCGGCATCAACTTTTGATACCATAAAATTTGAAGTGTATATTGTCGACCGGGCGCTTCATCAAAGTAATGTGATTGAGACACCCGATATTGTTATAAAAAAACATTAAACAAATCCTTAATCTGAGTACTTTTGCGGGTTGTAATTTTATATAATTAATACCCCAAAGCATTCCATTCCTATGAAGAATACCTACTTTTCAAACAGACAGTACGTTATTATCGGCGTCTTTCTGTTGGCAGGTATTATTTTTATTTTTCGACTGTTTTATATCCAGGTAATTGATAAAAGTTATTCATTATCGGCAAATAACAATGTACTTCGTTATGTAACCCAATATCCGGGACGAGGATTGATTTATGACCGTAAGGGCAGGTTGCTTGTTTATAATGAAGCCGTTTACGACCTGATGGTAACGCCCAATCAGGTAAAAAATATTGATACGATGGAGCTTTGTCGTTTGATTGGCATTGATTACGACGGTTTTCTCGAGCGTATTGAAAAAGCAAGAGTATACTCTCCTTATAAAGCATCGCCTTTTGAAAAACAAATCTCTAAAGAAACCTATGGTTATCTGGAGGAAAAGCTTTATAAATTTCAGGGATTCTACGTTCAGCCGCGAACCATGCGACAATATCCCAAGCCTATAGCTGCGCATACCCTTGGTTACATTGGTGAAGCAACCCAGGGAGTGCTCGACAAAGATCCCTATTACAAATCCGGAGATTACATAGGTATAAGCGGAATAGAGAAATCGTATGAAAAGGAATTAAGAGGACAAAAAGGAATGAAAATCCGCATGGTAGATGTGTTTAACCGTGAGATGGGCAGCTTCCAAAATGGTAAATACGACACCGCAGCCGTGATGGGCCAGGATTTATATACTTCGTTGGATGCCGATCTGCAAGCTTATGGAGAATTGCTGATGAAAGGTAAACGGGGAAGTATTGTAGCTATTGATCCTGCTACCGGAGAAATTTTAGCTTTTCTTTCCAGCCCTACGTATGATCCTAATCTGTTGATTGGAAGGACAAGAGGTGAAAATTATTTGAAATTAAATGAAGACCCGATAAAACCTTTGCTCAACCGCGCTATCATGGGACAGTATCCGCCAGGATCTACGTTTAAAATTGTGAACGACCTCATCGGATTGCAGGAGGGAACGCTTACACCCGGAACATATTATTCCTGTCAGGGTCCGGAAACTTCACCTATAAAATGTACGCATCACCATGTATCGCCTCTCGATTTGAAAGAAGCCATTAAACAATCGTGTAACCCTTACCATTGGCAGGTATTCAGGGCGATCCTTCAAAAGCATTCCTACGGATCAATTAAAAATGCCTATGATGTCTGGTATCGTCATGTAAAAAGTATGGGCTTGGGCGAAAAATTTGGTTCCGATTTACCGTTTGAGCTCAATGGAAATATTCCTCCGTCGTCGAGATACGATAAAATGTATGGCAAAGGGCATTGGAATGCGATGACAGTACGTTCGCTATCCATCGGCCAGGGAGAAATATTGTTGACGCCCGTACAATTAGCTAATCTGGCTGCCATTATTGCTAACCGTGGTTTTTATTACACTCCCCATTTGGTTCGCTACATTGGCAAGAAAGGAAATACAATTCCACGTTTTCAGGAAAAACACGTAACTACTATTGACAGAAAAAATTATGAAATTATTGCGGAAGCTATGTTCCAGGTAGTTGAACACGGAACAGCCGCATGGTATAAGCTTGATAGCATCCCGATGTGTGGAAAAACCGGCACGGCACAAAATCCGCACGGACGCGATCATTCCTTGTTTATTGCCTTTGCTCCCAAAGATAATCCTAAAATAGCCATTTCGGTAATTGTGGAAAATGCCGGGTTTGGTGCCACATGGGCCGTGCCTATCGCCAGCCTGATGATCGAAAAATATCTTACCGGAAAAGTAAAACGAAAGGACGTGGAACAACGCATGATTGATTTTAATCTTTTATCGGTAAAATGAGAGAGCAAAAAAACATATTTGCGAACATTGACTGGATTTTAGTCCTGATGTATCTGGCTTTGGTCCTGATGGGAATGGCAAATATTTATGCTGCCGTATACAACGATTTGCACAAGAACATCTTTGACATTTCGCAAAGCTATGGCAAGCAACTTATCTGGATAGCCGGATCCTTTGTGTTAGCCCTTTTCCTGCTGATTATTGACGCCAAATTTTTTTCTCAGTTTGCCTACCTGATCTACATCATCTGTATTTTTATGCTACTGGTGGTTTTAGGGGTAGGCAATGTAATTTCCGGTTCCAAGTCATGGATAAAAATAGGTAGCTTCGCCCTACAACCGGCAGAATTTGCCAAGTTTGCCGCAGCCCTTGCCTTAGCCAAATTTTTAAGTGCTCCTGATTTCAATCTCAAACGTTTAAGGGATAAGGCTATTCCGGTAATCATTTTGCTGGTACCGATGCTTCTAATTTTTTTACAAAACGACACCGGATCTGCATTGGTTTTTTTCTCTTTTGCCCTGGTTCTGTATCGCAAAGGTTTACCTGGCAACCTGTTGCTAATCGGAGTAATTGTTACAATACTTTTTTTAATAACCTTGCTTTTCAATACATTAATTGTAACAAGCATTGTAGGGGGTGTTGCCCTGATTCTGTTCTTTTTCATCCGCCGAAACCGGAAAAACATCCTCTCGCTCCTTGGCTTATTGGCACTAACCATCGGATTTGTATTTACCGTAAATTACGCTTTCAACAATCTTCTGGAATTGCACCAAAAAACCCGTATCAATGTATTGTTAGGCAAAGAAATAGATTTGAAAGGAGCCGGTTATAATGTAAACCAGTCGAAAATAGCTATAGGTTCCGGAGGCTTTTTGGGAAAAGGGTATCTTAACGGAACACAAACCAAATACAATTTTGTACCCGAACAAAGTACCGATTTTATCTTTTGTACCGTAGGCGAGGAGTGGGGGTTTGCCGGTAGTTTTATTGTTATTGCTTTATTTATCTGCATGTTTATTCGATTGATCATCGTGGCCGAACGTCAACGTTCGGATTTTAGCAGGTTTTATGGATACGGAGTTGCCTCCGTTCTTTTCTTTCATTTTCTGGTAAATATCGGTATGACCATTGGATTGGCTCCCGTCATCGGTATCCCATTACCTTTTTTCAGCTATGGAGGTTCATCTTTATTGGCCTTTACTTTTTTATTATTTATTTTCATCAAACAGGATTCAGTTCGGATGCAACTGGTATAGTTTGTCCTATTTCAAAATGTTTTCCATTCTTACCTGCATCTAATTATAATTAAGCTGAATAGAACAGAATAATGACTATTTGGGAAACTTAGTCTGGCGTATTGCTATGCAAATTTTTCAACCCATGAATACAAAATTCGTGTAAATTTGTAAAACCATTTGGATACAAAATTTAAAACCATTTTACGAATGAAGAACCTAAAAATAACCTTAGAAAATCTGGATGAGGTTTTTCCGGAAAATTTTACCCAGGAACAAATAGCCAAAGCAAAAACGCTGTTTCTGAAAAAGCTTTCAGAAAGTTCGCACCAATTCTACGGTGGTAAAATTCAAACGGCACCTAAAGCACCGGTATTAGGATTTAACTGGTTCAATGTGTGGTATACGCCGGGAGTTTCTAAAATTTCGACGACCATACGCGATAATAATTTAACTTCCTACGAATTGTCCAACCGTGGAAACTTAGTAGCTGTAGTCAGCGATTCCACACGGGTGCTCGGTGATGGCGATTGCACACCGGCTGGCGGATTAGGCGTGATGGAAGGCAAGGCTTTTTTAATGAAATACCTGGGCGGAGTGGATGCCGTTGCCTTATGCATTGATAGTAAAGATGAAAAAGGGAAAAATGATCCTGAAAAAATTATTCAGTTTGTAAAAATGATTCAACACAGCTTCGGAGCGGTCAATCTGGAGGATATTTCGCAACCTAATTGCTACAAAGTGCTGGATGCGCTTCGCGAAGAATGCGACATTCCTGTGTGGCACGACGATGCTCAGGGCACAGCCTGTGTAACCCTTGCCGGAATTATTAATGCACTGAAATTAGCAAAAAAGAAAATTTCTGACATAAAAATCGTGTTGTATGGTGCCGGGGCTGCCAATACAACTATAGCCCGTCTTCTCATTGCCGATGGAGCCAATCCGGCCAATATCATTTTATTTGATACAAAAGGTTCGTTGCATTCGGATAGAAGCGATATACAGACTGACGCACGATTCTACAGGAAATGGGAACTTTGCCAGACAACCAATCCCAACAAAATAAACAGCATTGATGAAGCCATAAAAGGTGCAGATGTGTTGATTTCTTTATCCACGCCCGGTCCCGACACCATAAAACCTCAATGGGTCGCTTCTATGGCCGAAAAATCCATCGTTTTTGCCTGTGCTAATCCGGTTCCGGAAATTTATCCATACGCTGCAAAAAAAGCCGGAGCTTATATTGTGGCTACCGGCAGAGGCGATTTTCCAAACCAGGTGAATAATTCCATCGGATTTCCCGGTATACTGAAAGGCGCTTTGATGGTCAGGGCTCAAAAAATTACGGATACTATGGCTATACGGGCGGCTCATTCATTGGCCGATTATGCCGAAAAAAGGGGCATCAGCCCCGAAAATATTGTCCCCAAAATGGACGAAGCGGATGTCTTTCCTCAGGAAGCTGCCGATGTGGCTATGCAAGCCATTGAAGATGGGGTTGCCCGTGTTCATTTATCAAAAACAGAAGCTTTTGAGAAAGCAAAAAATGATATTGAATATTCGCGAAAAATGACCCATATGCTTCAGGAGCAGCATTTCATTTCGGATCCTCCCCAGCAAATGCTTCAGGAAGCTTTGGAATGGGCTATATTGCAGGTATCCTGATAACTATCCTACGTTAAAGATTTTGCAGTCGAGCAAGTATGGTGAATCGAAATGAGTTGTTTCACCGGATTCTTTTCCCGGTACAGGCAAAAGTCGTGCCGACAACGGTTTATTGAGTTTATTAGCCAGCGATGCCATATCGAGAAGGATAGCTTCCAGTTTGTGTACGCTAATGTTGCCCGGCAGAGGTACGGTATCCAGTCCGCATCCGCAAACAGCAGAATACAACAACAAATTGCTAAGATTATAATTGCCGGCACGGGCTACTAATCCTGCATCTTCGCACACCGGAAGCATCAATCCCGAATAGCCGCAGGTTTTTATACTCAGATTTTTTAAAACACGGGTAATCATTGCCGAAATGGCAAGTGTTCCATGCATACCAAACTCACCCATGCCCAGTTTTTCATAAGCAAAAGCAATGCTTTCTGATACCTGCAGCGAAGGAGCCAGCGAAGAGTCAATACCGATAAACTCCATGCCATTTTGCCCGGCTATTTCTATGGCAATGCCGTTTACTTTTCCCAGTTCGTTTTCAAAAATTTCTTTCAGAAACTGTTCGGCATCCCTGAAATTTCTGGTTTCCGAAAAAACTTTCATTGCCAGATCGCCGCATTCCAGCCCAATAGCAAAAGCCGGAAGAGCACCTTCGTGATAGCTTACCGGGAAAAAGGGAATGCCTGCTTTACAGTTCGACCAGGCACAAAATCTGAAATTCCCATAACCGTTTTCTGTTTCTTCGGATATTCGCCGGATAATACCGGCAGCCAGTTTAGCATTTTCAAAATCAATACCTTTTTCATGGTTTCCTATTTCAGCCGAACACGACAGAGCCGACGTGCGTTTGATTATCTCAGGAATCAGCTTTAACCTTTGGGGGCTTTGGGCATAACCTATGCTGAAAAAATGAATTGCATGCTGTTGGCAAAAATTATCCAAATGTTGAATTTCGTCCAGAATTTTAGCATCTGTTAAGCCAACGGTATATTCTTCCCACGAATTGGTAGCAATGCGTGTGGTTTGAACGTTCAAACCGGCATCTTCAAAAAACTTCTTCGCCTTGTCATTAAACTGATTGGCAATCAAAATCGGCTCCCTATCGTTGATGGAATGCAACGAGATGCCCGTAGTGATGGTTCGAATCTTCATGGAATATTGTGTTTGGACGAATGAAATATAAATTTAGGTATTTATTCGATTTGGCAACTAATCAGATGCCCGGTTTGGAACAGACAATTTTTTTATCGGATAAAAACGCAAAACCCACCAAAAGGTGGGCTTTGTGCTGGCGGAGAGAATGGGATTCGAACCCATGAACCACTTTTGGCGATTACACACTTTCCAGGCGTGCGCCTTCGACCACTCGGCCATCTCTCCATTAAAAGGGCTGCAAAATTACGAATATTCGCATAATTACCAAATGATTTTTAATCCTAAACAGGAATTGCTGAAAAATCATTAAAACAATGAAATAGTTAACGATGATTTGTCCCGAATGCAATTGAAGGTTAAAATGTTTTGCAATCCGGAAATCCAATAGGGGTTTAATATGGTTATCATTGAACCCTTTCAGATCTGATTCGGGATAAAAATCGTAATTTAAAAACAATGATTGTATGATTATCAGTCGAAGTCATCCCATTGATGGGACGGATAAAAGGAGTCAGCTGTTTTCGCTCCATTTTTCTGATTCCAAACGTTGATTTTATAATTACGCCCCTTCGGGGCTTAGTGATCATTGATTTATCTTTTACCGGTGGGCTTCACCCATCGTTTTTGTATGATGTCCCTTCGGGACTGGTTCTTTTACTGCATAATATCATTGCTTTCCGGAATGCCCTGAAAGGGCATCATATTCTAACGCAGGGCAAAGCCCTGTAGATAAAAGGCGAAAAGAAATATAGCCCCGAAGGGGTGCGATGACTCTTCTATTCCGTTTATAGGATGATAAATTCCGCTATGTTCCGGGCGAATACAGGATACTCGGAAGCACCCAACGGAGGTTACGAGACTATGCCTGACCTTTATATAAAAATTCCTCCGTCCCGATGCATCGGGAAACCGTCCCGATTAATCGGGAGCGGGGAGAGTCTCTCAATTATGCACCGTTTATTTTAAAATTAGTTGGTATTTCCTCACATCTGTCTCCAAAAAGGCTTTTTTCATTTTATCCTTGTTGTCGAGTAATAGGGTATCATCAGCATAAACTATTATATATTTAATACCAAAGAAATCAGGCCTTACCCCAACACCACCTTCAAGAGTGAATGACTCATCTGGGCTGATTTTTAGATTTGAAACAAGATTTATGGTATCAAAATTTAACAATGTACCACCGCCGTTAAGAACACCTTTAATGTAATCTATGTATGGCCTTCCTTGCCAAACACTTTCTATTTCAGTTTTATCAAATTTTAGCTCTAATAAAACGTTTGAATGAGTTTTATTTACGACTTCTGTTCTAAATACTGGATCACAAGATAAAATCATGACAGAAATCAAGATGATCATTCGTAATATCGTCAATCGCATGTTTCTATATTTTTCTTAAATGGTGCATGACGGAAGAGTGTATGTGCCGTAAGGGATTGCTGAGCAGTTTCCTGTCCACCGACACGAAAGTTTGAGCGGGCTACAGCCCTTGAATAACCTACTGTCGCGGCAATGTTTTATACACGTTGTTGGGCGCTGGCGTTAATTAATTTTCATCGTCTTCAATTGAATTATCCACAAATTTACCTTCTTCCTCAATCAATTGCTCTCTTGGTATTTGTTTACCAATTACTTTTTCAATCCTTTGTATAATCTGCTCTTTTCTATTGTTGAAGAATCCATAAAAATCATCTTTGTACATAGAATCAGGGCTTACCACATGCGAAAGCAAAATATTATTAAAATCAGAATCGTTTACTCCAGCATGTTTTTTTAATCTTTCTAAGTATTTACTTGGCGCGTCACCACTCACAATCTTATTTGTCCGACCCGATAAAGGCGTTTTATTAATAATACAATCAAAATCATTACGTGAAATATTGTTTTTTTCACACCATGCTACTGGAAAAATATGATGTATATCAATTGATTCTGAAAAATATGTACTAAAGTCAATCTTTGTAGCAGAAAGCCAATCTCTTGTATTGTCATTCATCATTAGGGCATATACGCCTTTATAGGCAGCACTATTTCTTGTACGTAGAGTATTTAATCGAGATGGAGAAAAGTTTGCATCATAAATTGTTTTAGGTTCTTCTACATTATTTTCAATCCATTCAGTAACTTGCAGCATATCCAAAGCATAACGAGTTTCGTTTGCTGAACCATAAAGTTCACCGAAAACGCCACACCAAAACCAACGCATTAGTTTATTTTTATTGCCAATATTATCAATCTTATCACCGAGCTTAGTTAAAATCGCAGCCATTGGAACAAGCTGAGTACTATATGGTAAATCACGAGAATTGAAAATATGATTCTCTACAAGAATTTTAGATGCTTTAATAAAGCCCTTGACTATATCGTTTCGGTATTTATTATACTCAGATAGCGTTAAATTTAACATTTCCTTACGTTTGGCACTTACAGAAGGAATATTGTCAGATAACCCTGATAAAATTGCTTCTAATCTTTTTTTGAATGTTGAATAAAGCGTAATTGCCTGTATTATGTCTGTATTACTCGTATTATTGAGAATTTTGTATGGTTTAAATTCATTTTTGATATTTTCCCAATCTGCCTTTAAATCAAATTCATCAGATGCAAACGATGCAGTTAATAATTCAAAAACTGTTAATGAAACACCCCCCGTATTAACTTTCTCAAATACCTGACAAACCGCCTCTTTAGGATTTTCCTTTTTCATTACAATTACAGGCAGATTGTATCCATTAAAACCTTTTATTATTTTCTTCTCAAATTCATTCCAAAATTTAATTTTATCCCTATCATAATCCCAATATTCGGAAAATTTTGTACGCCACTCATCATAATCATCAACCATGCTGACTGGATACATTAAATTTTTAAATTCATTTTCTTCTGTCGATAAATCTAAAACTATATCACGTCCAATATTTTCAGTAATGATTTTGTTTTCATTTATTGAGAAAATGGCTTCTTCCAAGTCAGAATCAGGGTCTAAAGCTTTAACCATATCAATATAGTACCAACGCTTTATCTCATATCCTTTAGAATTCCTTGTATTTACAACTCTATTTGTTATAATTGCTTGATATAAAGATGTAATTCTTTGTTGTCCATCAAGAATCAACATTTCAGGTTTTGTTCCATTTAGCCCTACAACTCCTTCAACTGGCTTTGTCTTAAATCTGATATTTTCATTACCAGTCTCTAATAGCATTATTGCACCAATTGGAAAAGACTTGGCAACAGAAGCAATTATCCCTTTAATCCTGTTATCGTCCCAAACCCAGCCTCTTTGAAAGTCTGGCAATTGTATTTTTCCGGAATTAACGTCTTTAAGTATTTCGTAAAGACTTCTTTTTGTTGAATCAAACGACTCCATTATTTGTATTTTTTTGTTAATTATGTTCGATTTGCTCAATTGTAGCGGTTTTCATCGCTTGCGCCCAACTAGTTTATATGTCTGACAAATGCTCCCAATACCTCCTAAACCAGTTGTATTGCGTCGATAGCTGTTAGTTTTATTTTCCAAAAATAAATAATAATTTCTCACAAATGGGTATGTGGTAAATTTATTTTTATAAACAATTTTCTTTTGCATATAGCTTAATTAGCCCTTAACCGGTTTAGTCAGCCTTCGGAAATCCTTTCCCTGCTTCCTGCGATGCTTTCGTTGCGACATCTCCGGTTTATCCGGCCATCGGGGAGCTTTACATAGAAGGATGAAAAGGGAGTGTAAAACGAACTGTGTCATAAAAATTTTCAGTACTTTTGTTTGTCGGGATAAACGGACACTGGCTCTGCTGAGGAGCAACCAGTGAAGGGA
>JGI2065J20421_1002318_pt1 | contig 10812 bp, 7 predicted proteins | sample Biomet5_FD_20421 | JGI IMG/M metagenome (IMG submission 20421)
AATTTCACTACGAATGTCTGGAGCTTTGACAGAGTAATTAGTTTTTTTGCAAATGAGAAAATCAGAGAATTTCCCAGAATTAACAGCCTGGCAATGAAGTTCTTCCAGAATTTCTCCAGATCAGGGCTCCCTGCTTATATATACATAAAGACTGAAAAACCTCTGGTTTCCAGAATAGAAGAAATCTTGAATCAGATAGCATGAATTATTTAGTACCTTAACTCTGCCGCATATAGGGAGTAAGTTTTTCCACGACCAATGCATTTGATCTTGTTTTTTAATAAGAAGTTAGAAATGCCGTACTTCGCTAAAAATTCCTCCCTTATTTATTCCTTCATTCATTTATCTAAGACATTCAAGAAAAAAATGCATAAATCTGTATATCTTTAATGTTCCAAAACTCCCCAATATCCAAAACTTTTTGAAAAGGTTTTGAATATATAGTGAATCAAACTCCCAAAATTATATGAATATAATAAATGATTACTAACTCCTATTTTGATAATTTTATATTAAATTATCCATACAAAACCGCGAAGAGCCAACTATTGCATTAAAACATAGAAACAAAGTTATATAAGCCAAACAATCTCGCTAACGTGCAAAAGATAATGTTCTTCATAAAATTGATTTTTCCAATTAACTGCGCAAACACCATTAATTGGAAAACAAGACAAAAGTAATAGAGCTTTAGAGATAAAAAGAGAAAGAATTAAAAGTTTAATGAAGTATGTGTTTTTTCTTTTACTACAGTTTACTATCTTCTGCCATATTATATCCTGTGTTTATTTACGCTTACTTTATTACTACGGGAGCGCAGAGGGTCACGAATACCCCGTCCTTTAGAGGCTGTCCGACAATTACCTCAAGTAATAAAAAAATTCCTTCTTTTTTGATTTAAAGGTTTCATTTGCTTTTTTATCACTTTTTTATTACTACCAATAATTGTCGGACGGCCTATTTAGGGTGGGGTGGCCGCGCGCAATTTGATTTTAAAGTCACATGGAATTCTGTAACACGGAAAACGCAGCCGGTCGCAGAGTTATTTGATCTGGTTTTCAAAAAAATCATTTTGAACATACTTTGGAATCGATTCACTAGTTTTCAAAAAATTCATTTTGGACATACTTTGGAATCGATGCACTAGATTATGGAAAGTACGCATTACATGCTTGAGAGCGATACCATTAAGTACATGGAAAGCTTACTTTCCATTAAGGGAGATCCCAGTTTGAAAAATAGGCTGGAAATATTACGAAAACAAAAAGGAATCAAGCAGGAAGAACTCGCTGAAGCACTGGAAGTTTCCAGGCAAACAATAGGTTCTCTAGAAAACGGAAGATATAACCCGTCTATCATTTTAGCCTTTAAACTTGCCAGATATTTCAACACTACAATTGAAGAAATTTTTATTTATGAGGAGGAAAAAAATGATGAAAATTAACAGTCAAGTTAAAAATTATATATTAGTTGGAATAAGTGCAGGAATTATTATAGGGTGTTTATTTGCTATAAAATTATATGGTAGGGATATTAGGGTTATTATTCCACTTGCAATAGCATTACTGATATTCGGACATTCAGTTAACAATGTTTTAAAGCTTTTCGCAATAAAGAAATCCACAAAAGCGGAGAAACAACTCGAAATTGAAATGAAAGACGAAAGAAATACTCTCATCAGGGAAAAAGCCGGGTCCAAAACAAATGAATATATGCTATATCTAAACACTGTTATCATATTTATATTGGGTTTCATGGGCGCAGAATTCTGGATGCTTTGTCTTTTCGGTTCTTTAATCCTGGCGCAGGGAGTTTTATCCATATGTTTATATAATTACTATGATAACCGATATTGAGATCTCAAATTTATCATTTCAGTCCAGCGCAAATGCGAGGTTGTAACCGGTTGCCTTAAACTGGATAAAAAAGAAATTATCCGACACCCTGTAAAAATGTAATTATCAGATCTTGTACTAATTCATTGCATTCGTTATCGGTTTTCCTCTATTTTTAAATTTTTTCATTTTTAGAGATCTTACTTAAGGCTATCACAAGTGTCAAGACGAATATTATAGCAAGGAATATTATGTTTACGGGGCTGCTTAAGTCTGAATAGTTATTGACAAAACCAGCAGTGAGAACGGCAGTATTTCCAAGACGTAGTCCGTAGTAAGCTCCTTCTATAATTAATGCTATCAGTGATACTAAAATGGCTATTAAAAAACTGCGTATTATGGTGTCAAACTTCATTCTTGATCAGCTTTATAACTGCACACTGGAATATAAATAAGTTTATTTCGGTCGAGTACTCTACGGGTTTGCCTAGGAGAGAGAAACTTTCCACGAACCGCAGAAAGTTAAGCTATACTTCTGTCACGTGCACTGTGTGGCTGGAGCCGTCCATCTTTGGTCAAAGTACAAGCAAAAATTGGACACTGTGAAGGTCTAGTAGTAGAAGTTAGCCATTATAGCCGGTTATTTTATTCCTCATTGATTATTATTCCTCATTAATCCTAAACAAAGACAGGCTTGAATCAACTTGCTTTTATGAAACAAAAAACCCTCCAGAACTTGACTCATTTGACCTTCTTATCATCATGGACAGGCCGATTGGAATCTACGACTAAAGAAAATCCCTGCTGAAAGATGAAAAAGTGTCTTCCACAAAGCAGTCTTCGTTTTAATTTTCACAATTTTTTATGCGACTGTTTTTCTGAAAAACTACCTTAGTAGCTCAAAAGTGTACTTTAGACTCACGTTTCAAATTTAGAGTGAAAACGACATCAACAGACTGCACAACCATTAATGATATATAAAACTGGTCCTATTAATAGTGATTTTGCACAACTTGCATCAATTTTTAATTTTTCAAATCGATATGAGTAAAGCCCACACGACACAATAACATTTTGAAGTTGGTACTATATTTCACGTTCAAATCAATGGCATTTTTGTAATAATTCATCACATATTATGGCAATTTAACGGAGTTATTAGTACGAATATGTCTTATATGTCAAGCAAATTGCCTCTAAATGGGCCAAAATTAATGGATTTAACCACATTCAAACATATGGACTATCTTTTTTCACAATCATTAAGACCAGTTTTCAATTATTATATGTTAGGCACTACACATTTTCACTAGCAAAAGGGTAATTTAACCAACATCTTTGAAAGTTGAGTTCGAAACCTCCTACACTTTTCAATCTATACTTATTTAAAAGTTTCAACTCCTAGATCCTAAGATTCAGTTAATGTTCTTTAGCCGTACTTTTTGTGCAGACGACTGTAAATTATGGGAGAAGGGAACGGAAGGAATCAAAAGCCTTCTCTAAATAAAGAAATAAAGATGGAGCTAAATATATGTAAAAATAAGATGCAGTTATAATAATTATAACCAGAGCACTAGTATAAAAAATTATTTTGATATTCCTGCTTCTCTTCCTTTTTTTTAGTATTTTTTTTGTTTCCAGGTAGTCTGAACCTTGGATTTGATCCAGATTTTCAGCTTCTTTTTCGCTTAGCTTTAAAACAAAGTCATTGCCTTTTAGATTAACCATATCTTCGATCAAAGTTTCGAGAAGGACTCTTCCTTCATCTTTTGGCTTTGGAGGCGCTTCAGTAGCAATGAACTTTACAAAGTCAACCTTGTCTGAATATTCAAAAAACTCTAGTGCTTTTACAACCCCTTCCTTAAAAGAGCTGTACTTAGAATCTCTTAAAGAGTTCTGTTTCCGCCTGCTGCCTGAATTTTTTGGAGATGATCTCTCCAGTGAGGTATTATTAAAAAGCAAATTGAACAAGTCATTATCATGTTCTTTGTATATATCTATTATAAGATCTTTAATTAGGTCTTCAATATATACATTTTTTGAGATTAATGTTTTGTAAAGATCTTTCCTACATTCTGTAGATTCAATTTTGCTATATATATCTATAAGAACCTTTCTAATATTGGGATCACTTATAGTAGTAGCTTTTTTGACTAATCCCTGAAATATTTCAACTTTCTCTTTATCGTCGAATTCGTTTAAAATTAAACTAAGTAAACTGTGATGATGTAATGAGTAACTTAATATTTTATTTACAACAGGACTTACGGAATCCGATTGAGTTTGACTTCCTTTTGAATAAAAAGTTTCATTTTCTAAGAATTCTTCACCCAATTCTCTATAAAAATTCCATAATTCCCGTTCAGAAAATGCTCTGCACTTTCCGTTTTCTCCAATCTCAAAATCTGATATTGGTTTTATTAAACTAAGAGAAACGCCCGTTTCTGAAGGATACTGAGAAACATCTAAACTAAACGTGCATCTATATCTTAATCTTTCAATTAATCTAAGGACCAAGGAAAGTCCACTACTGAGTTCCGATATCTTAACGGATACTTTTTTGCCAGCACAAATCTTACCTGCTGTATATTCTAAAACATCATCTTCTATTTTAATTTCCCTTATATGTTTAAAATCTTCTTTATCCCAAAGTCCTATTAAACTGTATTTCTTCAAGTCTGGACTCTCTACCTCAGATTCGACCCTTTCATATAAATGCTTTAATGACTGAATATCAGAAAACTGCTTTAATAAATGAATATCAGAACCAACTTTAGTTTGTGAATATAAATTTTTGTAGGCCTGGATGAACACAACTCTTTCTTCTCTTCCATTATCAGCCTTTACACTCAAACTACATCCAAAAATTACTTCGTTTCCGTTTTCTTTTGACTTTAGATAGAAAGCACTCCTTTTTGTATCAAGCTGAGTTGCCAGTTCAGTGTATTGCCCAAAAAATTTATTGCCTTTTAGTAGCTGGCCCGTTGAATTATATATCCCGGAAGGAGCAAAATTCTTTGGAGTTTCATCAAGAGGATTAGAAGCTGAATTTCTCAATCTCTGCAACCCTCCAAGGATTTATTTTTAGACATTTTTTTTGCTTTCCTGCATCCTCACTTTCCATAGTCTGAGGTTTCATGGTTGCATCCACACTGACTGTGTACATATAGATCGGTATTTTTTCTGACTTATTTACAATTTCCTTGAATGGGTCAATTTTGTAGAACATTTCATAGATTTTATACTCTAGATCATCTGCATCTTTTGAGTTCTCCAGGATCTTTGAGAGATCCTCAAACTTGTCAGTCTTAGTCACTACAATCGCATACGATTTCTCATTCCCAAATGTGCCAATAATATCTGAGTATTGACCGAAAAGTTCTGTCAAATAACGTTTGCCGTCACCATCATGGAAATTAACGATATGGTCCCCATCCACCAGGAAAATGATTTTACCTGCATTTACTAAACTTTTATATATATGGGCAAAAACAACTTTTTCTACAGACTGTGTAAAGTTATCAGGATTAGATTTTTGCAATTCCTTTATATAATTTATATCTTCTATTTTAGTATTCAGTTCGACAGTGTCTTTATCGAAACTGTCGTGAAGTTCATCAATTGTTTTCTGGTAAATATTTGGATCAAAATCTTTTGTATGTTCTCCGCCGTAGTCGATAAATTTCATTCTTACAGGTTTAAATCCTTTTTTACCTGATAACTTATATAGTGCAAGATCTGTCCGGAGGTTGCTTTTTGGTAGTTCTCCTTTCTCCAGAGCAGCGAGCATATTTCCAATCTTTAAACTTTCTTTGTTTTTTTCCGACACGATAAATTCTGTCCTTTCACCTCCTAAAAAAACTACAAACTGATTGTATAACGCAAGCAGTAATAATGTTTTTCCTGATCCTGATGGACCATATACAAATACATCATAAGCCCTTATACCGTGAATGGTCCCCTTCAAAAGGAACGAAAATGTAAACAAAATTCCTATTAAAATTATAAATTCTGAGATCTCGTTTTGTGGGACTTCTTGAAAAGACTCATTCATAGTAGTAAAAGCTCGAATGATTAGATATAATGAGGTAAATACAAAAAAGGCCATGATCAAACGACGTAAATACATCGCAAGTCTGTCAAACGAATTTTTAAAATAGGAGTAAAAACTTAGGTATCCACCTTCTAACATTCCAAGTATGAATCCGTCAACAAGTAAAAACCCGCTTACGTAAAATACATACAAAAATGGCAAGAATACTAAAAGTAAGAAAATTCCTCCAATTATTGAGTTTCGCTCAAGAATCATCCCAATTGCACTGGAAATAAAGGATGCAACTAGAAAGCTGAGAGTGAGTTTTACGTACCATTTTGTATCTGATACCCAGTAGGGCCTACTCATATATAAAAAAATAAGAGATAGGATAACCCCAAATAAAACCAAAATAATTTCTAAATTCGTATTATTTATAGTGACGTCCAGGCCTAAAACTGTACCCTTTTTACTGATTCTCAAGTTTCAAGGCCTCCTTTAATGACTTCACTTCATAGAGGTTCTTGATTTGCTGGGGTATTTCCTCCATCCTTTCATTATTTGCAATATTTCCTGCTACTTCTGGACTTAAGAGAACATTTCGGGTTATATATTTTCCATCCTGAAGTTTGAGGACGTGATGCAGGATATTTTCCTTATTCTTTGCATAAATTTCCCAGTACCCTCCTCCAGCTACAAGTGGGTAAATATTGTCAAGAAAACTTGATGCGGCAAAAAAGGTAAGAGCAATCTCCCAGGGTTTTGTATGTCCATGAGTGGTAAACAGGGAATCATTGGGATGTTGCAAAGACAGGCTCTGATTGATATCTACGCCGATCTTGCTCTTCATGAGTTCAGAACGTACATATCCGGAAGTGGATGATACAACTAAAGCAGCTTTATCAAAAGTCCATTTTTCGGTATCGTTAAGTGAAATTTTTAAATAATTTACTCCGAGTGTTCTACTGTCAAACAAATTCTGATATTTGGATCTTGCGAGATTTATGAGTTTGTCAAGCTCTGATTTCCCGTTCGTATCCATGTCAAGGTTGCCCATATCAGACTTGTCTTCCACAAGAGACAGTATCTGGGGGTTAACACTTCCAAGTTTAGTTTTGTATATGCCATTTGTCGTCGCAATGTCTATTTTTTTATTGATATTCTCAAAATGTTCATAGAAAGAATCATAATGCCGAACGAAAGCTGTTCGGGTTGAATATGTTTCGTTCATGGCGACATCGACTTTTTCAAGCATATTCCGCTGAAGATTCTTTTCTTTGATTTCTCCCTCCAGATCGTCTTTGTATTTATAGAACTCTTCCTTCTTTTTGAAGTAGTTGGCATCTTCTAAATAGAGATCTCTCAGATACTCTCGCAAAGATTTCCTGATTTTTGCCTTGTCATCGGATACAAATATTTCATCTAGTTTTTCAGTGCTTATATTATTATTAAGGCCAGTAAATATAAAATTATTTATATGCTCTCGAAGTCCATCATTCTTTTTAATTAAATTTATAGTCAAAAAATTATCAGGTATAACTATACTAAATGGGGGATCGATACGAATACCCCAGTGTTTTTTATTTAAATTGATATAATCTTCTGCTTTTCCAGCTTCTTGCTTATATTTATTTTTTAGTGCCTGTTTGTTCCCTAATATAAGCCTACGCAAGCTGAACTTTTCAACTTCTTCGAACATATAGTTATAAAAATAATAATTAGTGATAGCATCAATAAACTTACTTAAGCTTTCAAGATTATATTCATTCTCTTTTGAGACTGCCTCAATTTCTATTTTAATATTTTTAGTACCTGCAGACAAAAACCAATTATTTTTATCTCTCCCTCCAACTTTTCCGGTGCTCAATTTTTCTATATATTGATCTAATATTTCTTTCAACTTTCTTTCTTTATCAGGAAGGTATTTGATATTCCTGTTGGTTTGTGCATAGAGCCCAAGGTCGCTATCGATATCATTTAATATATTATTGATATTTTCGTCGACTCCGGTGGAAAGGGAATCTAATTCAGCTATATCTTGCCTGTTCACCTTCAGCTTCGTATTCAGAGTTTGAATTTCCTGACTCTTAGCGTTCAGCGCTCCATGAAGAGGAGATATTTCCAGTTTCCCTTTCAGGATATTGATCATTACAGACCTGCACTCTTCATTCTCAATAACTGCAACCCGTTTGAATAAATTTGCAGTTTTTTCAAGCGTCTCAAGAGCTTCTGGAATCAAGCGGAATAATTTTTTATCGGTTTCATCTTTGAGTTCAGGTGGCGTAACGCCTTGAGTGGAATACTTAGCTCGTGAAATATAAGACATCAGTTCATTATATGTTCCAATCTCATCAAATTGAATATCTGAAATATTATAGCCAATGAATGTCTTTATATTTTCCACGCTGTGGTACTTAAGACGTTCTGCGATATCGTTTGTCCACACTCTTATGATATTTTCACACTCAGTTTTTAGGAACCCAAATACTTCAGTCGTTGGAGCGGATTCTCCACTGATATTGAACTTAATAAGGAGCTCTTCAATAATCTCGTTTATTTTTTTCCTTGCAGCAACGATTTCTCCAAGTTCATCAACAATCTGGCTGTACTGCTTCTTTAATTTCCTAAGTTCTTCTACGGGATATTCAATTACATGCGAATCGGCAAACAGAAAAGATGAATAAGGTTTTCTTGTGTCACAGAGATGAATATCACTGTTTTCTATATGGAAGAAGTTAATGAGAACCTGCGGGAAGACAGAATCAAAGTCGCCTACTGCTTCTAACTCATGCTGTCCGTTGGCATACTCCGTAGGACCCAGGGATGTAAATATTATATGATCAAAAAGGTTCTCATCACGAAACACATTTAAGTATTCAAGCTCTGTAAGAGAAATTGCAGCATTAAGCTGTTCTTTTTTTCCTTCTTTTGTTGTCGGAAGCACTGCAAAGAGATATATTTTATTTTCCTGTTTATTCTTGATATATCTTGCAAGATCTATGAACATGCCCGAGCCAGTACCTCCCCCGATCCCTACTATAATAGCTGTGGCTTCAGTAGTCGAAAATGTTGGGAATCCATTCGATTGCCCTTCGCTTAGAACTTTATACAGAATAGCTTTTGAAACAGCTCTTCTGCGATGCACACCACCCCCGAAGTCGTCCATGATGAAAGGATCAATACCTTTCAGGCCCTGGAAGGTAACTCCATTTTCGGGATCATGCAACCACCAGGTATTGATCGCGCGGAATCCTTTTATGCTCGCTGAAACTTTAGAGCTGGTTAAATCGGATACATTTGTAACATTTGCAAGTTCTGGTAGATAGTAGGACTTAAATTCGATGTTTCCCGGTGTCTCCAACTTGTCTACTTTCTCCATGATTTTTGTTGCCAACTCCTCATCTATTTCAGATTCATTGGCGTCCGTATCCATTGTATAAATTTTAAGTCTGTTTCTGCCTTTGGAGTAATAGTGGAGCAACCAATCATAATCGCATATCTCACGAGCAAGTTTTTTTCCGCATCCTCCCAAACCTATGATTGTTAGATTAGTAGGATATTTTAAAGATTGCCTTGAGTCGTCTATATCTTTCATTCGATAACCTCTCGGCTGTTGCCTATTCTTATACCGATTATAATACCGATTATCAGGCCCGCAATTATGCCTAGAATAAGCCACCAGTATGAAGGCCATTTTTTATCTTCAGTCAAATGATCAGCAAGTGTTTTTGACTCTGTAACAAGTCCCTTGTCGTGAAGGTCCTGCAGATAGTTTTTGAAAAAAGGATCATCTATTTTGTTTATTTGTTCTCTGAATGATTCAACTTCCGGTAGTGAAATTTCGAAGGGGCGCGTTTCCACGCTTTCGATCTGATCACCTTTGCTATTTGTAAGCGTTATTCTATCATAAGCATAGCCTGTACTTTGTTTATATTTGACAAGTGTCACGCCATCATACTGTTTTTCTTCAGATATATGTGGAATTTGTCCTTTAATATTAACAATAATTTTTTTTGTGCTTTCATTAACTGGGAAATCAAACTTATTGGCGTCACTTGTAACGTTTAAATTTGTGATATTATATAAGTGAGAATTATCAATTTTAACCAGATCTGTGTCAAAAGATATGTAATCTGCAGCTGGTGGAATATTATTTATTGTTAGTGTATAACTTATTACCTGCCCCTCTGAAACTTTGTCTTGTGTTTGACCATTAATCTCAACGTTTGTTGCTAATGCTGTACTTCCAAGAAGTAAAAGTAATAACAGTGATAAAAATAAATAGTTTACACTCTTGAACAATTTCATTTTTATTGCACCGTCGCTTTCATCGCTTTAAATTAGTTAACAATATATTTTCTAGTAAACAGTTATACTATTAAATTATATTTAATTAAATATTTGTCTGAATATTAATTATAATCCAACTTACACTTTTATAGTAAACATAGTAAATATTTAAGTAACTAACAAGAATGATAGTCATAAACTAAACATTGAGAAATGAAGTTAATCAGTAGAGTCTAATTTCTCAGTCGGATCTAACTCAAACAAATGTAAACCACTGAAAAAGCAGACTATGGAGAATAAAGGCACAGAGATTTCAGTACTCTCAGTAGTTATAAGATCTGGATTGAGTCTCTTCCATGCCCTTCGATGTTTCTAATTATAAAGTTTTAATTATAGTGTTTAACTGTGTATTAAATTGTGCGTTGACTATAAATAGTTTACACTATTGAGTGACCTTATTACCTCACAACTTTAACAACGGTTAAATACACATTACTAGTTTGTATTGGATTTCACCTAACATTTCACAAATATTCTAAAGAAAATAACATTACTTTATGAGCTTATCTCAAAACTCAAAATGATTTCTCTGAATCCCAGATCCGCAATAAGTTACAGATTTTCTGATCATGAAAATAATTTTGAAATTTTACT
>JGI2065J20421_1002322_pt1 | contig 10792 bp, 10 predicted proteins | sample Biomet5_FD_20421 | JGI IMG/M metagenome (IMG submission 20421)
AATCTCCGTCTCGAGTATCTGATATATCGTTGCCGCATCGAGCTGATCCTGATATTGCGGGTTATCGTATGAACATTTGTCGGTCAATGCCCAGCCGGCACCCTGCTTATAGCCTTCATACCACCATCCGTCGAGGACGGAGAAATTCAGCACCCCGTTCATCTCCGCTTTCTCGCCCGATGTTCCCGAAGCTTCAAGCGGACGCGTCGGTGTGTTCAGCCATACATCGACACCTGCAATCAGATGGCGGGCCAGACGCATGTCATAGTTTTCAAGGAAGATGATCTTGCCCAGAAACTCCGGACGACGCGAGATCTCGACAATATGCTTAATCAAGCCCTGTCCGCCTCCATCAGCAGGATGCGCCTTACCGGTGAAAACAAACTGTATCGGATATTCCTCGTTATTTACGATCTTCGACAGACGATCGAGATCGGCAAACAACAGATGCGCACGTTTATAGGTGGCAAAACGACGGCCAAAGCCTACGATCAACGCATTCGGATTGATTTTATCCAATACGGAAACGACCTTTGCCGGATCACCCTGGTTCTTCAGCCAATTGTTTTTATATTCGCTCTTAATATATTTTACAAGCTTATCTTTCAAAGCCTTGCGTATATTCCATATATCTTCGTCAGAAGCATTCTGTATCGCCTCCCAGTATTTCTTGTTCGACTGATCGCTGAAGAAGTTTTCATCAAAATTTTCTCTGAAGAAACGTTTCCATTCCGTTGAAGCCCATGTCATCATGTGCACGCCATTGGTCACATAGCCCACATGCAGCTCTTCCGGGAAATAGCCTTTCCAGATCGGAGCGAACATCTTGCGGGATACTTTGCCGTGCAGCCAACTTACCCCATTGGCTTCCTGACAGGTGTTGAGTGCAAAAACACTCATGCAAAAACGTTCGTTGGAACCCGGATTCTCACGTCCCATATCGATAAAATCCTGCCAGCTGATACCAAGTTTGGCGGGGAATTCGCCCATATACTTTCCAAAGAGACTTTCGTCAAAATAGTCGTGTCCTGCCGGAACAGGCGTATGTACAGTGTAAAGAGACGAAGCGCGCACCACTTCCAGTGCTTCGTTAAATGTCAGATTATCATTATGGATATAATCGACCATACGCTGCACATTGATCAGTGCGGCATGACCTTCATTGCAATGATATATCTGCTTTTTGATACCCAGCTTATTCAGCATCAGTATACCGCCGATACCCAGCAGATACTCCTGCTTCATACGGTTTTCCCAGTCGCCACCGTAAAGCTGATGTGTGATAGGTCGGTCCCACTCGCTATTCTGCGGAATATCCGTATCCATCAAATATAACGGCACACGTCCGACCTGCACTTTCCAGATATTGGCAAAGACGGTCCGTCCGGGATAAGGCACCTCAAGAATCATCGGTTCGCCATTGGCTTTCGTCATCTGCGTTATAGGAAGCGTATTAAAATTCTGCGACTCATAATTGGCGATCTGCTGCCCGTCGATAGAAAGTGATTGCGTGAAATAACCGTAGCGATAAAGAAATCCGACAGCAGCAAAATCCACATTGCTGTCGCTTGCTTCCTTCAGATAATCACCGGCAAGAATACCCAAACCTCCGGAATAAATCTTCAACACATTTGTCAGACCATATTCCATACTAAAATAGGCAACGGAGGGCTTCGTCTGATCAGGCGTCACATCCATATAATCGCGAAAGATCGAATAGACCCCGCGAATATCTGCCATAAGAATTTTATCATGAAGAATTTCTTCTATACGTTTGTATGTCAAACTTTGCAAAAGAAGTACTGGATTTCCTTTCGTCGACACCCACAAAGCAGGATCAATTTTGCCAAACAATTTAGCACCTTCATGATTCCATACCCACCACAGATTATTAGCCATTTCATACAAAGGCTGTAAAGCATCCGGAAGTTTGGAATGTGAATAGACATCCTTCCATATTGGATTGTTTGTGTTGTTGACTTTGATTTTCATTTTCTATNTTATTTATTCAGTTTCAAATTCATTTGTTTTTTATATAAAAAGCGTCGTAAAGATAAAGTTTTCTTGTCACTTTGTACTACTATTTATCCATTTCTTTTACACGACTGTGCTAATGCATAGCAAAATGCATTCTGATAATAGGTGATAAACTTGCTCCATTGGGCTTGTTCTGCAAGTCGTGTGCAATGCTCATGAATCGATTCTATTTCGGCGGTCGATTTTTCTGACAGCGCAACTATTTTATCACATATCCCATCAGCCACTTCGCGGTAGTTTGAATCCGTACGTTCCATTACCACTACGCCCTCACGGATGTCGTTGCCCGCGACGCTCTTCTTCGCCCACAGTCCGAAACCTGCCAGCGTTGTCGTTATTGTCGGTATTCCGAAAGCAATGCTCTCGAGCGGTGTATAACCCCATGGCTCGTAATACGACGGATAGACGGTAGCATCAAGTCCGATCAGCATATCATAGTACGACTTGTTAAAAATACCGTCGCGGCCATCAAGATAACATGGGATAAATACAATCTTCAGCTTTTCGGCAGCCGTATTAGGGAATCCCAGTTGCTGTATATAACCTAGAATCCGATCGTCTTCCATCTGGTTGAGCCAATGTGTGGCAAACGGCATCTGCATCGGCTTCGTTCCCACTATATCNTTGTCCATCATCTCTTTAAGATCCGAACGCTTATCGCGCACCCATGCAGGTACCATAATAAATGCCACTACCTCACGATGCAGCTTGTCCGACAACCGCAAACGATTCATTGCGTCAATAAACACATCGATGCCTTTATTGCGAAACTCATAGCGTCCGCTTGTTGATACGAGCAATGCATCATCGGCTATCTTCGAACCCGACAATCTTTCGGCTGCACCGATCAACAAACGGCGGGCTTCCTTACGACGCACTGCATATTCTTCTTTTTCAGGCACAAAATCAAGTTCGAAACCATTAGGCGTCACTACGTCAGGCGCTTTATCGAGCAACTGACTGCATTCGCAAGCCGTAATATCGCTCACTGTCGTAAAACAGTCGGCATAATGCGCAGCCTGTTTCTCAACAGAATGCTTGGCTTCCATATTAAGTTCATGCGCCATCTGATCGCCGTGATAACCCTTCATATAAGCATAGAGAGCCTTATTATTCCCTGCAATAGAGCGTCCGATGGATGTGGCATGCGTCGTAAAAATCGTAGCGATAGCCGGCAGATGCTTCTGCACATAGAGCAATCCCATTCCCAGCATCCACTCATTGAAATGTGCCACGACACTTTTCTGCTCAAGATGATAAAAGCGATAGAAGCTTTCGATAACTTTGGCTACAGCATAAGCAAAGATACACGAGTCATCGTAGTCGCCATAGGCATGCATTGAATCGACCCCGAAACTGTTCCACATCTCAAAATAGAGCTTGTCCTTATCTTTATAGAACGGCCTGAAATCGACCAGCACAACAGGCGGCTGTCCCGGGATAGCCCATCGGCCGACCTTCATCTTCAGTCCTTCGCCGGCAGCATGTAATCGCCAGTCGGCAAAAAGATTTTCGTCTGTCTGAAAATCACAAACACACTGTTGTTGCCGGATATCCGGACCAACAAAAAGCACTTTGTCTTTGAAAATTGTTTGCAGAGTCAGGGCTTTAGTCGACAATACTGTATAAATCCCTCCTACCTTGTTGCACACTTCCCAGCTGCTCTCAATCAAATACTCTGGCGTTGTTATCTTATTAGTCACCATTTTACATCTCAAATTAGGGGGCAAAGATACACCATTTTTATCTTTTTTCCACCATAATCGGCATATATCACAAATGATTTATGTAGCTTTGTGCGGATTTCTAAATAGATATGTTATGGCTAAAAGAAGAATTTTAAAGAAAAGCATTTCATATGCTGCCGGAGATTTGTTTTCAGAAGCAATCATCGCCGAACAAATTATTCCTGACATTGACTGCGAAAAAGTCCACCTTCTTATGACGCGGATTCTTGACGTTGAAGATGACTTTGTTCGTCGTGCCGGTCGTCCTGACGGCAAAGACAATCCTAAACTGGTTAAAGCCTATTACAAGAAACTCAAGGAAGACATCAATACTGAGTTCACGGCTATAGCCGACGAATTAATAAAACTGCACCAGGAGAAGAAAGAACAGCAGGCATGATGCAATGGATCAGTAGGAAACTTCTGCAATGGAATGGGTGGAAGTTATTCCCGTGGAAAGAGGATTTCCCGAAATGTGTTATATGTGTTGCTCCCCACACAAGCAATTGGGATTTTATTGTGGGGAAACTGTTTTACAATGCTGTAGGCAAGGATGCCAAGTTTCTGATCAAGAAAGAATGGTTTGTCTTCCCGATGAATATTATTTTTAATATGCTGGGAGGTGTTGCCGTTGATCGCAGCAAGCATCGGTCGGTGACGGATCAGATGATAGAAGAGTTTAATAAGCATACAAAATTCCAGCTTGCCATCACACCTGAAGGCACACGCAAGAAAGTGGACGAATGGAAAAGAGGTTTCTATTACATCGCTTTAGGAGCTAAAGTTCCGATTCTGATCGCATTCTTCGACTACGTGAAGAAAGAAGTCGGATTCAAGAGTGTATTTTATCCTACAGGCGATGTAGAGGCTGACATTCTAAGAATACGTTCATTTTATACAGATGTGAATGCGCATCATCCCGAAAAATTTTAGTTTATTGTTATATTCAACTATATTACATTACTGATACATCACTCCTATTTTTATGGCAGAGCTACTACGCATCGGAATGGTTCAGGCAAATATCGCCTGGGAGCAGAAGGAAGTCAACTTCACCCTCTACAGTAAACTTTTAAGCAAGCTGGAGGGAAAAGCTGATGTGGCTGTCATCCCGGAAATGTTCGCTACGGGCTTCACGATGAATGCAGCCGGGATGAGCGAAGCAAACGACGGACCGACGATGCAGCACGTCGCAGAGTGGAGCAAGCGCTACAAGATGGCGCTTTGCGGCAGTTTCATTGCTCACGACGGCGAACAATACTTCAACCGTGCATTCTTTGCCAAACCCGACGGGGGTATATGCTTCTACGACAAACGCCATCTGTTCAGGATGGCTCAGGAAGATCGTTACTTCGCTTCCGGAAACAAGCAGTTGATTATTGACTATCAAGGCTGGAATATCGGTCTGCAAGTGTGCTACGATCTGCGTTTCCCCGTATGGAGCCGCAACGTTGGCAATGCTTACGACCTCATCATCTATGTGGCCAACTGGCCTGAATCGCGTCGCAACGCCTGGATCTCACTGTTGCAGGCGAGAGCCATCGAGAACCTGTCGTACGTATGCGGTGTGAACCGTGCAGGGGCGAATGGCGAAGGCATTATGTTTCATGGCGACTCGATGCTCTTCTCATTCAAAGGCGAACGGATGGCGAACCTTGGAAAACGCGCCAACAGTGTCAGGATCGTCAACATCGAGAAAGCCTCCCTGGAACGTTTCCGTCAGAAATTCCCGGCGTGGAGAGATGCCGACCAATTCACGATTAACCCTTGATTCATTCCTCTTTCGCCTGAACAAAAATCCATTTTTCCGGTGATTGCACAACAAACAACTACAATACGGCAAACATCCGTTCATATCAGAAAAGAAGTTTACATCTTGTACCCACTACGCTCCCCCTTATAAGCTCCGCAATTATTGCCCTAAACAATTAGCATTACACCTGAAGAATAATGTAGTTCATCAGAAATAAAAGTTCACCCGTTCATAAATCATTTATTATATCACCCCATGAAATACTTAAATCACATCACGAAATAAGTATTTACTGACAGTAATTAGTTATTTACTGTCAGTATTTAAGAAACATCTCCTAATCCACCCGTCTTCTTCTCCATACCTTTCGAAGTTTTTATCCGGATCTTTTGAAGTTGTTATTGAGAACATTTCGCTTCGTTTCAGGCTGTATAAAATCAGTATGACCTGACAAGTATAATGTCGTAGATCCTCGGTTGTAATCTAACCGTTTATAAAGAGACAATTCCATACAATAAAAAAGCGTCAAATATAAATCGGGATACCATCAAAAGAATCAATCATGATAGCCTACTATATTCTTAATTATACTTACGCTTGCTTCTATATCATTACACCCCACATCCACTTTTATTGTATCCATACTATCATACAAAGATAACTTCTCAAGACTTCTTGAAATGGAGTTTTCATCTCTTATTCCTGCATTAATATCTCTTCTTATACGATGTTCCAATTCACTATCCGAACAAACTAAGGTTATTTTATACAGTTGATATTCCACGTTTTTATCTAATCTATTTAGAATCTCTGAAATTATAGCATCTTGATGCATAACCCAGTTAAAAATTACATATTCGAATGTTGAATTCTTTAAATAACTACTCAAAATATAAGCAATATTATTCATCACCATTACTTTATTTTCTTCAGTCACACAAAAAGGATTCATCATCCAGCACCAATCTCCATCCAACCAGCAAGAATGTTTTATATCCTGATGTAATTTTTTACAAATAGTAGTCTTACCGACTCCCATTGTTCCATTTATAAATATAAGCTTTTTCATTCTCTTACTCATTTCCAATCAAGGGCGTTTGTGGCATTATTGTCAGGGAAATGCTTCACAAAAGAAACAGTTGCTTCGCTGTCAAGTCCATCAGCCAAATGTTTTTTACCGTCAACTGTAACAAACTCGAATACTGCTGCAATATCCACAACATTAAACCACCATTTATTGTCTTCTTCACCCCAAATAGCACGAACTTCACGGTTGTTAAAGAAACGGATTGATATTTTTGTATTAATAGCTTGAAGTGTTGCACCTGTGGTAAAAATTGTTTTATTCATATTACTATTTTCTGTTTCTCATCATGATATTTCTATTCAACCTTGTAACTGTACACGCAACAACTTTCGTTTGAGAATCTAATTTGTTTGAATCAGCATTGGGAATAGATTTTTGTTTATTAGTAGATAGTTCCTTATTTTCTGCTTCTGTATGAAATTCAGTTTCTTTCGGAATTATCACATCCCTTTTTAATGTGATTTTTTGATAATCAATTGTACGAACAGGGGCTGGAATAATAAAATATTGTTGCAGGTTATCCCAATCTTGATTTCTAATAGTGGCAATATTATTAAGATAAAAACTAACCCAGCTATTGCCAATTTTGAAATTAGGTTCTACCTGCTCTAATTTTTGTTGAGAGATTTTGGCATATTTTCCATCTAATTCAAACCCTATATATCGTCTGCCTAATCGTTTTGCGGCAATAGCTGTTGTGCCTGTGCCGGAAAATGGATCAAGCACAATGTCATTTTCATCGGTAGTCATTAAAATTATTCTATCCATCAAATGTAATGGTAGTTGACAGGGGTGTGGGTCTCGCTTTGAACTATGTTTAATTCTATGAATATCTGTCCAAACATCCGAGACCAAAGGTCCAAAAGGGTGCAATCCGTCTTTTTTACCACCATAATCTTTCCATAAATACCCTTGCTTTCTATCTCTTTTATGAGGGTATCTAAGTTCATAAAATTTTGAATCCTTAGCCTCTTTTGTATAGAATAAAATTCCATAGTGTGCCGGTTGTAGAGATTTTCCCATTGGTGCTGTAGGAGCATCCCAAGCAATCCAATGCTTGAAATGGGCGAATTTATTCAAATATGTTGCATAGAAAGTTAACCACTTAGGAATATTATGCAATAGTATAGAACCGCTCGGCTTCGTTACACGAACCATTTCGGAAATCCATTTTTCGCACCAATCAAGATATGCCTGAAATTCGAGATTATCTTTATAACTTGTATATTTTTTATGCAAATTAAATGGAGGGTCAGCAAATGTCATATCAATCGAATTATCCGGTATATTTTTAAATAATTCCAGACAATCACCCTGCAATATCTGATTTAAATATTTGTCAATCATAGTTTGAATGTGTCAATTAAAAGTTTTTCAAATCGTTGTAATTCATCTTTATGGAACGTAAAGACATCCTCGTATGCTGTAACCATTCTTTTTAAATCACCTTTACGGACATACCACCCAATGCCATCTACAAAACCTATAAAGATAGCACTTGGATAGTGTTCCTTTATCAAAATATCAATTGAAATTTCAGTTTTTGACTTGTCGCCCTGACCCGACGAAGTGGTTGCAAGGAAAGAACTTTCGGCAATAATTAACGGATTCTTTTTATTGGGGATAATAAAATCCATTGTTCTCTTTTTGTCTGGGGCATTGCTTATCAGTTCTGTCAAATCCCCTGTTTCATAGGTCAAGCCCAATTTTTCTATTAAATCAGAAATTACTGTTTCCGGATTATTTCCTTTCATACCGGAATAACTTCCTTTTTCCTTGTATCTGATAATTGTATCTATCAGTTCTGGAATTTCAAAATTTAATTTGGAGATACTTAACTTTTTTAATTCAAAAAGAGGTATTGTATTAGCCAGAAACGGAATCGACGCACCTTCAAAGAAAATATTAACTAACCCCTTACGAAAATATTCATTATTCTGAATCGTTTTCAAAATTGTTGAATCTGACCATTCTTGAATATTATCAGGATTTTTTTCGTTATACCACTTATCTTTATAAACAAGTGTGTTAAGTTCAGGATTATCTACAATACGAATGATTGTTGTCAATCGTTTCAAATACTCATTTGAAAAACCTGTCAAAGCCAACAAAGCCCGCAATCCATTCTCTTTTTCTTTTAGTAGCCACTCAAAAATTTCTTTTTTGAGTCCTTCTGTTTCAACTTTGTTTTTGACAATCAACAGCGTTTCTTTCAACGAATTAATATACCCTTCGTAACCTTCTTCAAACTTTTGATTGAAGAAATAAAAGGTGTTTTTCTGAATGACCGTCAAAAATTTATCGTCTACACTTTTCATATTTATTGTTTTTTGAAAATAAGTATATATTCGTCTTTCATTGTATTTCTCATACCTTTAATTGGTTTGAGAATACTTTTAACTAATGGCAAATTATAATTTTTTGCCGACTCAATAATTGTTTGTTCTAATCTTATTCCGCCTGTTTGATTTGTGTTTGAACCGATTATCATTGCAAAATAATTGTCTTTTTTAAGAACTCGTGATATTTCGGCACAAACTTTATCCATATCTGCAAAATAATTGTGTAGTCGCTGGGTTTTATTTTTGCCTTTCAACCCGATTAAATTTGCTTTTAATTCCTTCGTATCATAGCCCAAAAATTCTAATTGGTCTTTATCATTTTCAACATAATCTATTGCAAATGAATATGGTGGCGAAGTAATTACACAATCAACACTTTCGTTTGGCAAATCAATCTTTAACGCTTCAGAGTTGTATAAAATGGTAGTTTTGCCTATTTCTTTTTGCTTAAAGTAGGGATTTTTCAGAGTTGATTTTACCGTTTCAATATAACGTGGTAAAACCTTATCAAACAATTGCTCATGATTAGAACGTACAACACGCTTTGAATAACCCAATGCGTCCAACCACGCAAGTAATGCGAGGTTATATATTTTTTGTTTTTCTAAATCTTTAATATTTGTAATACGTTGTAAAACATTACCGTGCTGGAAAAAGTCAAATAACTTTTTGTTATCAAACGGCGTTTTATCTAACAAATCTACGTCAATTGTAAGAGATTCATACTTCACTTTTATCATAAATTGGCAAAACGGACTGACATCACAAGCAACAGAATTGATACCCATCAGTGCCGCCTCCACATTTGCCGTACCACTACCAGCCATTGGATCTAAAATAGTTTCACCTTTTTCAACGCCAAGAACATTGAGCAAACCTTTGATTAATTGCGGGTGGAATTTTCCACGATACGGAAAAAGTCCATGAGTCGCGTAACCAGTCGAAAACTGACCTTCTTCAAAATATGCTTGAGTTTGCAAAGAGCGGTTTTCATTAATTAAATCATTGTAATTAGAGTAAAGCAAATAATGTTTTGTCTGTTGTTTATCAATAGACTTAATAAATGCAGATCTTTCAATCAATTGTTCTTTAGATAGGCAATTAAACTCTAAATAGGCCATCTCAATTTCAAACAATTCATCAACACTCGGAAGAAGTTCTATATCTTCGCCAAATGCCGCATATACAAATGAAGGTATTTTATAAAAGTCTATTTTGTTAAACATAAATATTAATCATATTTTAAATTATCATTTACTAACTTCAGTTCTTCGGGTGCGAATTTTTTTTCGCTTTCGGCAACTATGGTTATTTTATCAGCTAACCAAAGTTTTACTAATTCATCTTTATCGGCTTTTAGTATGTCGGCGAGTTGTATTACTTGCTCTTTTTGTGGCGAGTAATTGCCGTTTTCGATTTTGCAATATGTAGCTGTGTCAATATCAAGGGCTGAGGCAACTTTTCGTTGTGGCAACTCGCATTGTTCGCGTAATTCTTTTAGTTTATTTGGTAACAACATTGTTTTGTTTGTATTATGAATAAAACAGACCTTGAATTATTTATGCAAAAATAAAAAAAATATCGGTTATATCAGTAAAAAACTGATAGTAAGTTTTCAACATCTTATTATTAGAAGTATAAATAAGTATCACCTCATCGCTATTTAAGTTGTATCGCAAATAGGTTGAAAATATACCGTAAAATACGTATAAATACAAAGATTAACAAAACAAAAAAAGAGGTGCACTCTTTTGGAGCCACCCCTTTTCCACACTTAAATTATTAATCTTATTAATCTCTTTTGATCAATAGCTATTATTTCACTTCTTCAAAGTCAACGTCTGTA